>ERZ1090881.157-NODE-157-length-34524-cov-33.284807_pt1 | contig 34524 bp, 26 predicted proteins | sample MGYA00478470_ERZ1090881 | MGnify/ENA primary metagenome ERZ1090881 (study PRJEB33644, sample SAMEA5815736) | chicken gut metagenome | biome: Chicken; feature: Gastrointestinal Tract; material: Caecum | place: Ireland | collected 2019-01-01 | study: A study of the...
ACAGCGCCCTCAGAAATGAGCGGTTGCCTGTCAGAAGCGATGAGGGAGACCGGCAAAGTCTTTTAAAAAAGGAGGTACGGAACAAAACGTTACGCACCTGGTTGGACCGGCCGAGACCCAAATCCAAATACAAAAGTAGGTGTACCTCGCAACAGGGTACACCTACTCCTTCTATCAACACGATCCGACGAAGTACCGAATACTTGCCCATAAGGTACTAGAATAGCGAGGTGCAAATGAATCTTTTTAAAACTGTAAAGGAATCCGTCACTATCAAGCAGGCTGCAGCCCTGTACGGTCTGCCTACCACGACCACCTGGATGGTTCGATGCCCTTTCCATGAGGACCATACTCCCAGCATGAAGCTGAACGACACTTATTACTACTGCTTTGGCTGCGGCGCCACTGGCGACGTCATTGACCTTACCGCCCAGTTGTTTGGTCTCAGCAGCTTCCAGGCAGCCCGGAAACTGGCCCAGGACTTCGGCCTCAGCCCGGACAAGCCCCCATCCGGTGCAATCTCTCTGCCCAAGCCACCTGCGGCCCCTTCAGACACTCAGAAAGAAGAAATCTTCTACTGTCTCCGGGTCCTCCACGACTACCGTGATCTTCTGACCCGATGGCAGACAGAGTTCGCTCCCCTCTCCCCGGAGGAACCGTTGGACGAGCATTTTGTAGAGGCGCTGCACATGATGGCCGTTGTGGACGACCTCATTGATTGCCTGGCCTTCGGGCCCACCTCCAAGAAGGCAGCCGCTGCCAAGCGCCTGCTGGATGGCCAGCTTCTGCCGACGGTAGAATCCCGCCTCAATTCCCTAGATAGAAAGGAGGCTGCATGAAAAACAAGAAATACTGGCCCAGCCACAACGACCCGGTCTGGCTGGAAGAAGGCTTCCGGATCAACGAATCTGTTTTCTGCGAGACCTTCATTTCGACCCACAAAATTGTTTTCTGCAATGGTTTCTTCTTTACCGAAGATGGCCGGGTAACGGATGAGATGCCTCTGCGAAGCACCATCTATACGGAACTGAAGGACTACGCCAGCAACAACGTAGCCCGCAAAGTGGGCAGCATTCTGGACCTTCTGAAACTCTCCGCCCAGGTGGAGGACTTCCGGCCAGTCACCAACTGTATCCACCTGGCCAATGGTACCTTGAACTTGAACGGCAGCTTTCAGGAAGGCAAACCGGAAGTGGTCCGCAACCGGCTGCCGGTCCGATACAACCCCAAAGCTGCCCAGCCCACTCACTGGCTGAGGTTCCTGTCCGACCTCCTCTATCCTGAAGATATCCCAACCGTCCAGGAGTTTATAGGTTACTGCCTCATCCCCAGCAATAAGGGACAGCGGATGATGGTTATCAAAGGTCGAGGCGGCGAAGGCAAATCTCAGATCGGTGTGGTGCTCTCCAAGTTGTTCGGCACCAATATGAAGGACGGCAGCATCGGCAAAATCTCCGAGAACCGTTTTGCCCGGGCCGACCTTGAACACATCCTGCTCTGTGTGGATGACGATATGCGAATGGAGGCCCTGCGCCAGACCAACTACGTCAAATCCATTGTCACTGCCCAGGGCCAGATGGATCTGGAACGGAAAGGCAAACAGAGCTATCAGGGATGGATGTATGCTCATCTACTGGCCTTTAGCAACGGAGATTTGCAAGCTCTGTACGACCGAAGCGACGGCTTCTACCGGCGGCAACTGGTCCTGACCACCAAGGACAAGCCCGCTGACCGAGTGGATGACCCTGACATCGCCGAGAAGATGGCTGCCGAGGCCGAAGGGATTTTCCTGTGGGCCTTTGAGGGGTTGCAGCGCCTGGTCAGAAACGGCTTCAAGTTTACTGAGAGTGACCGCGCCCGGCAGAACCGGGAACTTGTCAAGCGGGATAATAACAACTTCTTCGATTTCATGGAGGCCGAGGACTATATTCGGCTCAAGGCGGATGCCTGCATTAGCTCCAAAGACCTCTATACCATTTATAAGATGTGGTGTGAGGAGAACAACCTGGTAGCTCTGAAAGCCCGGAGCTTCAGCGATGCCGTGATTGCCAACCTGAAAAAGTACAACCTGGAGCACACCAACAACGTCGCCAACTCGGCAGGCCGCCGCGTATGGGGCTATCTGGGAATTGAGGCACTTGTACGGCCTGAGATGCCCACTTCCCTCTGGGGATAAAACTGTATATGGGAGAACTTGGCCTTTTCGCTATGTACGTATGTACGAGGCCCGTACAGACGCATCCGGCGAAAGGCTTCAGAGGGCGTAACCGTTTGTTACTCCCTTGAAGTGGCTGTGACCAAATTGGTCACAACCAAGTTAAAACGCTCCAAGTCAGATGGATGTCGTGCTTCACAACGCCCTTACCCTGCCAGCAAGGGGTCGGCGAGTCACCGACCCATATTTTTATGATTGAAGTGGCTGTTCCCATTTTGGGAACGGCCAAAAACCTGTATAAGAGGAAACTTGGCCTTTTTACTATGTACGTATGTACAAGTTCTGTACGCACGTACATAGCAAAACCCTAAAACGCACCATATGCACGAACCCTTTACGATGCTAAAGTGGTGCCGGTCAAGTTGACCGACACCACACGGAGACGATCAAGTTGTCATGGTGACAACTCGGCTTTGGTGGCACTGGACATTTTGTCCAGTGCCACTGCTTTACCCAAGGAAACTTCAAATAGCTGAAGTAAGTGTGGACAAAATGTCCACATTCTTTTTATTGTATAACCTTTTCGGAAGTTCATCTGCTTTAGTCCAATCCCTGTAATCAAGTGGTCATTTTGACCACTTGATCTTGCACAACAGAACTTCGCGGTAGATGTGAGAAAATCAACGGACAGATTTTGTCCGTTGATTTTCTGGAATACCGAGGTGTTCACCTTCCACTGCTATGTACGCATCACCCCCGTACGCACGTACATAGCGAAAAGCCCAAAACGCGCTATATACGCAATCCTTTATGGCGCTGAAGTGGTCTAGGTCATTTTGACCCAGACCAACCGGTTCCGATCAAGTTCCCATTTTGAGAACTTGATTTCAGTTATCTCCTTTTTCCTCTATAAAAAGGTCAGTATCTTGTAACCAATAAATATCAGTTGGTCATTTTGACCAACTGAAAAGTAGATCGTTTTATCTCAAAAGCAAAATCAGTAAGTTAAAGTTTGGACGTTAAATCTACCATGCTGTGCCCGTTGGATCAAGTTATCATTTTGATAACTTAATTTGGGGAGCACAGTTGTCTCGGTTATTAGACTTATAATCAAGTGCTCAAAATGAACACTTGATTTTTTGGTGGTGTTCAAATTGAGCACCACCTTCTCGATCATCAAAGCCTAACCATCCACATGAACGAAAGGAGTCTGTACTATGCCCGCCATCAATACGATTGAATTGCCAAAAAGGAGGGCCGCCATTGAGCCAACCACAATACGCCATCATGCGCTTTGCCAAGTACAAGGGACCAGAGATCACCAACATCGAGGCCCATAACGAGCGCAGAAAAGAAAGATACGCCAGTAATCCCGATATTGACCTTTCCCGCAGCAAGCATAACTTCCACCTGATTGAGCCACCCCAGAGATACCGAGCCGAAGCCGAGCGGCAGATCAGCGCCGCCGGGTGCCGCACCCGAAAAGACAGCGTTCGGGTGGTGGAAATCCTGTTCACCGCCACGCCGGAGTTCTTCAAGGGCAAGAAGCTGCCTGAAATCCGGCAGTATTTTGAGGAAACACTCCGCTTCTTTGTGCAATACCAATCCAGAGAAACTATCATTTCTGCCGTGGTGCATATGGATGAGAAAACAGCCCATATGCACCTTTCTTTTGTCCCCTTGACGCCAGATGGCAGACTCAGCGCCAAGGAGATTGTAGGCAACAAGAAAAAACTGACCTGGTGGCAGGACAAGTTCTGGGAACACATGGTCAAAAAATACCCCGACCTGGAGCGCGGCGAGAGCGCCAGCCAGACGGGCCGTGACCATATCCCGCCTCGTATCTTCAAGGAGATGACCCATCTCACCCAGCAGCGCCAGAAGCTGGATCAGCTACTCACCGGTATCGGCCCCTTGAACGGCAAGAAGCGGGCCGCTGAGATTTCCGAATTGCTGGACAGCTATATCCCGGCCGTGGAGAAAATGCGGACCCAGCTGAAAAAGTACAGTACGGCCTTCACCAGTACCAAGGCCGAGAATGAGAAACTCAAGCGGAAAAACAAAAAGCTCTCGGAGTCCCTGGAGGAAGCAAACCACGAGAGCGTGCTGAAAAAATTGAACGATGCCAAGCTCCAGCGGGAGTATCAGGAGGCCCTCGCCGTATTGGAGCGGATTCCGCCGGAAGTTTTGGCCGTTTATGCCTGCGGTGATCGTGAGAGAAAGGGGTGCCATATTGAAGAAATATTATGATGATCCTCAATACAATGCAGCATTTGGCCGCTGCATAGATGTGATGACAAAACTAGTTCTGAAATATGGGCCTCAGATTCTGGAAGAGCCTCACCCCGAAAGCTATAAAGTCGGCCAAAAAGCCATCCTGTTGGACACCGGAACTGAAGCTTTTGAAAAAGTCGCCTGAATATATGCAGTTATGCGTTGCGTATCTGTTGGAAATATGCTAAAATGGATACGCAACGTATTTCTTTTGTATCAAGGTGTAATTTCAGATGGAAAACAAAATTCGAACCCTCCGTGAAAGTACCGGCATGAACCGCAAAGAGTTCTGTTCATTCATGGGTATTCCCTACCGGACCGTTACCGACTGGGAGCTTGGAAACCGACACGCCCCGGAATATATTATTCGTCTGTTGGAGTATTACCTGCAGCACGAAAAAATGATCAAAACAGGACCTGACAGCATCTTGGAGAAAGGAGATACAATCCACTATGAAAAAACAGATTAAATGTTATCTGTATACCAGAGTTTCCACCGCCATGCAGGTAGACGGATATAGCCTGGATGCACAGCGAGACAAGCTACGCAAATACGCACAGTACGAAGATATGATCATTGCTGGAGAATACTCCGATGAAGGTTTTTCCGGCAAGAATATACAGGGCCGTCCAGAGTTTCAGCGAATGCTGATTGATATCCAGGAAAGAAAAGACGAAATTTCTTATGTACTAGTATTCAAGTTATCCCGGTTTGGCCGGAATGCTGCCGATGTGCTCAGTTCCCTGCAGCTGATGCAGGACTTTGGTGTCAATCTAATTTGTGTGGAAGACGGAATTGACAGCTCCAAAGATTCAGGTAAGCTGATGATCTCGGTTTTGTCCGCGGTAGCTGAGATCGAACGCGAAAACATCCGCGCTCAGACCATGGCCGGCCGTGAACAGAAAGCCCGTGAAGGAAAATGGAACGGCGGCTTTGCTCCCTATGGTTATAAGCTGGAAAACGGCGAGCTGAAGATCGCCGAAGACGAAGCGGATGTAATCCGTGTCATTTATGACCAATACCTCCACACCAATGCCGGTGTCAATGGGGTAGCCAAATATCTCAACTCCCACGGCTACACCAAAAAGATCCGTCAAAACGGGACTATGTCCTCCTTCTCTTCTGCCTTTGTTCGGGATGTGTTGGACAACCCGATTTATATGGGCAAGATCGCCTATGGCCGACGCAAAATAGAGAAGAAACTTGGGACCCGCAATGAAATGCATGTGGTGGAACAAAAAGACTTCCCTGTCTATGACGGTCAGCACGAGGCAATTATTTCAGAAAAGGACTGGCAGCTGGTACAAACCAAACGCACTACAACCGCTTTCAAGCGTGAAAAAATTCGCGATCCCAATCATGCCCACATTCTGTCCGGCATCTTGAAATGTCCGTGCTGCGGCAAGAGCCTCTACGGAAACATTTCTAAAGCACATTCCAAGGATAACAAGACACGGTATTACTATTACTGCCAAAATCCTTCCGGCGTAAACGGCCATAGATGCACCTTCCGCTGGAACATTGAACAAACTGAGATGAATAATCTGGTTGCCTCCATTATTTCTGGCCTGGCAAGAGATCCCCGCTTCTCAGAGGCAGTTCAGGAGAAAATTGGTTGTTCGGTAGATACGTCGGTTATGGAAAAGCAGCTGGAAACCTTACAGAGCCAGCTCCGCCAAACGCTCTCAACCAAAACCCGGTTGGAGAGTCAGATGGACAGTCTTGATATAAACGATCCTTATTACAACCGGAAGATTTTGGATTTACAGCGCCGTTATGACGATCAATACAGCAAAGTTGCAGAGATCGAAGTTCAAATGGAGGAAATCCGAGACCAAATTTACAACATCCAGCAAGATAAAATCACCAGTGATACCATTTACCAGCTTTTGCTGGCCTTCGACAAGGTATACCATGCTGCCACCGAAATAGAGAAAAAAGAATTCATGCAGGCGTTCCTTGAGAGAATCGACCTGTACCCGGAGAAACAGAAAGACGGCAACTGGATCAGGAATCTTGTCTTCCACTTCCCGATCCCCTACAACGGACGCGAAGTGAAAGAACTTCCCTTGGAATCTGCCTCCACCCCTGAGGCGGTGATCTTGTTGTCCAAACTTCATTCCAAGCACCACATCGATGTTGAAATCCAGATGGATGAGCTGGATTTGACTGCTGCGGAGAGCAAAGCCACCTACCAGGAGATCAAGGACTATGTCAAGGAGCAGACCGGCCTGAACGTCACTCCCCTCTACATCGCCCAGGTCAAGCAGAAATGCGGGATCATTGAGCGGGAGTGCTACAACAAACCCAAGTCGGAGAATTCCAAGCAGCCCCAGTGCCCACCCGAAAAGGAAAAGGCTATTCGGGAGGCGCTGAAGCATTTTCAGATGATCTGATCACTTCCCTATTATATCCTATTATATAATGAAAAAGCCGCACGCTCTCCGGGATAGCCCCGGTGGGTGTGCGGCTTCATTTATTATACAAGATTTACTCTTTTTCTTTGGGCTGTTTCTCAACCGCTTTTTTAGTTCATCAACTTTATTTTCGAGCGAAAAATATTTAAATGCGGTGAAAACCGTTTCACTTATTGATAAAATACTTACCGAACCAATTATCCATCTTAAAAAAGCTGTCAATTGATTTTCAATTCCCAAGTAATAAACAACTGCTGTACAAGCTATCAATTGAATGCCTGGAATGACCATCAAAATTATCATTAAAATCCTTGATGTTTTTGCAAGCTTTGCATTCTCTTTATAATACTCACTAGTTTTTCTCTGTTCTTTCTGTAGTTGATTTACCTCTTTTTGAAGATCATTGACTTGAACAATACAATCTCGTACCATGCCAGTTATTGTTACATCAAATGCTCCTGTTTGAGAATTTGTATCGCTAGTTGCCGAAAAATAACTTTTGTCATTAGGAAATGAACTTGTGGAGCTATAATGGTCCGACTCGTTTTTAACAATGGACATCATATCAGCTCCTTTAAATATCCCGTTTTAACAACTTCTTGAACTTTTGATAGAATTTCAAGGATCGAATCCTTAGAAACAACTCTTTTTTGATCAGGAACATTATTTACATCAAATTGGATCATAACTCCTTTAGCAATTTTTTTATCAATTTGGATTTCTCCAGCTTGAATCAGCCTGATATTATTATATACAACACCTTTTTCTAGTGTTTGACGATTAATTCTATAATTAATCTCGACACAGTCATTTGTGTAGGGCTCAATTAAATATTTGTCAAATATAGCCTTAATATTGCTATCTTCCTCATGAAATAATGTAACCACCATTCCGACTCTATTCAGTGTAATCTCCTCTAAAATTGTATTATAATAGCTTTCAATATTTGATTTATATTCCTCAAACAATTGCAACGGTGTTTCTTGCCTATAGTAGAACGGCGAAATAGTAAGGTCTACTCTACTTCTTGAAATATTTAAAGCATATACATTATTAGTAGAAGTCACTTGGGCCACTGGTATTTCTGGTGGAGCATTCATAGGAAGATTTATAATATTGGGTATGGCGTCAAAAACGTTATTCATTTTTGTGTTGATTTTATTCATTAACAAATCCGGTCTTGGTATTAAATTGTTGGCAAACATTGCCATCTGGATAGATACTAATTTCATTTTATCCTCCTTTTTATTTCAACCTCTCACACAGCGGCAGCAGTTCCTCCAGCCGGGCCACAATGCGCTTTTGTTCGGCAAGGGGCGGGAGAGGTAAAATCATCTTTGAAAGTGTTTTTCCGTTGCAGTTTGGTTGTGCTGTTGCAATCGTACCATTTTTCAGTTGATCCCAGTACAAGGGACTTTCCATAAAGCATTTCAGGTACTCCGGCACTAAAGAGCTGCTATACCTTGTACGGATTAAGTAACCTGCATAAATTGCTTCTTCTGAAACCTCCCTAACCAAATAGGACTTGCCGACTGTTCCACCAGTTCTTGCAAAAAGAATATCATTCTTTTTTAAGAGATATTTCGGAATTTCATTTTCTTCAATCTGGCAAAATGGGACAGACCCCCACAAGACTTTGCCGTCTTGGATATCGCTAATTCTAACCATTTTAATTCGTCCGGAATTTTGCGCAGGGGCATTAAATCCATATTGAATGGACTCCGACAAGTCGCCCCATCTTACCCACATCCACCCATCGGGAATCTCAAAGGGCTTTTCGTCCTCGGTGATTTCAGGCAGGGGCTTTTCTTTTTTGATCTTGCCTTCTTTGATGAGCCGCTGTTTCTCGGCCTGGATCTGGGCGTAAAGTTCCTGGGCGGTGCCTTCTTTTGGGCGCTGCTCCACCAGCTTGCCCTGGATGGCCTGCTGGAGAATGGATTTCTTCATATCTTCGGGGAAACGGCGGTTGAAGTCTTCCAGCTTGGTCCACGCATGTTCATAACGGTCCACCAGGGGCAGTAGTTCTTCGATTTTAGCAACAATACGCTTTTGCTCATCAAAAGGAGGAATAGGAACAAGAAATTCCTTTAATTTGCCTACAGAGAGAAAGTTAAATGTGGTTTTTCCAGCTCCTTCGATAATTTGAGGTTTCAATGTTTGAGCAAACACATACAAATACATTGACCAAATCAAATGTGTGTTTTCTTCTTGTATGACGAGTGCGTTAAATTGCTGATTTGTTGTCAATGCAATTTTAGTATAAGCATATTCTCCTACTGAAGCAGTACAACAAAGTAGTACCGTCTCTGGTGGTATAAGGCGCTGAGTTCCTTTAGATAAAGCTTTATTCGTAATGTATTGTGCGGTATGCGAAATAAATCGTCCTTGCCGCCTGATGTCATCGATAGTAAACCACGGAATACTTCCATTCCAAAAATCAGGATTACTTCTGCTGGGTGTAAATCCATTGATGATATTACATAGATGCCCCAGTCTCACCCACATCCACCCCTCGGGAATTTCAAAGGGCTTCTCGTCCTCGGTGATTTCGGGCAGGGGCTTTTCTTTTTTGAGTTTGCCTTCTTTAATGAGGTGCTGTTTCTCGGCCTGGATCTGGGCATAAAGCTCCTGGGCAGTCCCCTCCTCCGGGCGCTGCTCTACCAGTTTGCCCTGGATGGCAAGCTGCAAAATGCTGTTTTTGAGTTCCTGCGGGGTCATTCGGCGTTTCCTCCCAGTTTGGCGGTGATCTCAGCCAGAACGCGATCAATCTCGGCGTTCAGCGATGCCCGCTGCTCCTCATAGCGGTGAATCAGGTCCAGCGGGGCCAGAATTTCTTCTTCCTCGTGGGGATAGCCGCACTGATCCAGATTGTAGCCCAGGTCTTCCGCCAGCTGCCGGGCCGTGAACTGTTTGGCCTTGTCGAAGCCATCCACCGTCAGCTCCTGACGGTTGTCCCACCACTCCACCACGGGGGCAAAGTGCTCCAGCTTCATGGGCTTGGTCTTGCTGAAATGCTTATAGCCTTCCGGCATATCCAGCCGATAGAACCAGGTGGACTGGGTAGGGCCGTTGTTGTCAAAGAAAAGAATGTTGGTGGTGATGGAGGTATAGGGCGAAAAGACGCTGCCTGGCATCCGAACGATGGTGTGGAGGTTGAACTCACTGAGCAGCTTCTTTTTGATGTTCAGTTTGGCGTTGTCGGTGCCGAACAAAAAGCCGTCGGGCAGAATTACCGCAGCCCGCCCGCCGGGCTTGAGCCGGTACATAATAACCGACATGAACAGGTCAGCGGTTTCGCTGCTGGCCAGATCGGACGGAAAGTGGTTTTTCACGTCCGCTTTCTCGCTGCCGCCGTAGGGCGGATTCATCAGAATGACATCAAAGCTGTCGGCTGCGGTATAGTCCAGCACGTCATGCAACAGGGTGTTATCATGGTAGACCCGCGGGTTATCCAGATTATGCAGCAGCAGGTTGGTGATGCAGAGCATATAAGGGAACTGCTTTTTCTCAATGCCATAGATGGAATTGCTGAAGGCTGCCTCGTCCTGTGTGGTCTTAACCTGCTTGTGCAGCTCCTTCAGCCAGCTGATCAGAAAGCCACCAGTGCCGCAGGCAAAGTCGGCCATCTGCTCCCCCACCTGGGGCCGGATCATCTGGGCCATAAAGTCGGTGACGGCCCGAGGCGTATAGAATTCGCCGGCCGAACCTGCACTTTGCAGCTCTTTCAGAATGGTTTCGTAGATCTCGCCGAAGGCGTGGCTTTCCTCATAGTCATCCAGCTGGAGGTCATCAATGGTATTGACGACCTGCCGCAGCAGGACGCCGTCTTTCATGTAGTTGTTGGCGTCGGCAAAGGTGGTCTGGACAATGGCCTTGCGGATGGGGGTATCGGCATTCACCGGAAGATTCTTCAAAGTCGGGAACAAGGTGTTGTTGACGAAGTCCAGGAGTTTGTCTCCAGTCATCTCCTTGCCGTCTTTTCTGGCTGCCCAGTTCTCCCAGCGGCAGGGCTCTGGAATGATGGACTGATAGTTTTCATCCTCCCATTCCCAGTCTGCCTCTTTGGTGGCATATACCTTCAAAAACAGCAGCCAGGTGATCTGCTCGATGCGCTGGGCGTCGCCATTGATGCCGGCGTCGTTGCGCATAATATCCCGCAGCCGTTTGACAAATCCAGATAAGTTGCTCATGTTGATTTTAATACCTTTCTGTAGTTACTTCCCGTAGTTTTCAATCATATCCGCAGCTCGCTGCCTTGTAAATTCCCACGTTTTAGGAATGCTGTCTGTAGTGCCACTCCCTACGGCACGAGGACTCCAAGTATGATTTTCATATAAGATGGTACCTCCACGCCCTCCGGCGGAAGAGTTCATCTTCTGCGCAATCTCAGCAGGAGTGGCCAGATACATCCGTGGCATCTCATTGTCATTTGTTCCCTGGAACTGAACCAGACAAAAGATGATGCCCTTTTTATCATTGGCCTCTTGCCAGGCCTGGATGGCCTGGTGGTAGTCGCAGCCCTTTTTGTACCCCTGGGTCAATCCCCAGCTGCCATCACGGCTGCCCTTTACCGATATTTTCAGCGTTTTACCGCCTGATTCGACAATCAAATCATACCCAGGCTGATTTGCTCCATATTAAACGGAAACATAAAATGCGTATCTGGCAAACTGTGCCGCAGCGAAGGCCTCTGCCGAAACGCCGACATGCCATGATGTCAATTCTTCCATTTTATACTACCTCGCTGGTATAGATCTCGTTTTCCAGTTCCTTGACGACCTTCAAATACCCATCTTTCCCGCCAAAATAGCTAGCGATCTTGGCCGGCCTGCCCATTTTGACAAACGGGTCCAGCTTCAGCACTTCTGTCTTTTCGATCTCGTAGATGTCGGTGTTCATGTATTTGTCCAGCAGTGCCTCCAGGACTTCCCTGGCTGCTCCGCTGTATTTGCTCAGAAAGTCCCGCTTCTTGACGTTGTTGGCCCGCTCCCGTCGGGTCAGAGGCTTCTTGTCAAAGGCCACATGGCAGATGAAGTCAAAGTCATCCACATCGGCCATCCCCTGCTGTTCCTTCACCTGTTCCAGGTCAATGCCGCGCTGGCGGAGCAGGTCTCGAATGGCTTCCTTTTTCTCTTCGGCACTCCACTGCCGGATAAAGTTGTCCAGAGAAGCGTATTTGCCCAGAATGTTTTCTTTGGTGTAGTCCACGATGCTTTCCTGGCGTAGAAGCTTGCCGTCTGTATCGTAAATCGAGACCGTTTTCTGAATGATACGGACCTTGCAGCCCTTTTCGTCCACAATCGGCGTAGGCAGTTTTTCATGGGAGTCAGGAGTCGGAGGAGTCCCATCAGGGATCTCTTTCGGGGGCAATTCTTTCCCTTTGGACGTGCCAAACTCCTCGTCGATTTCCAGAGGGCCGTCCCAATCCGGGTCGGCAAACAAGCGGGTGACGTTTCGGAAGTCCATCACTGCAAAGTGGGTCTTGCCCTCTTTTTCACGCAGCCGTGTCCCCCGGCCAATGATCTGCTTGAATTCCGTCATCGAGCCGATCATCTCATCCAAAACAATCAGCTTGGTCATCTTGCAGTCAGCACCCGTGGAGAGGAGCTTGGAGGTCGTGGCGATAACCGGATACTTTTGGGTCACCGAAGAAAACTGCTTGATCTTCCCTTTGCCGATTTCGTCACTGCCAGTGATCCGAACCACATAGTCAGGGTTCTTCTTCACCATATCCTGATTCAGCTGGGCCAGCATATCCCGCATCCGCAGGGCTGCATCCTCCGTAGCACAGAACACAATGGTTCGCGCCATTCGGTCTGTACTCTTGAGGTAACGGGTGATCTCCTGGGCTACTTCCCGGATACGATCCTCTATAATAATGCTGTAGTCATAGTCGCTGTTGGTATAGATGCGGTCTGGTATCTCGTTGCCATAGATATCCAGCTGGCCCTTTTGGGGACGCCATCCTTCTCCGATGTTGGTGGTGATATTGATGACCTTGAAGGGAGCGAGGAAGCCATCATCAATGCCCTCCTTCAGGCTGTAAGTGTAGACGGGCTCTCCGAAATAGCTCAGGTTGGAAATATACTTGGTTTCCTTGGGCGTGGCAGTCATGCCAATTTGAATGGCATCCGAGAAGTATTCCAGAACCCGCCGCCAGCGGCTTTCCTCCTTGGCTGATCCTCGGTGACACTCATCCACAATAATCAGGTCAAAGAAATCCGGCTGGAACAGCTCCCGGAAGTGCTCCTTGTCATCATCTCCCACCAGCTGCTGGTACAGAGAAAAATATACTTCGTAGGATGTGATGGTATTGGGGTTGTCGTTTTTGACATTGATTTTGTGAATGGTTTTCTGCAGCGGGGCAAAGTCCTGCTCAATGGACTGATCCACCAGCATATTGCGGTCTGCCAGGTAGAGAACTTTGTGGACGGTTTCACTCTTTAAGAGCCGGTAGACAATCTGGAACGCAGTGTAGGTCTTGCCGGTACCGGTAGCCATTACCAAAAGAAGCCGCTTCTGTCCCCTGGCGATGGCGTCAACCGTTCGGTTGATGGCAATGCGCTGGTAGTAACGTGGCGGATAGGTATTTTGGCTGGAGTAATAGGGCTGGTTCATGGCCGTTTCCTGTAAAGGAGTCAGCCCAGATTCCTTTTTGAAGCGCTCCGTCAGTTCTGCTTCGGTAGGAAATTCATCCAGTCCAAACTGCCGTTCGGCCCCGGTAAGAAAGTCATGCTCTGCAAAACCATCCCCATTGGAGCTGAAAGCAAATGGCAGGTCCAGCATTTTGGCATAGTTCATCGCCTGCTGCAGACCTTCTGATATCTGGTGATTGTTATCTTTGGCCTCGATCACAGCAATCGGATTGTTGGGGCTGAGGTAGAGCAGATAGTCAGCCCGCTTCCCCTTTTCACGAACGGCAAGGTTTCCTTTTAGGCTAATCTTGCCGTCTGTGACCTGGGTCTCCATCGTAATCTTTTGACGGTCCCACTTGGAAGTCACGGCAGGGGTTATGTATTGCAGCTTGATATCTTCTTCGGTCATATCTTTTTTCTGAAGAACCATGGTCATGAACCGGACCTCCTCGATTGATTTTTGAGAATCTGCTCTATACCTGGATATTGCTCAATAAGTTTATCAAATCTATTATACCAAAATAGGTATCATACAACAATATAGAAACAGGTGCTTTTATAGTAAGAGGCCAGTGAGAATTGCTCCCACTGGCCTCTAGTATACAGGGCTATCCCCTGTAGATTTCAGGATCAATCAAAACGACTTGCTTTCCAGTTCTCTGGGCATACCGAACTGTGAAAGCAGTTCCGCCACGGGGTTCACCATTGTACACTGCCAGAACTAAACCGGCATGGTCCACTAAGAAGCGATTACGCTCCATCATGCAGCTCTTACTGTAGTCTCTGCTGACATATATGATGGAATCCGCTTGATCCAAAATGGATCGGTAACAGAGTTGTGCGGGATAGGTCCATTGATCGGCCTGGGTTCTGCAAGGCAGAATACAGTGAAGCTTCAGTTCAGGATGGGTTTCCCTCAGTTCAAGGACATCCAGGGCAGCCCAAGTATCTGTACCTTCTGCCATACCAGACAAAAAGTCAGTGTATCCATTTCGGGCCAGCAAGACTATTTCCTGCTGAAGAGCTGCTTTTAAGTGCTTGCAGCCGGCATCTTCTTCGTTATATCCCCAGGGGAACTTCCTGGGTCTATGTCCTGTAAATGCACAGGCCAATCGTGCCATCACCAAATCTCCCCTTTGTATGGCCAAATAATAGCCATATTCTATGGCCATTATATCAGCCATAATAGAGAAAGTAAAGGGGATGATCTTATGATTTGCTACTCGCCCTTATGGAAAACAATGGCCGAAAAGCAAATGACAACCTATACCCTCCGCTTTAAATATGGCATGAGCCATGCTACCGTTCAGCGGCTGCAGGCTGACATGCCAGTCTCTACCCATACCTTGAATAAGCTCTGTGAGATTTTACAGTGTCGCCTGGAAGATGTGGCGGTATATATCCCGGATCAAAAATGACAGCTCTGTGTCCTGAATGCAGAGCTGTTTTTGGTTTTATAAAGATTCCAAAGATTTCTCTTTGGCTCTGGGAGTTTATGAGGGGATGAGATTCCCTCTTAGCAAGACCATCCTGTAGCAAAATGGAGAGGATGGTCATCAAAGGGCGCCCAGCCCTTTGAGCCGGAAGAATCCAAAGAAACCGCGCCAGGGTTTCGTGGCACACGACTTTGGTTACAAAGTCTAGTGTGTTATACCTTTGTGCAGCAGACGGCAGCTGAGTGGGACGATTTCGCCCCGCTTTTCTGGCGCACAAGGTGCCCCTGCGGGGCAGCAGAAGCGACAAAGAAAGGCTGACAGTTTGTGCCTAAAAGCACAGGCTGCCAGCCTTTTGCTGTCTGCGGAACAAAGGTATATAAAGCCCCGCCGCAGCGGCATCAGTCCCTTTCTTTCCGGTTTTTACGGATGTCGGATTGTTCCTTGCACCGGGCACTGCAAAAATCCATATTGTCCGGCTTGCCCAGAAATACCTTCTGGCAGTGCTTGCACACCCGCAGCGGCTGTTCGTTGTCTACCAGCATGAAACTGAACATCATCTGGATACCCAGCAGCAGGGAGTGAAAATCCCAGTAAATGGTGGGCTTGTCCAGCAGTTCAATGTGGTAACTGGGGGCAATGCCGCCGAATGCAGCCATCGCTTTCTGGTATAACTCCCGTGTGTCTTTATCAATTAGATGGTAGTCCTGGTAATACAGGATGGAGGTGGTCAGAGTGAAGGCCCAGTCCTTAAACTGCTGGGCTACCCAGTCATAAGGCTCCGCATACTGCCGCTGAAAGCTCATGGTCTTTGCCATTGGCTCATCCATAAAGGTCATGGTCAAGGCAATCATCGTCCGGTCCCCAGCAACCTTCCAAGAAGATTCAATTCCCTGTTTCACCAGGTCCAACCGGTCAAAGGGATAAAACAGCGCCAGATACCGGTCCGTTTCCATGGACTCCTCTTTGATGAAATGGTTCTTGGGCAGATAAACAGCCTTGTAGTCCATAAAGGAAGGAGTAGTAGGCAGGGCGGTCATCAGCCCCAGCAAGCCGTACCGGGTAACAAACTTCAGTACCGCCCGTTCCACTTCCGCTGCTGGTTTACGTCCCATCATCAGCATTCCCACATTGAGAGCATCCAGCACGATGTCTGGTACCATGCTCAAAGGGTTATACACATCCGGCTTAGCGTCTTTGCCAGGTGTAATGTACCGCCGTCCATTCTTTCCTGTTTTCAGCTCGTAGCGATTGTACCGCACCCAATGAGAACGGGACCGCTCGAATATATTCTTGATCATATAGGCCTCCCGTTCAACCGTCCCTGCTGTCAGGGGCGGTTTTTCGTTTTCTCCGGTTTGTCTTGTTCTCCCGGCGGATGACAGCGCCTTTTCCCTGTTCTTTCGCAAGGGAGGCGTATTCCTCCATGAATTGGTGCTCTCGCAGGGTCAGGCTTTTCCCTAATTTCTGCTGAACGCACAGATGCGCATACATCTGGCGCTGTAAGTTTTTATGAATCGTTTTTCTCAGTTTTCGGATATTGCGGTCCGACTGTCCACGGGCGGCGGCAAGCCAGACAGTACTCCACAGCCGCAAAGATAGAAAGTACAGGACTTCTTTGCGGTCATCACTCAAGTTCTGAATCATCCAGGAGATAAAGGGATCAGCAGTCAGTTTGTGCATCTCATAGGGGCAGTCAAACAAGATGTCCAGAAAGTTCCCAGCCATGATCTGCCGGTATGTAGGGTGATTCATCCATCTGGGGATCAATTCGGGTTCAGATACAGTCTGGTAGTCCAGCGGCAGATCACCCCGCAGATTTTCGTAATCTCGTTCCCGCCGCTCCCGATTTCGGTCCAGCTTGTCCCACTCCCCTATCACCACCGAAAAATCTGCTTCTGTGCGGGCAGCCTCCTCTAAACGTCGAACAGCTTCAGCCCGAATTTCCCGTTTGAGCCGCTTTTCACTGACTGGTGAGGCTTCTTCCTCCTCCGTCTCCAGCTCTGCTTCATGATCGAGAGGATGCTCATCCTGTTCCAGGGCGCTTTCCAGCTCGGCCAGGCGTTCTGCTGCCGCATCCTGTTCCAAGTCCTCATTCAACGGGCGGTCGGTGAATTCATCATCCCATTCCATGTAGCTGCTTTCTCTATTTAGTGACTTTAGATCAGACAAATATGCCATAGCTCACCTCTTCATAAAAAAATTTTTGTGCGTGTTCCAAAATGGTTCCGATTTGCACCCCGAATTTCTCCTATTAGTGAAAGGGTAATTTTGAAGTGAAGGTTCGTCTCATGGAAATTTATCATTATTATACAATGGAGGTGGGTAAAGTGCAAGAAGAAACGATTCTACGACATAATTCGACTTTTTTCAATTTTAGCAGGAGGTGGGTAACGAAATGTTACGCACCTGGAACGACCGACACAGCTTCAAACCCAGACACAAAAGGAGGTGTACCCCAAACCAGGGTACACCTCCTCTTTTTCCCGACACGATCTGATGAAGTACCGAAAGGTACTAGAATAGCGAGGTGCAAATGAATCTTTTTAAACTGGTCAAGGAATCCGTCACCGTCAAGCAGTCCGCAGCCATGTACGGCCTGCCTGTTACGTCCACCTGGATGACTCGCTGCCCTTTCCACGAGGACCATACCCCCAGTATGAAGCTGAACGACACCTATTATTACTGCTTCGGCTGTGGAGCCACCGGCGATGTCATCGACCTCACTGCCCGCCTGTTTGACCTCAGCAGCTTCCAGGCCGCCCGGAAGCTGGCCCAGGACTTCGGACTCAGCCCGGACAAGCCTCCGTCCGGTGCAATCGCGTTGCCCAAGCCGCCCTCTTTCCCTTCGGATGCCGAACAGGAGGATATCGCCTACTGTATCCGAGTCCTCCATGACTACCGCGATCTGCTGATCCGGTGGCGGACAGAGTTCGCTCCCCTCTCCACGGAGGAGCCGCTGGACGATCGCTTCGTGGAAGCCCTCCACATGCTGGCGTTCGTGGATGTCCTCATTGATTGTGTGACCTTCGGGCCAGCCTCCAAGAAGGCAGCCGCTGCCAAGCGCCTGCTGGATGGCCAGCTGCTGCCGATGGTGGAAGCCCGTCTCAATACCCTGGATCGAAAGGAGGCAGCATGAAGAAAAACAACTACTGGCCCAGCTCCAAGGACCCGGTTTGGCTGGAAGAAGGCTTCCGGATCAATGAGTCGATTTTCTGTGAGTCTTTCATTCTTACCCACCAAATTGTGTTCTGCAACGGCTTCTTCTTCACAGAAGATGGCCGGGTAACGGACGAGATGCCTCTGCGGAGCACCATCTATGCAGAACTGAGGAACTATGCCAGCAACAACGTTGCCCGCAAGGTGGGCTGTATCCTTGACCTGCTGAAACTCTCCGCCCAGGTGGATGACTTCCCGCCAGTCACCAACTGCATCCACCTGGCCAACGGCACCCTGAATCTGAACGGCAGTTTTCAGGAGGGCAAACCGGAAGTGGTCCGCAACCGGCTGCCGGTTAAATATAACCCCAAAGCTGTCCAGCCCACCCATTGGCTGCGGTTCTTGTCCGACCTCCTCTATCCTGAAGATATCCCCACAGTCCAGGAGTTTATCGGGTACTGCCTGATTCCCAGCAACAAGGGCCAGCGGATGATGGTTATCAAAGGTCGGGGTGGCGAAGGCAAGAGTCAGATCGGCGTGGTCCTGTCCAAGCTGTTCGGCACCAACATGAAGGACGGCAGCATCGGCAAAATCTCTGAGAACCGCTTTGCCCGGGCTGACCTGGAGCACATCCTGCTCTGCGTGGACGACGATATGCGGATGGAAGCCCTGCGGCAGACCAACTATGTCAAATCCATTGTCACCGCCCAAGGTCAGATGGACCTGGAGCGGAAAGGCAAGCAGAGCTACCAGGGCTGGATGTATGCTCGGCTGCTGGCATTCAGCAATGGTGATCTGCAAGCCCTGTATGACCGAAGCGATGGCTTCTACCGGCGGCAGCTGGTTCTGACTACCAAGGACAAGCCCGCTGACCGGGTGGATGATCCAGACATCGCTGAGAAGATGGCCGCCGAGGCCGAAGGGATTTTCCTGTGGGCTTTTGAGGGCCTGCAGCGTCTGCTCCAGAATGGCTTCAAGTTCACCGAGAGCGACCGAGCCCGGCAGAACCGGGAGCTGGTCAAGCGGGACAACAACAACTTCTTTGACTTCATGGAGGCCGAGGACTATATCCGGCTCAAGGCAGATGCCTGCATCAGTTCCAAGGACCTCTACATCATTTATAAGATGTGGTGTGAGGAGAACAACCTGGTAGCCCTGAAAGCCCGGAGCTTCAGCGACGCTGTGATCGCCAACCTGAAAAAGTACAACCTGGAGCACACCAACAACATCCTCAACTCAGCAGGCCGCCGTGTATGGGGCTATCTGGGAATTGAAGCCCTGGTCCGGCCTGAGCCCGCTCCCCCATCTTGGGATCGGTAATTCTGTATATGGGGGAACCTGGCCTTTTCGCTATGTACGTATGTACAAGGTCGGTACAGACCCATTCGGCGAAAGGCTCCAGAGGGTGTAACCGTTTGTTACTCCCTTGAATTGGCTGTGACCAATTTGGTCACAAGCAGATGAAATCTTGTTCAAGGAGTCGTGCTTCACGACACCCTTACCCTGCCAGCGAGGGGGCGGTGAATCACCGACTCCTTTGCTTACATTCCGAATCGAGCAGCTGACTTGGCTGTTCCCAGCATGGGAACAGCCAAAATCCTGTATATGAGAGGATTTCGCCTTTTTGCTGTGTACGTGCGTACAGAACCTGTACATACGTACACAGCGAAATCCCCAAAACGCACTATATACGTGATTCTTTATGACACTAAAGTGGTGCTGGTCAATTTGACCAGCACCACACAGGTCCTCCCAAGTTGTCACCGTGACAACTTGGTTTTGATGGCACTGGACATTTTGTCCAGTGCCACTGAAAAGCCCCGAAAACTTTAAGGCTCTGAACTAGGTGTGGACAAAATGTCCACGGTCTTTTTATCGGATAGCCTTTTCGGAAGTGCATCTGCATTGATCCCAAGTCTTGTAACCAAGTGGTCATTTTGACCACTTGATCTTGCACAATAGAAGTTTGAGCTGGATGTGAAAGAATCAACGGACAGATTTTATCGTTGATTTATCGGAACTCCGAACTGTTCACCTTCTACTGCTATGTACATGTACCAATTCCGTACGCACGTACATAGCGAAAACTCCAAAACGCGCTATATACACAATCCTTTATGATACTGAACTGGTCTGGGTCGTTTTGACCCAGACCACTATAATCAAGTTCGAGCGTCTTGCGCCGCAAAGTAACAAAATGGTATTTTGCGTTTTGCGATTTCTATCCATCCCAACAAATCCTTCATAGATACAACAAAGTGGTGCGGATCAAATTGATCCGCACCAAAATCTGAAAGGAGGTTCACGTTATGCCCGTCACCAATACGATTGAATTGCCAAAAAGGAGGGCCGCCATTGAGCCAACCACAATACGCCATCATGCGCTTCGCCAAGTACAAGGGGCCGGAGATCACCAACATCGAGGCCCATAACGAGCGCAGAAAAGAAAAGTACGCCAGTAATCCCGATATTGACCTTTCCCGCAGCAAGCACAACTTCCACCTGATCGAGCCTCCCCAGCGGTACCGGGCCGAGGCTGAGCGGCAGATCAGCGCCGCCGGCTGCCGCACCCGGAAGGACAGTGTTCGGCTGGTGGAAGTCCTGTTCACCGCCACACCGGAATTCTTTCAGGGCAAGAAGCTGCCCGAAATCCGGCAGTACTTTGAAGAAGCACTCCACTTCCTGGAGCAGTATCAAGCCAAAGAAACAATCATCTCTGCCGTGGTGCATATGGACGAGAAGACGCCTCATATGCACCTTTCTTTTGTCCCCTTGACGCCAGACGGCAGACTCAGTGCCAAGGAGATTGTAGGCAACAAAAAGAAACTGAGCTGGTGGCAGGACAAGTTTTGGGAGCACATGGTCGTCAAATACTCCGACCTGGAGCGCGGCGAGAGCGCCAGCCAGACGGGCCGTGACCATATCCCGCCCCGTATCTTCAAAGAGATGACCCGCCTGACCAAGCAGCGCCAGAAGCTAGACCAGCTGCTCGCTGGCATCGGTCCCTTGAACGGCAAGAAGCGGGCCGCCGAGATTTCCGGATTGCTGGACAGCTATATCCCAGCCGTGGAGAAAATGCGAACCCAGCTGAAAAAGTACAGTACAGCCTTCACCAGTACCAAGGCTGAGAATGAAAAGCTCAAGAAGAAAAATAAAAAGCTCTCGGAGTCTCTGGACGAGGCGACTCACGAGAGTGTGCTGAAGCAGCTGAAAGATGCCAAGCTCCAGCGGGAGTATCAGGAGGCTCTCGCGATTCTGGAGCGGATTCCACCGGAAATTGTTGCGGCCTATAAAATTGGGCCCAGTGTAGAAAGGAGTGTCCATCATGGTTGATGAATGGAGTGGGTTTGCAGATCTGATGGCTAACCTTATCGCAAAATATGCCACTGTGCTCGATCTCGATAGCCTTCCAGATCCCGAAATCAAGCTTTCGGATTTTCCCGATTACGAATCAGGCGAAAATTCATTTGATAACGTTGAAAAGAAGTTATCTGCATGATATAATAATCATGGTATGAGTGTCCAAACTCCACTTCGGGACAACCTCCTGAAGTGGAGTCCATATGAAAAGTGAGGCAGCGTTATGAATCGACAAAAAATAAAGGTATACACATATACCCGCGTATCCACTGCCATGCAAGTCGATGGTTATTCGTTGGATGCCCAAAAGTCACGAATGAAGGCCTACGCGGATTTCAATGACTATGAAATTGTAGGCCAATATGAAGATGCTGGTAAGTCCGGCAAATCCATTGAAGGCCGTGCCGCATTTACCCGGATGATGGATGATATCAAGTCCGGAAAAGACCAAGTTTCCTATGTTCTTGTTTTCAAGCTCTCCCGATTTGGCAGAAATGCGGCCGATGTCCTCTCTTCCCTGCAAGTCATGCAGGACTTCGGGGTCAACCTGATTTGTGTGGAAGACGGCATAGATTCATCCAAAGATGCCGGCAAGTTAATGATCTCTGTCCTCTCAGCAGTTGCTGAGATTGAGCGCGAAAACATTCGCGTCCAAACAATGGAAGGCCGCATCCAAAAAGCCCGTGAGGGCAAATGGAATGGTGGATTTGCTCCTTATGGCTATAAACTGGTCGACGGCCAGCTTGTAATCAACGAGGAAGAAGCGGAGGCTATTCGTGTCATCTTTGACCGCTATGTGAATACCTCTGTTGGTGCGAACGGCATCTCAAAATATTTGGAAGATCACGGAATTCGAAAAATTCAGCGGCAAAACGGGACAACTCCCCTTTTCAATTCGCAGCTAATCCGAATGATCCTGAAGAATCCCGTCTATTGTGGCAAAATAGCCTATGGACGCCGAAAGACAGAAAAGGTCCATGGAACGCGCAACCAATATCACCTTGTGGAGCAGGACAATTACCTTCTGGTTGATGGTTTGCATGAGCCGATTGTCTCTGAAGAAATTTGGCAGGAAGCACAGGTGAAGATGCTTGCCCAGGCGAAGAAATACGAAAAGGTCAACCCACCAGCCAATAACCATGTCCATCTTCTCTCTGGAATCGTGAAATGTCCGATTTGCGGGGCCGGCTTATACGGCAACAAAAGTATTAAGTATAAAAAGGACGGCAGTAAGTACAAAGATTTCTATTATTACGGCTGCAAACACCGTAAGATGCAGGACGGATATAAATGTACCTTTAAGAAGCAGATTCAAGAGGAGCTGCTGGACGATGCAGTAGCAGAGGTCATTATTAAGCTCGTAAGTAATCCAAACCTCGCACGCACAGTGCAGGCAAAAATCAACATGAAAGTTGATACTTCTGCTATCGAGCAGGAAATCGCCAACCATGAGAACAAACTGAGGCAGTTCTATTCTGTCAAATCCAAATTGATAGAAGAGATCGATTCTCTTGACCCCGATGATCGCCACTATATCCAAAGGAAGGCCGACCTTGACGACCGTCTCTATCGGATGTATGATAAGATCGAAGATGAGGAGACCAAGCTCGTTGCATCAAGAGCGAAAAAGAAGTCTATTGAAGCAGACAAGATGACTGCCGATAACATTTACAAAATACTCATCTACTTCAAAGACCTGTATGCAACCATGACTCCAGAGGAACGCCGGGCCGTCATGGAGGAGCTCATTTCCGAGATTCAAATCTATGATGACCGCCAGCCTAACGGACAATGGCTCAAGTCGATCGTCTTTAAACTCCCCATCCTCTCGGAGCCCATCGATATAGGTTTGGACAACGGCACCCATATGGAGACGGTAATTTCCCTTTCCCAACGAAACCCGGACGATCATATCGAGTTCAGCATCGAGCTGGACAATCTGGACACCACTCCGACGGAAACCAAGGCCACCTATCAGGCCATCAAAAACTACGTCAAGGAGCAGACCGGCCTGAACGTCTCTCCCCTCTACATCGCCCAGGTCAAGCAGAAATGCGGGATCACCGAGCGGGAGTGCTACAACAAGCCCAAGTCGGAGAATTCCAAGCAGCCCCAGTGCCCGCCCGAAAAGGAGAAGGCCATCCGGGAGGCGCTGAAGCACTTTCAGATGATTTAATACCTCAAAGCAAAACACGGATGAATTGCCAATTGGCTGTCATCCGTGTTTTTGTTATGTGTATATCAACGTTTTATTTCAGCATTTCATAATAGCGGCAAATTTTCTGCGCCATCATATAGCGGCGCTTCTCTAGAAAGTCCTCAAACTGGGTGTAGTCCATATCAAAAATTTCTTTCGGAATACAGTTGGCTTCCAGATTTGCTTCCAGCTTTTCCATAGAGGCAATACCGCCATATACGGCGCTTCCGCTTGTACACTGCTCTTTGACCTGAGCCATATAAGCTTTTGGGGCTTGGTCTTTGATCTTTACATTGATTTCCGACTGTGTATATACATAGTTTGCAATCTGATTATAGCAGTTGCGCTCTTTGATCCCAGATTTCTGCAAATATTTTTTGGGGAAAATATGGTGGATGTCCCCTCTTTGCTCGATCAGAGATTTAACGTCGATCTGCTCCGATAAAAACCCATAATCTCCCATCTTGACTTGGGCCATCAGGAAAACATGGAACATCGGACTACTGGCCACAGAGGTGTTGAGCTTTGTTACCAGGATATTGTTCCAGAAAGCATCGGACAACTCGCCCTCTTCTGTATTTTTCAGGAGTTCCATGGGTTCATTGCTCTGGAACCGCTTGATATCATAATCAAAAGCAGATTCAGGTGATCCGGAATAGCGGCCAGTCAAAATACTGAGCACCATCCAGCGGCGAACTACTTTCTCGATGATTGCGGAATCCTCCCCTTTTGCCCGCAGCAACAGGTACAGCGCATATCCAAAGTTCAAGACGTTTTGAGAGCGGATCATGGAAGGAGAAATAATCCCAGTTGATCTTACAATCATCAGGTACCGCTGGAAATTGGTCTTATTAACAAACTCCAATACCCCTTCCCGTAATTTTGAAAAAGAATCTTCAGCAATGGCCTCTTGATAGTCACGGGAATTGAAATCACGACCCGACAACAAACTCACTAAATCTGCAAGCCGCCCACGCAGAAATTTAAAGGTAAATGCAACACGCAGAACATCGGTGTAGTCCGGCACATAAATGTCCTCATGTTCGTTGACAATCCATTTGATTTTTGAAAATTCCTCGCTGGATGCAAACTCTGTGTCATTTTGACAAATCGTCCCAAAGCCCTCCGGCTTTTGCATCAGATGACAAAAGTAATCCATTGTTTTCCGGATCTGATTGCCGCCATAACGGTCGTCCGAGGAAATTTTGGACATTGCAAAATCTGCCTGAGACAAAACCACCCCTTTGGAATTGATGCGGATAAAGATCTCCGTGACTTGTGTGATATCCAGTTGATGAGAAAGCTCAATCACACCAATGCTGTTATTTTGGATTTGCTGTAAACGGGTAAGTACATCATTAACTGCGCTTCTTTTGCTGTTATCCAGTTGATTCTTGATACAGTAGTCAATCACAAAATTAAAAGAATCAAAGCCCGGCTGATATAGCGGGGCAATATCTGGAATCCAGGCTGCATCCTTTTCAATGGCAGGGTTTGACACTTCAAAACGCTGCTCCACTGGATGGAATGCGATTTTTATACGCTTTTTGCGGTAATCGCTTCCAACGACCTTTTCTCCCACAATCGCTGCTTGTAATGCTGTAATCCGCTGCTGTCCATCGATCAGAATTTTTTTACCCGAAGAAATGGTACCATCTTTCAGGCGCACATCTGGATTTTTCCAGACAATGATATAACCTACTGGGAATCCCTCATACAGAGAGTCGATTAGATCACGTACCTTTGTGGAATCCCACACAAATGGACGCTGAATCTCAGGGATTGCAATATCTCCGTCACGAATCCAGTTGAGCAAAGACTGAATTGAGTTATTGTTCACATCATATTTTGCCATAATTTCTCCCCCATTCTACCATCCAAAGTCACGCCACTTCCGGATACCGGGTATAAACATACTCATAAATTTTCTGCCTATATCCCGAAATAGTAATTTCATCATAACATTCTGGCAACTCAGCCCAAAGCGTATCTCGGATTAGATTATCTACAGCGGCTTTGGTTTCCTGCTTATCAGTCCAGTGATCAAGCTCAGCAATTTTAGCTTTCACTTTACTCAAAAGGTCAACAGCTACCTTCTTAATCTTCTGGATATCCTGCTTGGACAAGTTGTTAGAAAACAGCATATCATAAAGGGATAGCTCCTCATCGCTGGAAAACCCTTCTCGAACATAGCGCTGTTCTTCCTGATCCATGCTGTTAGCCAGATCGGTTAAGTCCATAAAAGTTCTTTCAATGGTGGCACGGTTCTGCTCGCTATTGTATGCTTCAATAATCTGTTGGTATCTCTCATAGTAGTTAATCCGTTGTGGATTGGAAAACAGCATGACATCCAACCTCTTTTGAATTAACTCATCCAAACCCTTGAGTATAACATTTTTGGTTTTTGCTTTGGCAAATTCACGCTGAAGCAGATCAAAATTAATCTTGCTGATATCAAACTGGCGGGATGGTGTCACTTCATCTGATGGTGATTCGATCTGTACATATTCACTGATAATTCGGTCAATTTCTACCATCAGTTCCGTATTGTTGGCGCTCTTACGTTTCTTTTGCAGTTCGTGATAGACCGCAGCAATAGCCTCATATTCTTTCCGGTTTGTTTGTGCAAGGTCCTGCCGATCGGCATACTTCATCATACGGATCAATTCGGAAGCATAAGTCTGGAATTTTTTCCGTTCTTCTAGACTTCCACTCACCGCATTGGCTGCCTGGCGCAGCAGCGCCACTTTTTCAAAGTCTTTGGCATCCAGAAGTTCTTGCAGTTGGAAATCATGCTCCTTTAAAAATACTTTTGCAGAGTCAATCGTTTCCAGAATGCGGGCGATGAGCTGCTCTTTATCCACCGTTGGATCGGCCCCAATCTGACCGTTTACATTAGCTGTATAGTCTGCCAAAGCTTTCCGCAATGCCCTAACAATTCCAATATAATCTATTATCAGACCATTGCTTTTGCCTTCTGCCACCCGGTTCGCTCGAGCAATCGTCTGCATCAAGGTGTGGGCTTTCAGGGGCTTGTCCAGATAGAGACAGGAAAGGCATTTCACGTCAAATCCAGTGAGCCACATGGCACAAACAAACACCACCCGCAACGGATTAGAAGCATCTTTGAACTCTTTGTCCAGCTCCCGCTTTTCCATTTTTTGGCGATGAGTGCGAATGTCCAACCCCCATTTCTGAAAAGTCTGAATTTCATTTTGTTCCTGACTGATGACCACCGCCATCTCAGTTTCCTTCATCCAGGTAATTTTTCTACTTAGCTCCTGGGCTTCCTGCTGGGTAACACTCTTGACCTGCTGCTCCAACCTTTCAATCTCTTTAGCCCAATATTTTTGAACTAAGTCATACATCCGGACACAGGTTACTTTATTTAAGCAAACAAACATTGCCTTGCCGCTGGTCCAGAGATGCGAATAATGCCCCACAAAGTCTTTTGCAATAGATTCCAGGCGCTGTTGGGCTGTCAGGACATGAATTTCTTTCTCAAATTCCCGCTCCAACTTCTCCTGCTGGTTCACATCCAGGTCAGCCTGTTCGATGGCATCCAGAATGCGGTCGGTAATTTCCGGGTTGTGGAGGTCGGCAATTTTGTCTCCTCGGTTCTCATAATAAAGAGGAACCGTCGCGCCGTCCTCAACAGCCCGCTTGAAATCATATACGGATATGTATCCGCCAAAGGTGCGCTCGGTGACATTATCGCCAGAAAGCAGTGGCGTTCCAGTAAATCCAATGCGGGATGCAGTGGGCAATAGTCTCATCATATTGTCGGCAAAAATACCGTACTGGCTGCGGTGAGCTTCATCTGAAAGAATCAGAACATCGTGGTCAGGATAGATAGGATCTGCCCCGGGCTTATTAAACTTTTGAATCAGCGTGAAGATAAAGCTGGGGTTCCCGTGGAGTTTCTGCACCAAATCGTCTCCACTGGTGGCTATGAATTGGCTGGCCTTAGATTTTCCCAAGAGCCCGCAATTTTCAAAGGTATCGCTAATTTGTTTGTTCAGTTCATCCCGATCTGTCAGAATCACAATCGTGGGCGAACCTGCAAACTTTCGCCGGATTTTCTGGGCCAAAAATACCATGGAATAACTTTTGCCACTGCCCTGCGTGTGCCAGAAAATCCCCAGCTTACCTTCCTTCAACTTGCGGGCCTCATAGGCTTTGACTGCCTTATTGACCCCCAGGTACTGGTGGTTACGGGCGAGAATCTTAGTGATCCGTCCTCCCGAATGATCAAATAGAATGAAGTTTTCCAGCAGGTCGAGAAAATTCTCTTTTTTACAGATGCCCCGCAGCATGGTCTCCAGCGCGACGCTCCCCTGTTCTTTTTCTTCCAAACGCTTCCACTCGTGGAAGAACTCGTACTTGCTGCCCAGAGTTCCCACTTTGGCTTCCAGCCCATTGGAAAGAACCAAAAAGGCGTTGTAATAGAACAGATGGGGTATCGTATCCAGATAATCTGTATAGTTATCGGTGTAGGCATTCTGGACATCCACGTTGGTATTTTTCAGCTCAACAAAAAGCAACGGAATACCATTGACAAAACCTACAATATCAGTTCGGCGGCGGTAGAGATCCCCATGAATTTTCAGTTCCCGAATAGCCAGAAAGTGGTTCTGATCTGGGTGCAGGAAGTCAATCACCTGCGCACGCTTTTCCTCCGTTCGGCCTCCCGGACGTTTGATGGTGAGAGGAATTCCATCCCGGATAAGGCTATATTTTTCCTCGTTGATCTGCATCAGGGAGGCCGTGGAAAGATGGCTTTCCATCTTTTTCTGAGCTTCGTCCAGCTGGGCCGGCGTGAGCCACGGGTTCAGGCTTTTAAGAGCCTGCCGAAAATACCGGGTCAGCAGGATATCCTTGTAATCCTTCCGCCCAAAGGTTCCCTTTTCGCCCAGTTTCTCAGTATTATAGGCATAGGCCACCTCCCAGCCCAGCTCCTGCTCCAGCAGGTGCCCAGCGCTTTCCTGGACGAGGATATTTTCGGAGTAGTCGTAGCTCATATAATAAATCCTCCTCGATCCTGTTATTGTGCTTCGGCTTCAAAAAGACATGTATTATGATTGGAGCCTCTTAAACAAAACTCCTCATTTATTTTAATTATAATTATCGCCATAACCATAAGAAATCTCATATAATCTTCAAATTGTGCATGCTCATCTAATGAATGCGTAGAGTGAATATATTTATTCCTCAAATCCAATCCGTTTGAAAATTCGGACTTATTAAGAATGTAATTTAAGTATTTTTGCTCAGGCCTAGAAAACAACGAACTCTCCACTTTCAATTCGTTATTGTCAAGCATTGATTTTAATGGATCATCATCAGTTTTTTCGTAAGACAAACACAAATATTCCTTTTCATAAATTTGCCGTAGGATTGCAGCGCGATTCTGATCTAATCTCAAATAACCTTCCGTCGTAATTTTAATTAAACCTCTGTCCACCAGAAAATCCAGTTGACCGCGCTGTATTTCATTAAATTCACTTATATTTAAGTTTCTCACCATCAAAAGATCATAAATGCTTTCTACGATCTCATCCGTACTATCAATATAAATCAGGTATGATGCTCTCGAAAAAAGGTATTCAGCTTCCTGATTGAGAAATGTACTATCGCTATAAGCATATTTGCACGGAATCATACTTGGAACATCTTTAAATATAGTATGCTGAGAGGTAAATTCCAGATATTCTCTATCTATTATTCCATATGTGCAAAAAAGATCAAACTGTTTTAAGACATGATCAATTTGTGTTGCAATCAATTTGTTACGCTCACCAGTTGTTGTATTCGGAGAGGAAGCATCGTATACAAACCCTTCAGCTCCGAATTCTTTTAATAAGTACACCTCAAAAAACCATTTAAATATATTTTCAATTTCAATGCCACGAGAATGCAAAAAATTATAGTAGCTAGACATTTGGAGAAGTGCAAGATAATTTGCAGCTCGAAATCCTATGTCTGACGGATATTCTTTTCTGCCTTTTGTATTCATAAGCGATTCAACTAGGCTTGCTTGTGCACGCCGCCAAACAAAGTTACACCGCCCCCGGTTATCTACAAAATCAAACCAATAAAAATTATTTAGCAATGTGGGGTAATCCAAATTTTGATCAATCCAATCTTGATCGTATTGAAAAATCATATTTGACGGTGCTTCCTGTCTGTATATCGTATTTCCTTCCCCACCCATTGGACAAAACTCTACACTAAGGGTTGTAACCACTCCTTTTCTTTCTTTAAAAAACGCTTAGGTCAATTCCTTTTTCTTTTTGTATGCATCGAACTTTGTTTTTGAATCTAATTTGAGTTCATTCGGGTTATCTTCTTGTGCAATCAGTGACAAATAATTTGGATTTGGATCAGGCGAGTCAATATATGCTTTAATCAACTCTTGCTTGTTTTCCGTGGATAATTCTTTTGGAAAATATAGAGGTCCCCAATCTTCTTGATGCTTCTGTAAAAACTCCGTGACCAGAGTTTCTGCATGCATAGGATTGGACATAATATAATTTCTAACTGCAATCCCAAACTTTTCAATCAAATATTTTTTCTTTAAAAGCAAGCCTAAATTGACTTTACTGGCAAACAGAAACTCTTGGAATTCATCTTCGCTATACTTTAAATAAATTTTAGTTTTACAGAATATATCCCAAAAATCAGCTATATAGAGCACATCAATTTCATTATACACTGCTTTTAGCTGTTCCAAAGTCAATCCAGAAAAGAACTTACATATTATCCCACAGATTCGTTTTGACCGTTCCTTATTAAGAGCATACAGTTCATCTGTCCAAAGAACGGGCTTTTGACCGAGATTAATTAATTTATTCAAATTGTAAAGTTCGATGATTTGATTAGCATTGCTATATGTTTCCCAATTCTCAACGTCTTCAAATATTTTTTTGCAACGTTCTGATTTGTTCACACCACTCAAGTCAGGATGGCCATAGAATAGGAAACCTTCATATTTTCGCGGCATAGTAAGCCTCCCTGTCTTCACCGTTTGTGAATCAAAATAATACTCCTATTACTCCATAGGGATCTTCATAAAGTACCTATATAAATACTCCTGACAATTTGCTACTATCTTTCGCCTTTGTAGACAAAGATATTTTCGGAGTAGTCGTAGTTCATAATTACACTCGTTTACTGATTTACTATAGTCCACTTCTCAATCAAATAGTTTACAAAGGCTGAGCAAGAGATTAGCATATATTTTGCATCTTCTGCCGGCGCATTTGTAAAATCGATTCCTCCATGACGAATTCCATTTTCATCAGATGCGTAACCATACAGCGAAGAAAAAGCATTTTCCATGGCGGGATGAATATGTACTCCGCTTTCTTTCAACTTCTTGAGTGCTTTGCCTAATGTTGCCTGTGCCCCTGTCATTCCAGTAATAATGCAACACATAGCCTCAACAGCGCTTATAGATTCTTTGATGGAATTTTCATAATCAGGAATAGGTCGCTTTCCAAACAATTCTGTTGCTTTCTTAATATGTGTATTGACGCTTTCATAAGCAGTTTTCTGGGCAATTTCAATACACTGCAATTCAGCTTCACCAGTGATGGGGACTATATTAGTCCCAAGTACACGATAACCGGCATTTTCTTGCTGTAAAACAGCGTTAAAAGTAAATTTTGCATCGGATTGTTCACCTGGAGATAAAAATGCTAAATAAATTTCAATAAAGTTGTATACTTCATACCATTTGGCGGCATCATACCATTTTTTCAGATTCTTTAAATTGGACAAAATGTCTTTTTCATCATATACATTCTTATAGGAAAGTCCCAAACAATCCATGATTTCTTCTAAGTAATGCGAATCACACCCTACCACATCTGTACAGACCTCGCAGCTGTAGACATTCCAAATTCGATTTTTCAAAGCAGGAGAAATCGACTCAAATTGTATTGGTTTCTGCGTATAACCATATCGTTCTGAAAACAATGCCATAGTTTAACACTTCACCTCCATGCTCATCAATCTAGGTAGCAAGTGGTCACGAGATAGCGTTGCTCTTGATATCGTTATTGCATATATAACAGCTTGTTTATAGAGTGAAGAACTTATAGCATAGTACTTTTGTAGTATTCCTTGTTCTGGAATCAACACATATTTTTGCTCCAAAAAATCTTTCCAGCGATAATTAATAATACTACTTGCGCTCTTCTTTTCATACTCTTCTGTTTCTCCAACGGCTCGCCAATATTGTAGGCTATCATAAATATACTGTGCTATCTGTGGCTTATCAAATCGCATTAATTTGCAGAAGCTCGCACATATTACTGGATCTTTCCACATCTCCAGAAGAGATTTTGTAATCAATAATGTTTTTGCCACACCAGTATTTTTGCTACCGCCAGAGACTTCAAATATAATATCTCCATCTTGCAATTTTCGTGATGCAAAATTTCCTTGAGCATGAAATCTATACGGAATTGACAATAATTCACCTCGTTTAATTCCATCAATATCAGTTCCACGAATTACAAAACCAGGGCATTCACTTTTTCCAGTGATAACATCTTCTCCCCATCCACCACCAATTTCATAAGACACAACTTTCTTTAACGGAACATTATCCCACCCTTCTGGCACACCATCCACAATTTTGGTGTGTTCATAGCCGGGGAAGCGCAGGTCAACAAACCACTCTTTATATAGCCTCTGGGCTGCTTCTTCCAGCAGCTTGATTTGTTTTTGGTTATTCGCGATGAGATCATCATAGACAGAGAGAATATCGGCAATCCGGCGCTGGATTTCAATGGGAGGCAATTTTAATTCCAAAGTTTTTATACCAGCAATAGGGACAGCCTTTTGGGCAGTGCCTTTTGCAATAGCATTGATTTTACTTTGGCCTTCATAAGATAGAAACCAATAATATAAATATTGGGGAAATAGGGTGTCATGAAAATCTTTCATCCACGTAAGATTTCCGTCAGCAAAATAGAATTTATCAGATTTCTTATACAGATAAGGCACGCCAATCGTACCTCTCGTTGTTACCAACAAGTCATTCTCTTGTGGCACACCATATTTTTTAGCTACAGCCTCATAGAATTCTTCAGATATATAATCACAATTATCAATTTCTTCATTATTTACCTTTTGGATAATTTCTTTAGAGCAATAAAATGGAATGCCACTATTTGATCTATCTGACAGATGAAATCTTTTACTGGAAGTAACAGTACAATGTTCCCCAATAGTTGTTTTTTTCCAACTCACAGCCCAAGCTCCTCCCAGTTCTTCGAGATAGTCTCCATCAGCCGGTTGGACTCCGCCTGCAAAGAAAGCAGCTCTTTGTGAATCTCGTTCATACGCTCGTGAAAATCCACGCCATCATCCTCTGTAGGAGCTACGCCAACATAAGCGCCTGGGGTCAGAGAATACCCCTTCGCCTCGATCTCTGCCCGGGTGGCTACCTTGCACAGTCCGGGAATATCCGCATAGGTACCATCACCAAACTTTTCATGGAGCCAGACTGCCTCCTTGGCTGTTTGGATAGACTTGTCCAGTTCCTCAGTCTTTTGGGTATAGGATGCCTCGATGGCCTTTTTCTCCTTGCGGGGCGCGGCTCCGGCTGCTTCTTTTGTCTCGGCGGCCAGCTGGTTTTTTTGCTCTTCCAGCTGCGACAAAACGGCGGTGAAATCACGGCATCCCAATGTCTCTGCATATTCATCCATCAGAGCATGGTACTTGTCTGTGTTGCCGCGATAGAGCCAGACGATGGCATTCAAGTTTTTCAGCTGCCATTCGCTCCACTCATTAAGGGTGCGATCCACCACCGTATAATAATTGCGGGCGTCGATGAACAGGACTTTATCCAGCAGCTCTTCCCGCTTGCTCTTATCGAAGAACCAAAGGGAGCAAGGCAGGCTCTTGGTATAAAAGAAGTTGTTGCCGACGCTGACCATCACATCCACATGGCCGGTCTGTACCAGCTGCTGGCGGATGTCTTTATCTTTTCCCTGGCTGTCCGTGGCGGAGGACGCCATAACAAAGCCAGCCCGGCCATGCTCGTTCAGGTAAGAGTAAAAATAGGAGATCCAGAGATAGTTTGCATTGCTGACCTCTTTGTTCTTGTTGACAGCAGGCATTCCAAAAGGCAGCCGCCCGGCACTCTGGGCCGACTCTGCCTTTACCTTGTCCACGTTAAAGGGAGGGTTCGCCATCACAAAATCGCAGCAGCCGTTCAGGTTATGGGCATCGTGGTAGAAGGTGTTGGCCTCATCGCCGGACTTGATAACACCGGTTAAACCATGTACTGCCAGATTCATCAGACAGAGCTGTGCGTTGTACTCCACCTTCTCCTGGCCGTAGAAGGTCATAGTATTGTTGGCCAGCATGCCAGCTTGCTCGACGAAGTCGCCCGTTTGGACGAACATGCCGCCGCTGCCACAGGCAGGGTCCAGCAAGACACCCTGGGTAGGCTCCAGCACATTGACAATCATCTTGACCAGAGACTTGGGGGTGAAGAAAACGCCGTCGTCCTGGGCGATGTTCTTGGCAAACTTGTTGAGGAAGTATTCGTAGATACGGCCGATAATGTCGCCGCCCACCTCGTCCAAGGCACTGTTGTTAAAGATTCGCAGCAGCTCAGACAGCAGTTCATCTGAAAAGATAGTGTAGTTTTTGGGCAACACGCCCGAAAGCTGTTCACTTTGCTGTTCCACAAGCTCCATAGCATTGTTGACTACTTCGCCCAGGCTGTTGATGGGTTCGCCGGTGGCAGTCGTTAATCCAGCATCCGAGATATTCTCGGGCAAGGCAACCAAGTAGGCATATTGAGCCTCCTTAGGGTATATCTGAAAACTCAAAAACGCCCAAAAAAGTGTTAAAAAGACAAGAAAAAGACAC
>ERZ1090881.158-NODE-158-length-34513-cov-77.558419_pt1 | contig 34513 bp, 29 predicted proteins | sample MGYA00478470_ERZ1090881 | MGnify/ENA primary metagenome ERZ1090881 (study PRJEB33644, sample SAMEA5815736) | chicken gut metagenome | biome: Chicken; feature: Gastrointestinal Tract; material: Caecum | place: Ireland | collected 2019-01-01 | study: A study of the...
CTGTGTTTCAATTCTTTCTTACTATTCTGTTGTCAAGCTTCTCGCCGTACCTCTTCGATACAGCCTATTTATAATACTACATTCGCCAATTTATGTCAACGATTTTTGCCTTGTTTTTCAAAAAAAATTGAGCAAAAATTGCAACCGTTGACACTTTTTGACAATGCGTATTTTCCTTTTTCCGCAAACCGATTGACCGCATTTAAATGCGGAAAATTTGCACATTACAGCACGGCAACAAGTCGCAATTCTATGCCGACGACGGAGTAATTTTGCTGTTTTTCGGGGGAATAGTAGACATCCATATCTTTGGGGGAAGCCGTGGACACGGTGTCCGCCGTGTAGCCGCATTTCAACAAATCCATGTTGGCGTACAGTTGCTTAAACGTGGGAAAAATGTGCAGTTTTTCCACTACCGTTACTATTTTTTTGCCACTTGACCTGTTTTGAAAGCAAATGTAGTTTCCCTCTTTAACCTGCTGGCGTTTTTCGTCGTACAACCGCATTTCCACGGTTTTTTCGCCGCTTTGGATAGCCCGAAAAGGTGCGTCGTGAAGGTCCATTCGGTGCAACGTTACATCCAGCAGATACTCCCTGCACAAAAATGTGCGTTTGCCGTCGAAGGACTGCTGATTACCGCCGGAAACGTAGTTGAAACCGCACTTTTCTATTACACGCTGCGAGGGCGTATTGCGTACGTCGTGTCTTGCCAGAAACCGACAGGTTCCTTTTTCCGCAAAGTAGGCTATTGTAGCGAAAGTCGCCTCCGTGCAGTAGCCGTTACCCCAAAAATGGCGGTTTAAGTTGTAGCCTATTTCTTTGTACTTTTTGTCCACAATGTCCAGATGGCAACTTATGCAACCGATAAGTTCGCCGTCTTTCAGAAAAATGCCGAAATTGTCCTGCTGCTGTTGAGGCGACGCCAGCCACTCCTCCGCTTGCGACACGTCGGTGTAGGTGTCGTAGCGCATATAACGTGTAACCTCGCCGTCGCTTGTCCATTGAAAAACACGTGGTGCGTCCTCCTTGCACATGGGCATCATTACAAGACGTGGCGTTCCAAAATACAAACCGCCCTCTTTGGCAAGTTGCAAACGCCTGTTGAGCGGATGATTGACGTCAAAAATAGTAAGTTGTTTTTCCATGTTTTCTCCTGTTTGCACAATTACTGCAATTTATTGTAGCAAAATGATTTTTTACCGTCAACAATTTCTTGACTAACAAGCCCGTAGCGGCATTTCAAATTTTTTTTCGTCTTCGCTGTTAAATTGCCGTGTGCATTTTCCGACGTTTTTTTGTTTTGCCTGTTTACAAAAATTGCCTGCGTGAAACACCTTTACAAATATTATTCAAACAAATGTGCCCTTTATTTTTTGTACACGCTTTGCAAAGAAAAAAGGCGGCTTGAAATAAACCGCCTTTTTGTGCTTTTACAATTATTCGTCAGTCTGAAGTTTCTTTGCTTCTTCCACGATTTTAGCCACGTTTTGCGCAGGTACTTCTTCGTAGCGTGCAAATGTGAGTTCGTACTTGCCACGTCCCTGCGTCATGGAACGCAAATCCGTTGCATACTTCAGAATTTCGCTTAACGGGGCTTCTGCCGTTACAAGTTGTTTACCTCCCACAACTTCCGTACCCATGATACGTCCACGGCGTTTGTTCATGTCCCCCATTACGTCGCCCAGATAGTTGTCGGGAACGGTGATTTTCAGTTCGTAGATGGGTTCCAAAAGTACCGGTCCTGCCTTGACGCAACCGTCTTTGTAGGCAAGTTTCGCCGCCATCTGGAAGGCGATGTCCTTACTGTCAACGGGGTGGGAAGAACCGTCAAACAACGTACATTTGAGGTTTACCATGGGGTATCCTGCCAAAACGCCCTTTTGAATAGCGTCACGCAAGCCCTTTTCCACCGAAGGAATGAACTGACGGGGAACGGTGCCTCCTACTACTGCGTCCACAAATTCAAACACGCCGTCCGCTGCGCCAGGTTCGAAACGCACTTTGCAGTGTCCGTACTGTCCTGCGCCTCCCGATTGTTTTTTGTGTTTGCCTTCTGCCTCGGCAGATTTGCGAATGGTTTCACGGTAGGGAATGCGGGGGTCGGTGAGCACCGCTTCCGACTTAAACTTGGATTTGAGTTTTTTGCAGATAACGTCGAGTTGTGTTTCGCCCAAACCGGACAAAATCATTTCGCCCGTTTCGGGATCTTTGGTTACGGTGAAGGAAATGTCTTCGTCCTTCAACTTGGACAAACCGCCGAAAACCTTGTCTTCGTCGCCCTTGTTGGCTGCATAAACCGCACGTGAATACACCGGTTTGGGTAATTGCACGGGGGGAATGACGATGTCCTTACTGTCTGAAAGCGTGTCGCCTGTGGATGTTGCGGAAAGTTTGGTCAGGCAGGCAATGTCGCCGGCGCATGCACAGTCGGCAGGTTCTTGCTTTTTGCCCTTCAAAAAGTACACCGTACTTACCTTTTCCGTTGCGTCCTTGGTCGTGTTGTACAGCGTTACGCCGCTTTTGAGAGTGCCGGAAACCACTCTGAACAGCGAAAGTCTGCCGAAACTGTCGGCAATGGTTTTGAATACACGCAAAACAAGGGGACCGTTTTCGTCGGCTTTGAGGGACACTTCCATGTCGCCTTTCTTTGCCTTGGTAACGGTGACGGACGCATCGGGAAGCATATCCACAATGATGTCCATGAGAGCCTTTATTCCCTTGTTTGCCGTTGCAGAGCCTGCCACAACGGGCACTGTCTTGCATTCAAGCAAACTTGCGGCAAATCCACGGGAAACTTCTTCGGAAGAAAGCGTTTCCCCTTCAAAAAACTTCATCATGAGTTCGTCGTCGCTTTCCGCGGCAATTTCCACAACGGAATCGTAGGTTGCGGAAACTTCACCCTGCAAGTCGGCAGGTACTGCTTCCGTAGCGTCGGTAACAAGATTGACGTACGTTCCGCCTATAACGTTGGCGTAGCCCACCATTTTGTGTCCTTCCAACTTGGGCACGACGATGGAACACACCTTGCCGAATTTTGCTTTGATTGAAGAAACGGTTGCGGGGAAGTTGGAATTTTCCTTGTCGATGCCGTTGACAAAAATCATAGCGGGGATTTTGTGTTCCGTGCAATATTCCAAAGCCTTTTCCGTACCTACGGACATGGAACCCGTTGCGCCGGTAACGATAATTGCGCTGTCGGCAACGGAAAGCGCTTCCAACATTTCACATTCAAAATCGAAGTAGCCGGGTACGTCTATTATGTTGATTTTGGTGTTCTTGTAGTTGCAATTTGCAACAGAAAGGCTGATGGAAATTTTACGTGCTATCTCTTCCGGATCAAAGTCCATTGTGGAGTTTCCGTCGTCCACTTTACCAAATCTGTCAAGAGCGCCCGCATTATAAAGAATTGCTTCCGCCAAAGAGGTTTTTCCTTCACCGCTGTGTCCAATCAACGCAATGTTTCTGATGTCTTTTGCAAATACTGCCATTTTTGTACTCCTATATATTATTGTCGGCTTTTGGGTCAAGCCCACTAACAAATATTATATACTATTCAAAAGTGATTTTCAATAGGCAATTTGTAATTCATCCACAAAAAAATGATATTTTTGTTGTAAATCCACGCCTTTTTCGCCGCAGATTTTGACGGTGCTTTCCTCTTTGAGATTTTTTTTGTACTTTTTGCGTAACTTGCGAGCCACTCCCTCCAAACTGTCGAAAACGTGCGTGTTGGGGAAAACCCTCGAAAAACAGTGTTTGTACAAATTCATACTGCTGTTGCCAAGAGCGATACAGTCAAACTTTCCGTAGTAGTTTTGCGTCGCATCCTCGATGTAAGACACAATTTCCCGCTCATCCGCCCTTTCCGCCAAAACAGGAAACTGTTCCAATGCCAGCGGTATTACGTTGGGAAAGCGTGAAGACGCCCTTGCCACAAACTTGTCCCCCACCACCAGCACCTGCGAGGCAGTGTAGGTAGAAGCGTGCAAAATGGGGGCGTCGCACCCGAAAACGTCGATGTCCTGACGTGAAGAAAGGTTTTTGACGGCAGCCATTGACAGCGCAGTGGAAGAAAACACTACCGTGTCGAAGTTTTGTTGCACCGCATCTTCCACGCAATGCAGGGCAATGTCGCAAAGTTGTTGCCTGCTGAAATTTCCCAAAGGGAAATGATTGTCCAAAATTTTGACGGTGTAGTCGGCGTAAAGTCCGTACTTCAACTTGTTTAGTGTTGCAAATGCCCCCACCCCGTCGTCGATTATTGCTATTTTCACATTGCACCTCCCACAACTGTTACTTAAATATTGTACGGACAAAAGGTGAAAAAAATGTTTGAAAAAAGTTGTGTGACCGCCCAAACGGTTGCCTTTTCCATTTTTGAAAAAATATTGCTTGTGCCGCAGGAAAAAGTTTGACGGGGCAAAGTGAAGGGCAAACGTTTTTACCAAACAAGACAAACGTTTTGCCAAAAGACAAAAAGTGCCGTGAACGCTTTTTCAAAAAGCAAATGCAGTGATTTTCCATAAACGCAAAACAGAAAAATTTTTGACGGAATAAAAACATTTACAACAAGGGAAAAATATGATATAATAAACAAACTAGCGTTGAATTTTCGGGGGTGTTTTCAAGATTCGCCCGGCGTTGAAGGAGATTCGGTAAGCGTGCCGCAGTGCCTACTGCGTATCAAGGTAAACTTAAATTAAACGCTAATAATAGCACAAGCCGTTCTTACAACAGAGTGGCACTCGCTGCGTAACTTAATCGCGCGCATCGCACCGCACCATTACACACGGTGAGGATTGCGGTGTCAGACAGTGTGTATCGCAAGTCGCTGTTTGGTTTGACGGCGGTTTGTTAAATCAATAAACCTCAACGTTGTTTTCCCTGTCTGTCGGTGAGGCAACGCAAAACTTAAAGACAGACTTTGCACGGAGAAAACCGAGTAGTCTTGCGTTGGTACACGGGTGCAATTCCCGTCACCTCCACCAAAATAAAAACGGAATCGCATTTTTGTGCGGTTCCGTTTTTCGTTGTGTGTGTATTTTGACTTTTTGTTACCAGACTGAACGCCTATGTTAACCTCACAAAAGTGCCAAGGCAAATTTCCGACTTTTTGTTTTTGTGGTTTTCGAAACAACTGCGGTTTGGCTTTGCGCCCGTACTTTACAGTTGCACTACTTACAACTTGAAGTTGCCGTCATTTTTATTTTTGCAAAAAGTGCAGTAAGTTATTGTTTGGCTTGCCACTCGCTTAACGTTGCCTTTTACTCACCTTGCGGTTTGCCGTTTGGTACATAGTGCGCTGGTTGCGTCAGGTTGATTGCTTTGCCACTGTTGCCGTGGAAGAAGCGGATTTTATTTGTTCCTTGTTGAATTGCAACATGTACAGTTCGTAGTATCGTCCTTTGTGCTTCAACAGTTGGTCGTGGTTGCCCTGTTCGATTATTTCGCCGTGCGAAAGCACTATTATGTTGTCGGCGTGCTGAATTGTGGAAAGACGGTGCGCCACAATCAGCATGGTGCCTACGTTCATCATCTTGGAAAGGGAATCCTGAATCAGCACTTCCGTTTCCGTGTCTATGTTGGCTGTCGCCTCGTCCAGAATCATTACCTCGGGACGGTGAATTATCGTGCGGGCAAAGGAAAGCAACTGACGTTGTCCTGCGGAAAAGTTGTTGCCCCGTTCACGCACTTCTTCGTCCAGCCCGTGGGAAAGTTTGTCGATAAACTTGTCGGCATTGACGTACTTGCACGCCTGCAAAATTTGCTCGTCGGTGAATTCCTCGTCACGAAGCACAATGTTGCTGCGAATTGTCCCTGCAAACAGGAATACGTCCTGCAACATTTGTCCGAAGTGCCTGCGCAAATTGCTTATTTTGATGTGACGGATGTTTATTCCGTCCAACAGAATTTCGCCCTTTTGAATGTCGTAGTTGCGGCACAGCAACGACAAAATTGTAGTTTTGCCGCTTCCCGTTGCTCCGACAAACGCCACAGTCTGTTTGGCGTCGATGTGGAAACTGACGTCTTTCAAAATCCATTCGCCTTCGTTGTAGGCAAACCAAACGTGTTTGAACTCTATTTCGCCACGCACTTTTTCCAACTCGATGGCGTCGGGCTCGTCCACCACGTCGGGCTGAATGTCCATAATGGTGAAAATCTTTTCCGCCGACGCAAAAGCCGATTGCAAACGGTGGAACTGCTCGGCAAGGTTCTGAATGGGATTGAAAAACTTGGAAATGTACATGTAGAACGCCACGATTGTTTCGCTGGTTACCACCTGTCCCATAAAGTTGATGTTGTCAAGATACCCCTTACTTCCCAAAAAGAACAGGCACAGTACGGATGAAATGTACAGCATGTACACTGCGGGGCGGAAAATACCAAACACAAAAATCTGCTCACGCTTGGCCTTGTACAATTTTTTGCTTTTGGCGGTGAATTCTTCCATTTTGCTTTCTTCACGGTTGAAAATCTGAATGACTTTCATGCCGGAAAGGTTTTCCGAAAGGAAGGTGTTTACATCGGTGTAGCCGTCCTTAACCTTGCGGAACGCCCGACGTGAAAATTTGCGGAAAATTACCGTGAACAGCAACACGAAAGGTACAAAACACAGCACCATCAACGTCAGCATGTAATTGACGCACAGCATTGCCACAAAAACGCCGATAATTACGAAACAGTTTTTGACGAGATTGACCAAAAGCCCCGTGAACATCATGGAAATGGCGTTGGTGTCGTTGGTGACACGTGTTACCAACGTTCCCACAGGTATCTGCACAAGTTGCGCCTGCGAAAGACTTTCGATGTGTTTGAAAGCGTCCTCACGCAACGTAGAAATTATTTTTTGCCCTGTGATTTGCAACAGTATCGACTGTGCGTAGTTGCTGGCAAGGGATACGATAAGAATACTTGCGTACAGCGCTACACGCCACACAAGGTCGTTAAGCAAAAAGTCGCTTTTCACAAGTTTCTCGATGTCGGAAACAAGCAACGGGGAAACAATGTCGTAGGTGATGGTGAGAAGCATCAGAAATCCCACAATCACAAAATTTTTCCAATAGGGTTTGGCGTAGGCAAGCAACCGTTTCATAAGGTCGCCGTCCTTCATCTTTCTGTCAAAGCCTATCGCCGTTTTTTTGTCCTTAACGGAAGCGTAGGCAATGATGATAAAGGTGGAAAACACTCCCAAAATTGCGCCTACAATCAGAAGGGGAAGATACTCTTTCATTACATACCCTCCTTTTCTTCTTCAAGTTTTTGCAATTCCACCATGTTTTTGTAGTCGGGGCATTGCTCTATCAACTGCTCGTGGGTGCCGAACCCCACCACCTTGCCTCCGTCCATGTACAGCACCTTGTCCATGTTGCGTACTGTGGAAACACGGTGGGCAATGAGAATTGTCGTTTTACCAAGGCGGCTTTCTTTCAGGTTGGAGAGAATTACCTTTTCCGTGTCGGTATCCACGGCGGAAACGGAGTCGTCCAAAATGAGAATGGGCGCATCTTTGATTAACGCACGGGCAATCGAGATACGCTGTTTCTGACCGCCGGAAACGGTAACGCCATGCTCACCCAAAACAGTGTCGTAACCGTGCTGGAACCCGGAAATGTTGTCGTCCACGTCGGCAAGTTGTGCCGAACGTATTATCTTGCGCATGTCCGCCTTGCCTGTGGCAAAGGCAATGTTGTTGGCTATTGTGTCGCCGAAAAGATAGTTGTCCTGCGGCACATAGGCGCAAAAGTTGCGCAGACTTTTTATCGTGATGTCGTTGACGTCCTTGCCGTCCACAAACAATGTGCCGTCGGGCACGTTGTAGCACCGCAAAATTAGGTCGGCAACGGTGGTTTTTCCGCAACCCGTCTTGCCTATTACGCCGATACTTTCACCTGCCTGTATCTTGAAGGAAACGTTTATCAAAGCGTCGTAGTCGGCATCGGGATGGCGGAATGTGAGGTTGCGAAACTCTATTTCGCCGTCGACTTTTTCCACCGCCGTTGCCGTGGGTTTGTCGGTAACTTCGTTTTTGGTGTCCAACAGTTCCGAAACACGGTTGAGCGACGCTTTGCCACGTGAAGTCATGTCGATGAGGTCGGTTATTGCCATTATCGGCCAGACAATGGAATTGAAGTAGCCGATGAATTCCATCAGTTGCCCCGAATCGAACTTTTTGAGGTACACAAGGTAACCGCCGTAGCCCAAAATTACGCAAATTACCGATTCAACAAAAAGGGTAACGCAAATGTTGAGCAGAGTGCTGATTTTGGTGTAGGCGACGTTGGCTTTTTCGTTTTTCTTGTTGAGCCAACGGAATGCCAACAATTCCTTGAATTCCTTGACAAACGCTTTGATGACGGCAATGCCGGAAAAACTTTCCTGAGCAAAGTCGGAAAGGTCGGAAAACGCCTGCTGGCGTGCGTCCCACTTCATGGTTATGTACTTGCCCACTATTATTCCTATTGCCAACATCAACACCATCGGTATCAGGGAAAACAGCGTAAGTTTCCAATCCATCTGAAACATTTTGTACATGGACATTCCACCGAGGAACAGCGCATCGCATGCCATCATTACGCCCCACCCGAAACACTCCTGCAAGGTGTCCAGATCGTTGGTGAACAGCGACATGAGATTTCCCACTTTGTTGCGTTGGTAAAACTGCACGGGAAGTGTTTTGCAGTGATTGAACATTCTGTCACGCAAACCCTGTTCCACCTTTACGCCGGGAATGAAAAAGCAAATTCGCCATGTGAAACGTCCCAAAACGATGATAACTATCACCACGAACAAAGGCGAACAAATTTCATTCCACAAATAGTTGGCGTCAAACGGTACAGAAACGCCGTCCACCACCACAAAACCATTGTTGATGCCGTTTATTACATTGCCGTACAATTCGGGAATTTTCAACTGGAAGTAGTCCACGGCAATAAGAGCGCACAAGCCCAATATCAGCAGCGGCGCATATCGCACATAATACTTGTTGATGTATTTGCCCAGAATCATAAAAAATCTCCTCGCAAAGGGTGAAAGTAACATGTTTACTGTTAAAATTAAATATAAGTATCATTAAACCACACAATATTTTTTTTGGCAAACATTTTTAACTGCAAAAAACCTTTTTTTGAAACAAAAAACGCCTTGCCGAAACACTTTTTTGTTTTTCAGGAATTGTACACACAAGATAAATTTGACAGAAATGTAATACCGCAACAAATTTTGAAACAAAAAAAACACTAGTGCACACAAAAAAGCGTCCTTTTTATACGCAAAAATTATTTTAGCAACGTTTGCCTTTACTTACAGTTTCAGAGTTCCGAAAGACTTTCAACAGACACCGAACGGCAACACGGCGGGAAAATTTAACGACATTTTACACACAACAGTGAAGAGCGAAATGAAATTTAATGGTAATTTACATGCATGAGTGAATGGTACACGTTTGCTTAATTGCCCTTTGCGCCCTCATTGTGTACAAAAGATACACTACCGTACATAAAAAATGCGTACCTTTGGGTACGCAAAAATTGTTTCGGAAAAGTTTGCCGTTACTTACAGTTTCAGCAGTCCGAAAGACTTTCAACAGACACCGAACGGCAACACGGCAGGGAAACTCAACGGCATTTTGCACGTAGCGGTGAAGGACGGAATGAAATTCAACAGTAATTTACCTACATGAGTGCATGGCAAACGTTTACTTTATTGCCCTTTGCGCCCTCATTGTGTGCTAGAAACACACTACCGTACATAAAAAATGCGTACCTTTGGGTACGCAAAAATTGTTTCGGAAAAGTTTGCCGTTACTTACAGTTTCAACAGTTCCGAAAGACTTTTCAACGGCGAAAAACTGTGGGCAATGTATCTTCCGCACACTTGAAGCGCCTGTCTGGAAAGGGAATCGGCAACGTTGAGATTTTTGATTTTTTCCATAGGCAGGCTTTCCACCATTTTGCAAAGCGAAACTACGGCGCTATCCACCCGGACGCTGTCGGCGCTGCGGCAACCGTCGCAAACCACTCCGCCACGCTGACTGTCCAGAAACAACGGCACGTTGCTTGCTCCGCACACCGAACATTTGGAAAAATCCAAAGAAAAGCCTTCCAATTTCAAAAATTCCAAAATAAATTTGAGTGTTATCAGCAGTGCGTTGACGCCACCGAGCAACTGCTCCAACGCTTTCAGCAATGTTACAAACACGCCTGCGTCCGCTTCGCCCTCCTCCGTGTAGTTGACGATACATTCGGCAATGACGCAAGCGGCAAAGTAGGCAAAAACGTCTTCTCGCAGTTCGTAGAAACTGTGCAGTTGCTCGCACGTCTTCAATGTGAAACGTGTGCCGTTTTGCGCAAGTTCGTACTGACCGAAACAAAACTGGTCGCAGGCAAACTTCAACTTTGCACCGCCCTTTCGTACGCCCTTTGCATGCACGGATATTTTGCCCTGTTCCAAAGAATACAGGCACACCAATTTATCGTTTTCTTTGTAGTCGGTGGCTTTCAGCGCCACCGCTTTTGTCGTTACGTCCATTTGAAAGTTCCCTGTACAACCTGTAATAGGCGGGATTGCCCGTTTCCTCAAACAATTTCCAAACAATGTCTTTCATTTTGCAAACTCCTTTTGCCGTGGGAAACTTCCGTAACGGTTACCATTAGTTTGCTTTTTTGAAAGTGTCTTTATACAAAAGCGAAAAATACACGGCAACATTTGCTGTCGCACTACTTGCGATTGGAATACCCCAACTCGTTGAGTACCGAAGGATTGTTGCGCCAATCTTCCTTGACCTTGACCCAAAGTGTGAGGTACACGCCTGCGTCCAGCATTTTTTCTATGCTTTCCCTTGCGTGCGTGCCTATTGCCTTTATCATTGCGCCCTGTTTGCCCAAGACGATGGGTTTGTGTGAAGCCTTTTCCACCAGCACGGTGGCGTCGATATCCCAAGTTGAGCCGTCCCACTGCATTTTGTTTATTACGACTCCTATGCTGTGGGGAATTTCCTTTTCACAACTCAAAAGCACCTTTTCACGTATTATTTCGCACACAAGGTAACGCTGGCTTTTGTCGGTAACGTCGTCTTCTTCAAAGTACATTTCACTTCCCGTGAGGTACTTTTTCAACGCTTCTCGCAGTTCGTCCACGCCCTTGTTGCGTTTTGCGGAAACGCAGTACACTTCCGCAATGCCGTCGATTTCGTTGAGTTTTTGCAATTCGGGCATTAGTTTCGGCGGTTGCGTTATGTCGATTTTCGTTACCGCCACCACAACAGGCACGCCTTTACGCAGATACTTTCTTATCTGTGCAAGTTCCTTTTCGTTTATGCCGTCGTGTCCGTCCACCACGGTGAGAATACAGTCCACGTCGGCAACGGCGTTGTCGATGCTTTTGAGCATGTAGTCGCCCAAGGCATTTTGACTTTTCAAAAAGCCGGGAGTGTCCACAAACACAATCTGGCTGTCCTCGTCCGTCCAGATGCCCATTATGCTGTCTCGTGTGGTTTGCGACTTAGGAGAAACAATAGAAACCTTTTGTCTGATAAGCGCATTAAGCAATGTGGACTTGCCTGCATTGGCAAGTCCCACAATGGCAATGAAACCGGTTTTTCTCATACTAATCCCTCGTTACCCCTGCCTTGTCCAAAATTTCTTTTTGTAAGGTTGTCATTTGTTTTTCATCTTCGGCGTTCATGTGGTCGTAGCCCAACAGATGAAGCAATCCGTGCAGGGAAAGAAAGCAAATTTCCCTTTTCAGACTGTGTCCGTAGTTTTCCGCCTGTTCCTTGGCACGTTGCAGACAAATCACCACGTCGCCGATGTTGAGTCTGCCCGTTTGAGGGTCGGTATCTTGAGGAAAAGCAGATACGTCCACCGCTTTCCGTTGCAAATCTACCGTGGGAAAGGACAGCACGTCCGTTACCGAATCCACACTGCGAAAACGGCTGTTGAGGTCTTTTATTTCCTCTTCGCCCACTATCGAGAGGGACATTTCCAACTGTTTGGAGGGTTGGCCCAAACGTCTGAGGGCGCATTCCAACACTTTTTTGACGGCAAATCTCTTTGTGCCTATGTTTGTGAACAGAATTTTCATTTGTCGCCTTCCATTTTGATTTCGGGGTACTTGATGCGTTTGTGCCGTATTCCCAAAAACGTGGTGATGATGGTACTTTTGATGATGTCTATTTCCTTCATTGTTATGTCGCAGTTGGAAAACTGCTCGAAGGTTAGACGCTCGTTGACAATGTCGTCCACGATTTTTTCCGCCTTGGACTTGTCGCCGCTGGCACGCAAAGCCGCTTCCGAAGCGTCGCAAATCATAAGTATTGCGGAAATTTTACTTGTCGGTTTGGGACCGTCGTAGCAGTAGCCGTCGTAAGGCAAATCGCCGTCGGTGTATTTTTTGGCTTTGTAATAGAAAAATTTCAGCGGCATGGTGCCGTGATGTTCCATTATCGCAGCCTGCACTTCCTTGGGAAGGTCGTACTCCTTGGCAATGGCAAGACCGTTTACCGTGTGCAACTTTATCATGTTTACGCTGGCTTCCGGCGTCATTGCGTCGTGAGGGTTGATTCCTCCCAACTGGTTTTCGGAAAAGTAGGACGGGTTGCGCATTTTTCCTATGTCGTGGTAGTAGGCGGCAGCCCTTGCCATAACTGCGCTTTGCCCTATCGCCATTGCGCACGCTTCTACATAGGTGGCAACGGTAAGACTGTGGTTGTAGGTGCCGGGGGCTTTTTCAAACAGTTTTTGCATCAGTTCGTTGTCACTGGAAGCAATTTCCGAAAAACGGAAAACGGAAGAAACCTTGAAAAGTTTTTCAAACACAGGCACCAGCATAAACATCAGCATAACGCCGATGATACCGCTGGCAAATGCCAATGCCGCTTTTATGCCGAGGTTTGCCCACGACCAGTTGTCGTCAAACATTATGCAACTTATCGCCGTGCAAAGAGCCGCAATAAGTCCCAGGAAAATTCCCACCGAAATGTAACGCAAACGACGGTAGTCCTTGCCCAGAATGTAGGATGCAAACACCATCTGCACCACTCCGCCAAACAGCAGATAGAAGTAACTTTCCGTGCTTACGGTGGCATTTGTCTGCCAGTTGACGCCCTGCATAAAGTACAGCATCACCAACACGAAGTTGGCGAAAAATCCGCTTTTGCCCGACACTATCAGCGACAGAATCAGCGAAGACAGCGCAAAAGGCGCAAGGTAGATTCCGTAAGTGTCCCACATGGACAGCAACTGTATGGCAATGTAGTTTATCACCATTGTGGAAAACATTGCCACTGTGTTGCGCCTTGCTTCCATTGTCTTTCTGTCGGCAAAGTAACAGTACAATGCCAACGATACAAGCAACAGTGCCGTTGCAATGAGTTGAACTGCAATTTTTGCACCGCTGTCCGTCTTTGCCAATTGCCAGTTGGTTCCTATTGCAAATGCGGAAAACAAAATGAAGGCAACAACGTAGTAAAACACAATCTGTTTCCACTTTATGTTGTTTATCTGTTTTTGTTTTTTAGCCATCGAATTATTTTTCCTCGTTGTTTTCGTACGCCTTGACAATTTGCTGCACAAGCGGATGGCGTACTACGTCTTTTTCCGACAGTCGGATGATTCCTATGTCGTTGATGTCTTTCAATATCTTTACAGCGTGTTTAAGTCCCGAAGTGTGCCCTGCGGGAAGGTCGATCTGCGTGAGATCGCCGGTTATCACCATTTTACTGTTTTCGCCCAATCTTGTCAAAAACATTTTTATCTGTTCTTTTGTGGTGTTTTGCGCTTCGTCCAAAATGACGTAGGCGTTGGACAGCGTGCGTCCCCTCATGTACGCCAACGGCGCAATTTCTATCGTGCCACGTTCCATCATTTTGGAAAAGGAATCCAACCCCAGCATTTCCTGCAAAGCGTCGTACAGAGGACGCAGATAGGGGTTGACTTTTTCCTGCAAATCGCCGGGCAAAAAGCCCAACTTCTCCCCCGCTTCCACTGCCGGTCGGGTGAGAATAATCTTTTCCACCTGTTTTTCCTTGTAGGCGTTGACGGCTATTGCCACGGCAAGGTAGGTTTTGCCCGTACCTGCGGGACCGATGCCGAAAGTTATTGTTTTCTTTTTGAGCAAATCGACGTACTTCTTTTGTCCTACCGTTTTGCTTTTGATGGGTTTGCCCTTGTTGGTGATGGCAACGACGTCGTTCAACAACTCGTCCACCTCGTCCAGTCTGCCGTCTTTGGCGCAACCGCAAAGGTAGTTGACCCTTCCTATGTCCACCGCTTCGCCCGAATAGATGAAACTGCGCAACTTGTTGAGTACTGCAAGGGCACGTTCCACGTCCCTGTCCTCGCCCATAAGTTGACTTTGCCCGTCCTGCATTACCACCTTGACGTCGAAACATTCGCACACAGCCCTGATGTTTTCGTCAAAGGCACCGAAAAGTTTGATGAGTTCGTCCAACGATTCCACTTCTATCTTTTTTGTAACAGTCAAATTGACCTCCTATCGTACATGCCTTTCGCCGTAAACGGTGGCGTACACTCCCTGCGCCGTAACGTCGTACACCGTGTCCGTTACGGTGAAATCTGCCTGTTGCAACGCCTGTTGCAACGCCTGCTCCTGCAGTTGGAGCAAACATTCCTCCAACGTGGCGGCACGTGTTACCGTTGCCGTCTCGAAACAAACCACCCTTTCCACCGTTATGCCCAACGGATACAACACAACAGACGTGCGTTGCTCTCTCCACGAAGCGAAACCGCAGCCGAAACCGTAGTTTTTGCCAAACAGTCGCACCTCGTTGTAGACACAGGTGTTTCCCGTTTCCACCGTTTGCGTGATTGTGCCCGTGTAAGGTGCAAAACCTACGCTTTGCTGTCTTATCACCACTTCGCCCAAGGCGTACACGTCTTGCGTGGTACCGTCGTTGAAAGTTCGCAAACCGTACACAAGCACGTCGCCTTTTTTGACGGCGTCGCCCGTTTTAACCGCGCACGTTCCCTGCTCGCACAGTACAAACGTTACCGTACCGTCGCAAGGAGCGACAATATCTCTTCGGCTGTGCATGTCCACGGGCGTTTCGGCAACTTTCTTTTTGACGGCGTTTACGTACAGCACGCTTCCCTGCCTGTTGACGACGGCGTACATTGCGTCAAGAGCGTTGGCTACGCTGTTTTCCGCAGCGTCTGCGTTGAAATTCCACAAGAAACTGCCTTTACCTATGCCGCAACTTTCCAACGCCGAAAGCACCTCTTCACGGGAAAAATCTCCGCTTACACGCACGTCGAAACAAATGTTGGATGCAACGAAAAGCACCAGGCACAGCACCGCCAGAAAAACGGGTAGCAAAAAGTGTCTTCGGAAGAAGTCTTTCCACCCCTCAACACCTATTTTGCTTATTTTTGTAATATTATAGCACTTATCTTGTAGAAAAGCAACAACCTGCCGTGAAACCCGTGAAGGAACGGTGATTTTGCACTGTCTTCCCTGTCTTTTGACATCAAAAAGGGGGTATTTTTGCGAAAGAATGTTCAGTGTTCGGTTTATGTTGAGCCCTTCGAACCAAATTTCCGTGTTACTTCTTGCCATCTTGCACCGCCACGGAAAGAATTTTACCGCAAATTACCCCGCAATTTTTTTCCAGACAACGTATTTCCAGATTGTCCCCGCAAATTTCCAACATTCCCTGACGCAGGAAAAAACACACCTTTTCACGGGAGTAGAAGGCAATGCCTTTGTGCCCTTCCACTACCGCAACGGTGTTGCCGTACACGGAATACTTTCCCCCGCTGACAACGGAGGAAAGTTCCGTTCCGCAAATGTCGGATATGCACTGCAAAAAAGAATTGTTCATACCGATACTATATGACTTTATCGGCTGATTTTTTACCCTTTCACAGCAGTTTGTCTAACAAAGCGTTTACTTCCTGCAACTTTTCCTGCTTTTGTTCGTCGGCGTTGAGTACGCAGTGGAAAAGATGGGCTTGCAAAATTTCTTTGTTGGCTTTTGTCAGTATCGCCTGACTTGCCAAAATCTGATTGGACACGTCCATGCAATACCTGTCTTCTTCCACCATTTTGATTATGCCGTCAAGTTGTCCTCTTGCCGTACGCAACAAACGCACGATTTTGTTTTTGTCTGCCTGCATGATTACCTCACAATTTTTCTACCGACACCACGGTGTAGTCCTGACTTTCCACTGCCTGTTTCAGTGATTGGGCAGAAACGTTTCCGCTGACCACTGCGCATTTGTCCTGCAAACTTACGGAAACTTCCTGCACGCCGTCTACGGCTTTCAACGCTTTTTCCACTCGGGAAGTGCAGTGTCCGCACATCATTCCTTCAATTTTCACCAGATATTTCACAGTTTCCTCCTTTTGGACGTCAACGTCCTTTTTTTCCGACAAATCCTCGTCGGGTTTTGATAGAATTTGGCACGAATTTTCGCAACCGTTGTTAAGAACTTTGCACGCACACTGATTTTTTCCCTGCTGTGAAGTGAGCCTTTCGGGACGGAAAAAATTGAGTGTGAGCGCATTTGTTACCACAAAAAGACTGGACAGACTCATGGCGGCTGCGGCAATCATGGGATTGAGTTTCAATGCCAACGGCGTGAGAAACAGTACGCCTGCCGCAACGGGTATTCCCAGCACGTTGTAGAAAAACGCCCAAAACAAATTTACCTTTATGTTGCGCAATGTCTTTCTGCCCAATGCAATGGCTGTCGCCACATCGTTGGGGTCGTTTTTTACAAGTATCACGTCGGCGCTGTCCACCGCTATGTCGGAGCCGTTTGCCACGGCAAATCCCACATCGGCACGTGTGAGCGCGGGTGCATCGTTGATGCCGTCGCCCACCATCGCCGTTACTCCGCTTTGCATCATCTGAGATATTTTTTGTTCCTTCTGATCGGGTAGTACTTCGGCAAAGAAGGTGTCTATGCCCACTTTGTCGCACACGGCTTGCGCCGACAGTGCGTTGTCCCCCGTGAGCAATGCCGTTTTCACTCCCATTTTGTGCAACCTTTCCACCGCTTCGGCGGACGTTTCCTTTATTTGGTCGCCCACGCCCACAATGCCGATGACGCTGTTTTCCTGCGCCACGTACAGACACGTCAGCGCCTGTCTGGCGTATTCGTCAGCCTTTTGCTTGAAGGAATTTTGCGTAACCTTTTGCCGTGCAAGCAATTTTTCGTTACCTACGCAGTAGGTTTTGCCTTCCACCTTGGCAACAACGCCCATGCCTGCAACCGTTTGAAATTCCGACGGTTTAGTGTGTGGTATGCCGTGCTGTTCGGCGTAGTCCACAATGGCTTTGCCCAACGGATGTTCGCTTTGTTTTTCCACACCTGCAAGTACGGAAAAGAACTCGTTTTCTTCCACCGTACATTCAAATTGTTGCACACGTGGCTGCCCTACGGTGATTGTGCCCGTCTTGTCGAACACGACGTACTTGACGGAGGCAAGCCTTTCCAAAATCTGACCGCTTTTAACAAGTATTCCGTTTTCCGCTCCCTTGCCCGTTGCAACCATTATTGCCACAGGGGTAGCAAGTCCCAATGCGCAGGGGCAGGAAATTACCAACACCGAAATGGCAAAACCAAGCGCCACGGAAAATGTCTGTCCCAAGGAAAGCCAAACGATGAGAGTTACCAGCGAAATAGCCAACACAACGGGTACAAAAATGCCGGAAATTTTGTCGGCGAGCCTTTGAATGGGCGCTTTGGATGTTCCCGCTTCTTCCACGAGGGTGATTATTTGCGACAGTACGCTGTCTTTGCCTACCGTGGTGACACGCACAAGCACAAAGCCCCCTGCGTTTACAGTGCCTCCGATAACCTTGTCGTTGGGTAATTTTTCCACCGGCAAACTTTCACCGCTTATGGCACTTTCGTTGGCGAAACAGTTTCCTTCCGTTACAATGCCGTCGGCAGGGAAAGACATTCCGCTTTTGACGGCTACAATATCGCCCGCAACCAGACTTTTGCTGTCCACTTCCGTTTCCTTGCCGTCTTTGACAAGCAACGCTTTGTTGGGAACCAACTTACGCAACTTGTTGAGAGCGTCGCCCGTTTTCATTTTGGAACGTCCCTCGAAGTACTTGCCCAAATCCACCAAAGCCAAAATCATGGCGGACGACTCGAAGTACAATTCGTGGCGGTACAATTCCACTGTGGCAAAATCGCCCTTGCCCAAAGCGTAACTTTCAATGAACATTGTTACGATACCGTACAAAGCCCCTGCAAGGGAACCGACGGCAATAAGACTGTCCATGTTGGGAGCACGCTGAAAAAGACGCTTGAAGCCCACAATGAAGTAACTGCGGTTGACGTACCACACGGGAATACACAGCAAAAACTGCACCAGTGCAAAAGAAAGGGCATTTTCCGTGCCTTGCAAAAAAGACGGCAAAGGCAATCCCACCATGTGTCCCATGGAAACGTACATAAGCACCACGCACATTGCCAAAGAAAACAGCAATCGGAAAAGGCTTATGCCCACGGGCTTTTTGGTTGCGGCAACAACGTTTCCCTCTGCCGACGCACCGTAGCCGGATTTTTGCACCGCAGCAATAATGTCCGCTTCGCTTGCGACTTTTTCGTCAAAACGCACAGTCATGCTGTTGGTAAGCAAACTGACGTCGGCACTTTGCACGCCCTTGACGTTTTTCACCGCCTTTTCGACGTGCGCCGAACAGGCAGAGCAGGTCATGCCCGTAACGTTAAATTTTTTCTTCATACATTCTCCTTTGAGAAAATTCGGTCTGTACTACACCCCCTCGGGGTGTGGGTATAGTATATGCAAATTTTCAGCGTTTGTCAACCGATTTTACGCAACCGACAATGAAAAATTGAAAATGCGTTCCGTAGTCTTGTTGCAGTGAGCAACAAATCGCACCAGTTGCAACAATTTGTGAGATTTTCGATTTGTTTGATTTTTCACTTCAACAAATTTTCTAACACATTTCAGCGGTAAATTTTTCCGCACCGTTTGCCTATGTTTTTTGCCGATACATTTGCTGATGTATCGGAATGTTTACAAAAGAAATTTTTGCCTTGTTGATAGTTAACGCAAGTAATTTCCGTGATACACCACCGCACAACCGCCACATACGACCACCAACGCTCTGCACGCTTTGAAAACAGACCGCAAGCAACACAAGCAACATTTATCTTGCAACAAAAACACCCTTTGCAACGCCTTTATCAAAACGCAGTTGCCGTTGAACATTTCGTTGTGTTTTGTTCATCGTCAATGCAAGATTTCCGTGATACACCACCGCACGACCGACACATACGACCACCAACGCACGATCGCCACATCTCTGCACGCTTTGAAAACAGACCGCAAGCAATGCTTTTCTTGCAATGAACACCCCTTTGCAATACCTCTACCTAAATGCGTCCCCCAAAAGCACAAATTCAAATTGCGCCGACAGGTAAACAAAGAAAACGACGACTTTGCTTTTTGGGTATTGTTTTTCGCCTGTTCATTTGGTAGAATAAAAAAAAGAGGTTTTTTTGGTATGTGCAGAAAAAAAGAAAAACGCAAATTTAATTGGAAAGTTTTTGCGGCAGTTGTAGGGTGTATTCTCGTGGTCTACCTTGTGATTGCGGTTTTGCCACGCCCTCAAAGCAGACAAACAAACGATTTTGTCATTGAACAGGGTTCGCAACCGCTACTTATTGCACACGGCGGCGGAAACAGAGAATTTCCCGACAACACATTGGAGGCGTGCTACAATGCATACAGCGTCAACCCCGAAGTAATGTTGGAAATGGATGTTTCCATAACAAAGGACGGTGTAATAATAATGTCACACGACACCACTTTGGACTACCGCACCAACGCCCGTGGAGCAATAGCCGACTGGAACTACACCGATTTGGTAGCGCAACGTGTGGACTTTTCCTACCTCAACCGCAAGGAAAACGGTGAGGTTGTACAAGAAATAAAATACACCGATTACCGAGGCGTAGAGGTGACGCCTCTCGATGTGCAGTACCCCGCAGGCGTTTCCGCAAGGGACAGGGAAATTTTCCCCGTAACACGGCTGACGGACGTACTTGACGCCTTTCCGGAAAATACGGTGAATGTGGAAATAAAGCAGGACGGAGAAACGGGAATACGTGCCTTGCATGCCGTGGTGAAAATTTTGGAAGAATATGACGCTTTCGACAGAGTTGTGCTGGCTTCCTTCCACAGAGAAATTTACAAAGAAATTAAAAACATAGTTAAAAATCAACATCCCGAGATGCTTTGCTCGCCGGAATACGTAGGCGTCGGAACACTGCTTATTTCCGGTGCGCTTAAACTTGACGCCCTGTACAACGAACCTGTTGCCGTGCTGCAAATACCTATGTCGCAGGAATTGAAGGGAATAGAAATAAATCTTGACAAAAAATGGTTTGTGGAAACTGCACACATGCACAACATTGCAGTGCATTTCTGGACAATAGACGATGAAGAGGACATGCGACACCTGATTGAAATAGGCGCAGACGGAATAATGACAAATCTTCCGCACAAATTGCAGGAAGTTTACGACAGTGTGTTTGCGTGAATCGGTTGACGCAGGCAAATTTCCGATGCAAAACAGTCTTTTGTTGAGGAAATTCACCTGAAAACGCAGTAAGTCAAATTTTTTCGCAGCAAGACAAGACGAGAACACACTACCTGAAAATACAAAACATTGCAAGCCGCAAAAAGCGGCTTGTTTTTTTTGCAAAAAAACACAAAACGATGCGTACCGCAAAAGCGTTTGCCTTTGTGGGTACATACACATCAGTAGTGAAAAAACATCTCACTACGGCTGTTTTATTCATCCACAAAAAGGGCTCTGCGTATATAATATTTACAGAAAATATCTGCAAAACAGTTGCCGTATTTGTTTGCCTTATTTGACAAAAAGTACTACAATAAATGGCGTTTGAAAGGGTGAATTATGTCTACAAAAGTTATTTCCAGAAAAATCCTCCATAATCATTCGACAGGGTCTGTTCACATAGGTAGTTTTGTTAAGGGGCATCTGATGCCGATAGTTGCGGTGCTTGCCGCAGCGGTAACCTGCTTTTTTGTACCCTTTGACGCACAGTACCTCGGATACTTCGACCTGAAAACTTTGGCAACGCTTTTTTGCACGCTTGCCGTTGTCGCTGCGTACAAAAACATAGGCTTCTTTTCCTGGCTGGCAAAGAAAATCGTGCTGGCTTTCGGCACGTTGCGCAGGGTGGTTTTTGCGTTGGTGTTGGTAACCTACGTCGGTTCGATGATTCTCGCCAACGACATGGCTCTCATCACCTTTCTGCCCCTCGGTTTCGTTGCAATGGACAGTTGCAACAGGCGTGACAAACTTCCCCTTGTGTTTGTAATGCAAAATGTGGCTGCAAACCTCGGCGGTATGCTGACGCCTTTCGGAAATCCCCAAAACCTCTACCTCTACTCGCATTTTCAACTGGGGTTCGGCGAATTCGTCAAAATAATGGCGCTTCCCTTTGCCGTGGCTCTGTTGCTGATTGTAGGCGTGTGTTTTTCCGTTAAGGGTGAAAAAGTAACGCTGTTTGCACCGCAGGAATCTACGCCAAGCGTGTGGCGCAGCATAACATACGGAGTGCTGTTTGTACTGTCGCTTCTGATTGTGTTTAACGTGCTTCCGTGGTACTTTTGCATTGTTGTGGTGCTTGTTGCACTGCTTGCCACCGACTACAAAGCGGTGCTTCGTGTGGACTACGGTCTGTTGCTTACCTTTGCGGCGTTTTTCGTGTTTTCCGGAAACCTTGCACGTATTCCTTCGGTAAGCGACGCTCTTTCCCGACTGGTTGCCACTTCGCCTTTACTTGTGGGCGTAGGATGCTGTCAGTTTATTTCCAACGTGCCTACGGCAGTGCTTCTTTCGCAATTCACCACCGACTACACCAACTTGCTTGTTGCCGTCAACATCGGCGGGCTGGGTACCCCCATTGCTTCGTTGGCAAGCTTGATAACGCTTAACGAATTTCGTAAACGTGAACCGCAAAATTTCAAAAAATACATTGCAACATTTTTGCTTATCAACTTTTCCTTCCTTGTGATTTTGGTGGTAACGCAACTTATTGCCAACACAGTGGCTTAAACGGCAGTATTTGTAACAAAGTAAAAAATATAAAACGCCTGACCGACAGGCGTTTTTTTTGCGAAAAATCAACTTTGCTCGGACGTTTTTTGAAAACAACAACTTGTGTCGAATACGGCAAAAATGCCTTTGTGCAAAACGCAATTAACGCTGCAAAAGCAAAAAACGATTTTTTGCCTCATTTTTGGGTCAATGCTCTTTTAACGGTGAAGTTACTGCCGCATTACAAATAATTTTGCAAATAAATTGGGGCGGAACAATGAGATACGCAACAACACACGGTTGTCTATTTAAGTTTTACTGCCAGAATGCCTTGGATTAAAGTTGAAAATAATTAAATTTTGTCAAAACAAAAACCTGCAAAATCTGCAGGTTTTTTTTTGAAAAGCGGCGTATTCTGTTTACTTGTAAATTGCAGTCCTTTGGCATGCAGTGTTGGCACACATTGACAATACTACCTGTCCAAATTCAATTCGTACAGACAAAAAGTGGGGATATCGTCGAAATTTCTGTTGAGGTCGGCTTCCCCCACAAAGGTGAAACCGTGTTTGAGATAGAAATTGCGTGCAGGATAGTTTGTGGGAACCACATCCAATCGCACAGCCTGCATTTTGCGCTGTTGCGCCTGTTGCAGACAGAAATCCAGCATGACGCTTCCGACACCCTTTCGGTAAAGCGTGGGATGCGTTGCAAAGGAATGTATCACGAGATAGTTGCCTTGCTCGACTTCCTTGCCCCACTTGACGGCGTCGTAGTCGCCCTGCGGGTCGGTGTTGAGTACAAACGCACCGATGATGCGTCCGTTTTCCACACAGGCGAATTGTGTACCGCTTTGCGACGCCTGCAATGCGCTTTGCTCCGACGGATAGCAACGGTACCTCCACTTTGGATAATTTGTGTGATTTGTAAGGTACAAAGTTACCTCGTCGTAAAATTTGCCCACCTCTTTTGCCATAGTGGGAGAACATTGAATTACTTTCATACTGCACCGCCAACGTGTTTTTTACATTGTAGCACAAAATTGCTTTTTCTTCAACTTTTGCAACGTCGGTTTTGCATTATATTGCCCGCATTGCACATTTTTAACGGTACAAAAAATCACCGCACGGAACAAGACAATACGGCAATTTTTTGGCACAAAGTAACATTTACGGCTGACAACACTGCTAACATCAAATACCAACAGTGCGTTTTGTTTACGGTGTTATTGACAAATAATAAATACAAATATATAATTGTATTGTTTTGACGATACAAACATCCCGACAGAAAAGCAGAACATTGTTTTTTCACACGCAATGCGCAGAAACATTGCAAATACAGTTTGCTTTTTTTCCACACTGCGTGTCGCCGTTGTTACGTTGAAACAAACGCCGTACAAAGGGCGTTGAGGAATGAAAGGTATGTTGTTACCCTGTATTTTTGTACTTTTACTGCAACTGATAATGCTTTTGTGCGTTTGTTTTGTACCACAAATGCAACTTTATTGGCTGATACCGCTGGGAATCAGTCCCCTTTTGTTGCTGTTTTTTCACAAAAAACCGACATTGCCGTCGGCACAGAAAAACTTTGCCGTCGTTTACGCCCTTGCATTGGCGTTTTGCTCGTTGCTTGTGTCCAACAACGCAATTTATTGTGCGAAACTTTTTGCCGATACCGACGCATTTGTGTTTTTTGCCTTGTATTTTGCAACCTTTGCCGTTGCGGTAACTGTTGTGTGCGTCATTGCAACTTTGCTGAAAAGGTCGGGAATATGGTTTGCGTTGGCAACGCTTGTGGCAATAGTTGCATGTTTGCCTTTCAAAACGCTTGCGATGGCGATAGTTACATTTGTGGCAACGGTTCTTACAATGTCGTTTGTGTTGTCGTCGGCAATTGTTTGCGGCAAGCATCTCGATGACGCATGCAAACTGCTTGACAAACAAAAAACCCACCGAAAAATGTTGTTGACCTTCTGCGCAGTACCCTACTGCGTTGCCAACGTGTTTTTCTTGCTTACCGTAGGTTTTGGCAGTTCCGACGGCGTTGCGGTGGCAAGCCTCACTTCCGATATTGTGAGCGTTGTGGCATTGTTTGTGTTGCTTTTTGTACATTTGCGCAATCCGATGGATTTTGTTTCGCTGCACAAAATGAAACTTGTTGAAAACAACGTTGAGGACGTGGACTGTCAGGCTGTCAGACAGCAACTGTACGACCGTCTGAGCAATGACAGCAACTATTCTTTTGCAATTTTGTTGAAGTACACTTTGGACAAGTTGCTGAAAATGAAAGTGGTCGGGATGGAAAAGGTACAGGAAACGGGAGCATGCTTTGTTGCCAACCACTACGAAGTGTATGGTCCGTTTATTACCGAAGCAAAGTTTCCACGTGTGTTCCGCCCGTGGACGGAAAGCATGATTGTCAACAAAAAAACGCTTACAAGGCAACTTAAATCTGGAATTGAAATAAGCACACGCAAGTGGCTTATCAAGCCGGTGCGCCGTCGCATTGCACCTGCTGTAGCATATGTGCTTTGGCGTGTAGTGAATTGCGCCCGTCCCATTGCCGTGTACCGAAACGACGCTGAAAAAATGCAAAATATGCTTAAAGAAACTGTGGACGCAATGACAACGGGCGACAGCGTGATGATTTTTCCCGAAAAACCGCCCGCAGGGCAAAACTACAAAAACGGCGATATCGACAAATTACAGACGGGATTTACGGAAATTGCACCGCTTTTCCAACAAAAGACGGGCAAACAAATGAATTTTTACCCGTTGTTTATCGACAAAAAACACTGTCGGATGATTGTCGGCGAAAAAGTTACCTTCAACCCAAGTAATCAACCGCATGAAGAAAAACAGCGTATTGCCGAACAACTGTACAACGAATTGAAAAAACTCAGTGAACAATGCGGATACTGAAAGCGTACACGCCACAATGTGTGGCGTGTTTTTTCTGCTTTGCGGTGTGATTATCAACTAAAATTGAATTGCACGTTTTTGACCTTTGCAATTTGGTACATAGGACAAAAAATACCTGACTATCGATGGTTACACACGACGTTTCGTGATGAGGAAAGTGACAATGTGCATTGTAACTGTTTTGTCGAAAATTTGGCATAAATAAAAATTCAAGTTAAAGTAATGTTAAAACAACACAAAGTTTTCACACTGTCAGGTTAAAACGTGCAATAAATACTTTATTGTACTACATAGACAACTACGCCCATACCGTTGAGGTTTTATTTGGGAAAGGTGCAAAAAATTGCTACCGTTGTTAAGAAATTGCACCAAAACAATGCAAAAAAAACGTCGGATAAATTCCGACGTTTTTTTGAAAATTTAATTGACCAATGTTGCAAAAACGGCAAAATTGTTGACCGCTGGGTAACACCTGCAACAATTTCACGCCTGACAGGCTGTTCAAAACAAACTGCGGAGTGTGGTGCTTCCTCTGTTTCAAAAATACCTTTGAATGTTAATCAGAAAGTGTCAACCAGTTTGTTGGCAAGGTTGTACAAATCCATGTTGAAACTCTTTCTTGCGGAAAGCGCTTCCACAATGTCTTCGTCGATTATCACGTTGTGTCTTACGCCTACAACACGGTTTGTCTTGCCTTCGATCAGGCATTCCACGGCATGGGACGCCATTCTCACACCCAGAAGTCTGTCCTGGAAACTTGCGTCGCCGCCACGTTGAAGGTGTCCGACAATCATGGAACGAATGTTGATGCCGGGAATACGCTCTTTAAATATTGCTCGCATTTCCTCCGCCTTGCCCGCACCTTCCGCAACAACGATGATGTTGTCGTTTTTGCCGTGGGACATGTTGCGTTGAAGACGTGCCACCACTTCGTCCATTGTGAAGGGCACTTCCGGTACAAGTATCATTTCGGCAGCACTGGTGATGCCTGCGTAAAGAGCAATGTCGCCGCAATTTCTGCCCATTACCTGCACAATGCAGTTGCGGTCGTTGCAGGACATTGTGTCACGCAACATTGTGATGGTGTTCATTACCACATTTACTGCGGTGTCGAAACCCAAAGTAAAATCGGTGTAGGCAAGGTCGTTGTCGATAGTGCCGGGGATTCCCATTGTTTTTACACCGTACTGTGTGGAAAGTACCTTTGCCCCGTTGAAACTTCCGTCGCCGCCAATTACCACCAAGCCGTCGATTCCGTTGTCGGTGAGGGTCTTTACCGCCTGTTTTTGCCCTTCCACCGTTTTCATTTCCTCACAGCGTGCTGTTTTGAGGATTGTACCTCCACGGTAGATGATGTCGTCCACGTCTGTTACGGAAAGTTTGCGTACCTTGCCTTCGATAAGTCCCTTGTAGCCCAATTCGATGCCGTAAACTTCCAAACCTTTTTCCGTTGCGTACCTTACAGTTGCATACACGGCTGCGTTCATTCCCTGCGAATCGCCGCCGCTTGTCAATACTCCGATTCTTTTCATTTTTATTCTCCGTTATTGTTTTTGTTTTGCAAATCCAATTCCACGTTGGGGTTGATTTTCAAAAACTTTTTTAGCAAATGTAAATTTCTGTGTTTGACGGACGTTGCCTTCTTGTTGTAGGTAAGCCCCATTTTGTCGTAGAGAGGCAGGTACATTTCCGCACGTTTGCGAAAATCTCCCGTGTTGTTGCCCCAAGCACACTCGGCAAGCGCCAACAGCCGTGGAAGCAGATTGAAAAACAGTTTGTCTTCCGAGGCAATCCACTCCGTCCAAACGGTTCCTTCCACCCCAAGAACGTTTTCCGTCCTGTCTCTTTTCACGCCACGCAAAGGTTTGAACTTGAAGGTTTTGTACAGCGGCGTTACGCAATAGGGATAGTCGAAGTACATGGACAAAGTTGGAGACATTATCACTTTTCTGCCCTTGTTTGCCTGTTTCACGCCCGAACGCCTTGTCAGCGGTTTCCACACCTGGCTGATTATTTCTTCCGACGTAGCCTTGTTGACGCCGTCATTCCAGCAAATAACCTTTCTGCCCTTTTCCTGCAAATACCTGCGGAATTGCTCCACCATGTACGTTTGAAGTTGGTCGTAGTCGTCAAGTTTAAGTTCCGTGAGGCGTGCACGGCATTTTTCGCAGTTGCACCACCTGTCTTTCGGCGCCTCGTCGCCCCCCAGATGAATGTACTGAGAGGGAAACATTTGACAAATTTCGTCCAGTACGTCTTTGACAAATGTGTACACGCTGTCATTGCCTGCGCACAAAATATCTTTGGATATTCCCCATTTTTTGCGGACTTCCAACTGTTCGCCCGTGCATCCGAGGTAGGGATAAGCGGCAATCATTGCCACGCTGTGTCCGGGCAAATCTATTTCGGGGATTACTTCCACCTGATGTTCTTGGGCAAACTGCACAAGTTCGTCCACATCCTGTCGTGTGAGATAGCCGCTTACTTCCTTGTCGTCCACAAACCGTTCGCCGTTTTCCAGCACTTCGGAACCGATACGGCGTGAAGAAACACTGTTTAGCAGCGGATACTTCTTAATTTCCACACGGAAGCCCTGATCGTCGGAAAGATGCAGATGCAATTTGTTGAGTTTCACCCTGGACATGAGTTGCACAATGCGTTTGAGTGTTTCCAGCGGAAAGAAGTGACGGCAAATATCCACCGACAACCCCCTGTACACAAACTTTGGCGCATCGTAGATGTAACAATCGTTGTAGGTTGCCGTTTGCTGTGTTGTGTCCAAACGGAACAGTTGACGCAATGTTTCCACGGCGTAGAAACAGCCCTTTTCGTCATAAGCCGAAACTGTTACCAAACCGTCGGATATCATCACGAAATATTCTTCGCTGTCGCATTGGTCGGTGTAGGTGAAAAGTACCTGCGCCAACGACATATCCTGCACAAATTGAAGTGAAAAACCGCAACTTTGCTCCACCGCATCTACAAAGCGTTGCGCCTGTTTTTCGTAGGGCTGTGCGGCGTACACCTTTGTTTGGGCGGTTACGGTGAATTCTCCTCCTAATTTGACGTATTTTCTGGGTTTTGGTATTATGTTCATATTTTCTCCCAAAACATTTGTTCGCACGACAAAATGTCGGCGATGTTGAATTTGCTACCCAAAATTCCACAAAATATTTTAACACAAAATTGTTTTTATCACAACATTTTGCAATTACTTTTCCCCTTTTGGCACGTTTTTTTCTGCATTTTTCGCCATTTTTCCTGTCAACGCAATTTGTTTACCGTTAGTTTGGCGAATGTGCTTTGTTTTAATACTATGCCGTATTTTGCAGGAATTGACAGGCACGTTCCGCACACGACACAACACGGATTCGGCACTGTTCAGAGCAGACACGTCAAAAAAACGTACTTGAAAAGCTACAAAAAACGTCGTCTTCACGCCGACAGAACGTCAGACAAAATTTGCGAAAACGTCTGACCGTATTCACAAAGTTGACTGTTTAGCAACGTTAGGCGAAAAAATGCAAGAAAAGAAAAAAATGCCACACAAGACTGCTTTCAAGTGAACCTGTTTTACGTAAAATGCAAAAAAACGAAAATATACTCAACCTTCAAGGTAAAATTTACCGCAAAATGCAAAAAATGCGGATTTCTCCGCATTTTTTGCAACTGATTGAAAATTATTTCGTTTTTTTTTGTATGCAAAAGGTCTATACTGCCTTTTGTAGAGTTTCTTAAGCCGAAACTTTGTCCTACTTGTGTTGTTCCGTCGAGGACTTTTTCACCACGACGTACATCATCTTGCGACGTTTCAACCACAGTACAAGGGCAATTACGCCCACCACAACTGCCAAGGCAAGCGCCGTCCAACCGAGCAATGCCCATGCGGTGATACCCGTGGAACGGACGTCCTCCCACATGGTGGAAACTTTGTTGTTGTTTGCGCCAAAGTCTTTCATTACGCCCAACTGATTGATTTCCCTGCCGTACTCGTTGTCCGGCACAATTTCAAAGGGATAGCGCCAGTTGCTGTCGTCGATGGGGTCGACGTAGTCGAAGAAATATTCGGCAAATTCCTCCCAACTTGCGTAGTCGCAATCCTCCTGCGAAAGCACGTTGCCGTCTTCGTCGGTTATTTCCCAGTCCTCGCCGTACACAAGGTAGCCCTGTGCAAGAATTTCACGGCACTCGGGGTCGTTGCGCACCTTTTCGGCGGAAACCGCCGACGTGTAGCCTATTTCCATCATGTTGTTGGCGGAAACGTACAGTTCGTTGAGGAAGTTGATGAATATCTTTGCAGCCTGCAAATGCTCGTCGGGACAGGTTGTGGGAATTACCCAACCGTCAAACCAGATGTTGCCGCTGTCGTGGGGAACGTAGTAGCCCAACGTGTAACCGCCGCTTTCCCCCTCTTCGTACTTCAACATGGGGTCGATGTAGTCGTCATCCCAACTTTCTTCCACGGCATACAAGGCGTCGCCGCTCCATGCAAGGTCAACATAGGCAATGCCTTGGATGAGTTCGTTTTTGCCGAAGTCCACTTCGTAACCGTACAGTTGCTCTTTTTGCTTTTTCAGAACGTCGGCGCACAAATCTATCAGTTGATCGTCCACCGTGTTTATCATCTGGCCCATTGTAAGTTCGGTGTACGGTTTGCCGTAGTTGGAGCTGGAAGTATCCTGCACGGTGAGTCCGTCAAGTTTGCCGCTTTCCAACAGATAGAACACCGTTGCCGCGTAACTGTCACGGATACTGTCTTTCATGTAAATTCTGCCCGTAAGACCGTCGGAAAGCAAATTGCCGCTTCCGTCGTCGTTGAACAGCAATCCCCAGTTTGCATTGTTGAGCGTTTCCCTGTCGTAGATGCCGAGTTCTTCAAAATACACCTTGTTGTACAGCACGCCCAGCGTTCCGTACATGTAGGGGACAAAGTAGTCCGCCATTCTCACGGTTTTGGTGCCGTCGCCGTCGGTAATCTGCACGGAGCCGAACACTTCGTCGATTTTTTCGATGAAACGGCTGTCGATGTTTTCGCTGTTGTGAACGTAGCCGTTGAGAGAATTTGTGTCGATGTACTCTTCGGCAGTGCCAAAGTAGTTGAGTTCACGCAGCAAGCCGTTTTCCAGAAGTTTCTGAATGGCGTACTCGCTGGGGCACATTACGTCCACAATGCTGTCGCCGTTGAGAATTTTGGTGAGCATGGTTTCGTTGGTGTCGAAGGTAACGTAAGTAACCTTGATGTCCCTGCCTGTGAGGTTTTTGTAGTATTCCTTGAAGTCGTCTTCGTAGTCGTAGATGTAATCCGCCCAGTTGTACACCACAAGCTCGTCCACGTCCTCGGGCAGGGTGTCGCAACCTACGGCAAACAGCATAACAAATGCCAGCATCAAAGCCAACAATGCCACTGTGTTTTTTTTCATTTGTTACGCCTCCTTCCTTTGTTGTTTTTTGATGTTGATTACCAACAGCAACGTCAGCACCACAATGAAGAAGATGGAGAACACCGCAAACCAGAACGGTTCCAGACTTTTCAGACGTGCGTCTTCGTAGATGTAGGTGGAAAGGGTTTCAATGCCCGTTTCGCCTTTGTTGAGTTGGGTGATGATGAAGTCGTCCAAAGAGATGGTGAACGCCATTGCAAAGCCGGAAACAATACCCGGCGTGAGATAGGGCAACACCACTTTGAACAGCGCTTTTACGGGGTTTGCGCCAAGGTCCAGCGCCGCTTCGTACATGTTGGGGTCCATTTTTTGCAGACGTGGCAAAATGGACAGCACCACGTAGGGCGTGCAGAAGGAAACGTGTCCGATGATAAGACGTGTCCAGCCCTGCGGGAAAATGAAACTGAAAGCGGAAAAGAACACCATCAGGGAAACAGCCATTACTATTTCACTGTTTATCATGGGCAGTTGGTTTACCGTCAGCGTTATTTTTTTGGAACGGTTGCCAAGGTAGAAGATACCTATTGTGGAAAATGTGCCCAACACCGTGGAAATTACGCTTGCCGACGCTGCCAGAATCAACGTGTTTTCCAAAGCGGAAAGCAGTTTTTCCGACTTGGGTCCGTTGAAAATGGAAATGTACGCTTCCAAAGAAAACCCGTTGGAAAAGGTAAAGTTGCTGTTGTTGGAAAAACTGAACACGATGATTACCACAATGGGAAGATACAACACCGCCAACACTATTGCAAGATAGCCGTTGGCAAAAAACTTTTTCCAAAATGTGTTTTTCATAGCGTACTCCTCACATTGTCATCCTTGTTGACAATGTTCACCAAAACGTTGGCAACAATCACCAAAGCCAGCATCACAAGACTCATAACGCTACCCACGCCGAAGTTTTGCGCCACGGTAAACTTGGTGTTGATACTGTCGCCGAAAAGGTAAATTTGCCTGTTGGAAAGCAATTCCGAAATGGCAAAGGTGGAAATTGCGGGAATAAACGTCATTGTAATGCCGCTGATAATTCCCGGCACGGACAAGGGCAAAACCGTTTTGAGCAGCACCGTTATTCTGTCGGCACCAAGGTCTTCCGCCGCCTCGATGTAGCCGTGGTCGATGGAAAGCAACGTTGTGTGCAAAGGCAAAATCATGTAGGGAAGGTAGTTGTACACCATGCCGAACACCACCGTGCCCATGCCCAAAGAAATGTCCAAAGAAAGGAAAATGGATTTGAGCGACAGGGTGCGGATGAGGAAGTTTACCCACATGGGCAAAATGAACAGCAACACAAACACCTTGCTGCTTGCGTGATACTTGACCAAAATGTACGCCACGGGGTAGCCTATCGCAAGGCAGATTACCGTTGTTACAAGCCCGATTACCAGCGAATTGCCCAAAACCGTCAAACTGCCGCTGTCGGTGAAAAAGTCGGCAAAGTTCTGAAAGGTGAGTTGACCGTCGGCAATAAAGGCATTGATGAGAATAAGCACCAGCGGCGTTACCACAAACACAATCAGAAATGCCATGTAGGGGTAGGCAAGCACCTTGCGGGAAAAATGCAGTCTACTTGTTTTCATCTGACACCTCCGCATTGCTTACCTCTGCCGCCTCGATAATCAGTTTGTCGGGGGCAACTTTGATGCCGACACGGTCGTTGGTTAGCCACTCGTATTCCGTATCCACAAAAAAGTCGTAGTAGTCGTCGGTGCGCACAATGTACTGCCAGTAACTGCCCTTGTAGATGGAGGAAATAACCGTTGCGCCGATTACGCCGTCTTCCTCGTCGTCGGTGAGTTCCACGTCGTCGAAGTCGATGGACACCTTGACTTTGGTTCCCTCGGGAAGTTTACTTGTGCAGGGGAAACGTCCTTCGCAAAATTCCACCACGCCCGGTTCGTAAATTGTGCCGTCCACAGTGTTTATAAGGCGGGATTTGTGCATGATGTGGAAGTCGAAAGGCTTTATGTACAAACCGATTTTGTCGCCAGGTTCCACTTTTACGTTGTCGTGAATGATGATTTCGTTGCGTTCGTCGCCGAAAGTCAACGCCGTTACCTGGTAGTGATCGCCCTTGAACACGCAGGTGAGCACTTCCGCCTGAATAAGACACTGCTTGCTGTCCGTTTCCACAATTTTGATGTCCTCGGGACGAATGATGACGTCGATGGGTTCGTTGTACTTGAAGCCCTTGTCCACGCACTGGAACTGATGACCGGAAATGTCCACGCAGTAGTCCTTGACCATTGTGCCGGAAAGAATGTTGGATTCGCCGATAAAGTCGGCAACAAAGGCGTTTGCAGGCTCGTCGTACACCTTGGAAGGTGTGCCTATTTGCTGAATTACCCCGTCTTTCATTACCACAATTGTGTCGGACATGGTGAGGGCTTCTTCCTGGTCGTGCGTTACGTACACAAAGGTGATGCCCAACTTCTGATGCATGGACATAAGTTCCAACTGCATGTCCTTGCGCATTTTGAGGTCCAACGCCCCCAAGGGTTCGTCAAGAAGCAAAACCTGCGGTTCGTTTACCAACGCACGGGCAATGGCAACACGCTGTTGCTGTCCGCCCGAAAGAGAGTTGACGGAACGGTGTCCGTAGTCTTCCAAGTCCACCATTTTGAGGGCGGAATTAACCTTGTCGGTGATTTCCTTTTTGGTGAGTTTGCGCATTTTTTGCACCGTGTTGCCCTTTTTGTCGACAACAGGCTCGCCGTCGGGAACAAGTTTCAACTTCAAGCCGAAAGCAATGTTGCCAAAAACGGTGAGGTGCGGAAACAACGCATATTTCTGAAACACCGTGTTGATGTTGCGCTTGTGGGGAGGAAGTTGAGTAATATCCTCGCCGTTGAAAAAGATTTTGCCTTCGGTGGGCTGTTCGAAACCTGCAATCATTCGCAACGTGGTGGTTTTTCCGCAGCCTGACGGCCCCAACAACGTTACAAACTCGCCACGTCTTATGGCGAGGGACAGGTTTTTTACGACGGGTTTGTCGTCGTAGGATTTGTACACGTTTTTGATTTCAATGATTTTGTCGTCCATAGTTCCTCCCTAGAAGTTCGACGGGGTTGTTACCCACAGAACTTTGCTTTCGCCTTTGTTTATGTTTCTTATTGTATGCTGCTTTTTTCCGTCTATGGAAAAAGAATCGCCCTGTTTGAGTTTGCACTTTTCACGCAGTGTTACCAACTCCACCTTGCCTTGCAAAACGTAGCCGAACTCCTCACCCTCGAAGGGAAGCCTCTCTTCGCATTGCGCCCCCTGCGGCAAAGTGAGTATTATCGGTTCCATTTCCTTCACCTGCGAGTTGGGAATAAGCCATGTGTTTGTGCCGCCGCCGTTTTTGGAAACAAAGTAGTCGTCGCTTGTGAAAACAATCTGCTCGTGGACGGGTTCGGAAAAAAATTCCTGCAACGACACCCCCAAAATGTGCAAAATGTCTTCCAGCGTGGCAATGGAAGGCGAACAAAGGTCGTTTTCCAACTGCGATATGTACCCCTTTGTCAGTTCCGTTCGCTGTGCAAGTTCTTCCTGCGTCAGGTCAAGTTTCAATCGGTACTGTTTTATTTTTTTACCTATTTCCACCATTTTCGCATTTCTCCAAAAAAAAATAGCCCCGAACAAACAAGAAAATATTTTAACGTACTGCCGCATTTCACGACGAGTGTTCGCAGACACTCATATACCTAAAATAAAAAATTGTTTGCCCGTGGCAACTTGGCTTAAGTATACTTTAAGGATTAAGTATTGTCAAACGTTTTTATTACTATTTCTAAACTTTTTTTATTTTTGCTAAACTTTTTGTCTAGTAACAAATTTTTGCAACAAATTGCCGTCAAAAGTAATGCAAAAGGTGAATTCCACACACAAAAAAGAAAGAAAACAACAAAAGGGGGAAGTAAAGGGCAACGGGCAAAAGACTGTTTGTAAAATTGAAAAAGGCAACGGGCGAAATGTTTCAAAAGCAAAGGAAAGGGGCAAAGGGCAAAAAACAATATAAAAAAGGTAAGAAAACGACTGTTGAAACAAACAGATATTGAAAAAGAGCGAAGACTGCCCCCAAAAGACAGCGAATG
>ERZ1090881.159-NODE-159-length-34371-cov-13.267310_pt1 | contig 34371 bp, 34 predicted proteins | sample MGYA00478470_ERZ1090881 | MGnify/ENA primary metagenome ERZ1090881 (study PRJEB33644, sample SAMEA5815736) | chicken gut metagenome | biome: Chicken; feature: Gastrointestinal Tract; material: Caecum | place: Ireland | collected 2019-01-01 | study: A study of the...
ATATTAAAGATATACTTAATATATATTCCCATACGGTCATTGTTTTTAGGTTTGACTTTTTAAACTCAAAAAATCGCTTTTGTTGTATCTTTTAATTTTTATTCGCTGAAATTCCCGCCAAAAAGGCGCCGCGCGGCGTGCAATAAATATTGCGCGTCGAATTTATCAAGAAAAAATTATGGTTAGAAATATTTTAGGAGATGTCTTTTATGAAAAATTCGCTTAGCAACGCAAAAAAACAAAACGGCTTCAGCTTCACAAAAATCGTCAATTTTGACGAAAATCTCGGTGATTATGTTAAAAAAATTTCAAAATATCCGATTTTAAGCCCCGCAGAAGAAAAAGAGCTGGCAAGACTTGCTGCACAGGGTGATGACAGCGCAAAAAAAGAACTCATTCAGGCAAATTTAAGACTTGTTTTTAATGTTGCAAAAAAATCCATTCACTCAACAACTCTCAGTCTTTGCGACCTCATTCAGGAAGGTAATATGGGGCTTATGGCTGCTGTTGATAAATTCAACTGGAAACTGGGGTATAAATTTTCAACATATGCCACATGGTGGATAAAACAGGCAATGTTTAAGGCAATCTCCGAACAGTCGTATTCAATGAAAATCCCCGTGTACATTCAGGAAACGCTCTCTAAATACAAAAAAGTAAAATCCTCGCTTGAACAAAAATACGGCTGCAGTGTCAAAAACTCCGAAATTGCCAAACTCATGGGCTACAGTGAAGAAAAAATCGACCTGTTTTTAAATTCTTACACAAAAGCACTCTCGCTTGAAACTGGTTTTGAATCCCAAAAAGATTCAAGTGGCACAAGGGAAATGAGTCTGGGTGAAATAATTGAAGACGAAAAACAAAATGTTGAAAAATACGTTCTTGACAAACAATTAAAACACGACATAAAATGTGCTCTCGAGTGTTTAAAATCAAGGGAAAAAGAGGTTATAACACTGCGCTTCGGACTGAATGAAAGTACAAGAAAAACCCTTGAAGAAATAGGAAATATCTACGGCGTCACAAAAGAATGCATAAGGCAGATAGAAAAACGCGCAATTAGAAAAATAAACTCTACAAAATCAAGCCGCGATATGCTTATAGGCTATATTATCTAGGTTTTGCAACAATATAGAGCGGATTGTAAGTAAGTTCAAAACCGTTGCTATCGCAAAACTTACGCGCATAGCACTCCTCAAAGGTTTTAAGGCGTCCTTTATTCCATACTTTATTATCGGTAATCATTGCACCTGTTGATTTTATATGCCTTAGAACCTTTAGCGGAGAGGAGAAATAAAGAGTTTGAATCTCCTCTTCGTATGCAAGAATTTCCCAATTGCGCTTTTCCAGTATCTTTTTATAGTTCGGATATTTAAGTCCCGTATGCTCAATTTCACTAAACTGTCTGCAATTTTGCTCCCCAAAACTTGAAAAAGCAAGTACACCGTCTTTTGCAAGATTTTTTTGAATTTTGTCCAAAAAAGCGCCGATGTCCAAAAACCATTGAAAACAGGCATTTGAGATAATAAGATTGCAATCATCCGGAAACTCAACACGGCAGGCATCACCCTTTATGTATTCACAATCAGAAAAACCCGTAAAATTGTCGGTAATATCATTTAAAATAAGTTTACCGTAAGTAAAAGTTTTTACCGTATTTTCTGTTAAAAAGCCTGTTCCTGCACCTATTTCAAGGATTTTTTCAAAATTTCCGCCGCAAAAATCAAAAACAAGGCACGCAAGTTTTTTTGCCATTTGCCTTTGCACTATTGCATTTTCCCTGTATGTTTTTACAGCCTTTGAAAAATCCCGCGCCTTATTTTCTTGACTCATAACTTAACTTTCAAGAATTTCATCAAAATCCTTAAATTCAAAAAACGGAAAATGTCCGCATTCAAGCTCCACCTTGTGTTTATGCGCCGCCCAGAAGTTTGCCTGGGAAGAATAAGGAAAAATCCTGTCTTTTCTGGCAAGCACCACTTTGTCAAATTCAAAATTTTTCTTAAACCAGGTGCGTTTTGAAACAACTTTTATATTTAAAAGTTCATCGGAAAGATTTTCTATCTTTCTGTTTGCGGATTTTATTTTAAGCGGAGATGTCGCCCCCAGTGCCATTTTTTGTTCAAACTTTTCAATGGTATCCGAGTTCAGCGAGCGCGCCATTAAATCGTATATTTTTTCATTTACGCCGTATTCGTTATCTATGGGGCAAAAAGTTCCGCATAAAGCACAGCTTGACTCGATTTTTGGCAGAAGGTTTTGATTGTATACGTAATTAAGCGCCCAGACACCGTAAGAGTATGCTATTACACTGACTTTTGTATAATCAAGAAAATCAAAATACTCAAGCGGATTGTTTTCCATATCGGAATAGTCATAAACAAAAAGCAGGTCGTTTTTTCCGTTGTCAAACTCGATAAAGCAGTTTGCGTCCGTATAAAACCCGCAGAAAAAAACAATCAGAGAGCTTTTATTATGGCTTATAAATTCCGTTTTCAAAATTACCTCACAGATAAACTTTTTTAAATAAATCATACCAAAAACAACTCTCTAAGGGTATGAAAAAAAATTTTATTGTATTATAATTTCACATAAATAAAAGCAATACGGGGCAAGAAACAATCGAAAGGTTAAATTTATGAAAAAAAGGCTGATTGTTATATTCGCAGCAATGCTGTTTTTAAACGGTTTTTCCCTGGCAGCCGACCGGCCTTCAAGAGAGGATATACAAAAATACAATCTTTATTACAATAACGGCGTTTCACATCTTAAAAACAAAAGGTACACATCAGCTATAACGGAGTTTAAAAAAGTACTCAGATTTCAGCCCTTTGATGATACCGTGAGGCAGTCGCTTTGCAGTGCTTACCTTGCGCGTGCGGATTATTACATAAATGAAGAGAAAAACCCGAAAAAAGCTATTGCAGATCTTAAAAGTGCGCTTTTTTATATGAAATTCTGGGGAGATGAACAAAACCTCGCAAACCCGCATATGGTAAGCTCCACAATGAGCAATCTGGCTTCACTTCAGAGAAGGCATGAAGCAAATATGACCCCTTCGCAAAAATTTCAAAACGCAAAAACCCTTCGCGCACAAGGGGAGCTTCCCGCCGCAGCATATGATTTTTTAACCCTTAAAAACAACTCGCAATATGCAAAACCGGCAAATGAGAATGCGGGAGATATTTTTAAGGCATTAAATAACAGTCTTAAAGCAATAGAATGCTACAGAGAAGCCCTCAAGGCAGAGCCTGAAGATGCAAAGCTGCACTTTAAATACGCAGTAATTCTGGATGAGGCAAATAATCAGGAAGCAGCAGCAGAAGAGTACAATCTTGCACTGAAATACGGAGAGAAAAATCCTGAGCTGCTTGATATACTTGAAAATCTCTGGCGCTCAAGAACGATAAACAACCCAAATAACGCCCAGGCTTATATAAATATGGGTACCGTCTATCAAATGAGGGGAGATTTAATTTCCGCAAAGGCGCAGTATCAAAAAGCTCTTACCCTTGCGCCAAATGACAGAACGGCGCTGTTGAATCTTGCTTCCTTATACGCCGCACAGGGTGCAACCGCACAGGCTATGGTGCAATACGACAAACTTCTTGCCAAAAATCCCAATGACATTGAAATCATAAAATATAAAGCGACTACATACGAAGCAAAAAAAGATTATAAAAATGCTCTTGCACAATACAAGACAATACTTGAAATTTCACCAAACAATAACGAGGCGAAAAATGCCATAGCTGATATTGTTTCAAATAAATTCACTCCCGAAGATAAATACAACTATATGCTGCTTGAGGCAAATTCAAACCCGAAAAACTACGACCTTCAATATGCTTACGCCTATGAAATGCACAAACAGAAAAAATACGACGAAGCGCTGGATTACTACGCACGCGCTATGGCACTGAACCCGAAAAAGCAGGAAACATATATAAACATGGCGCAAATTTATACCCTTAAAAACAATTACACAAGCGCGCTTGATATTTTGAATAAAGGTATAGCGCAAATTCCCTACGGGGCGGAACTTCTGGCTCAAAAAGATATGCTGGCTAAAAATCAGGCAGGGCAGATATATGAAACCGCCTCAAAACTTTATGAAGCCAAAAACTACCAGGGCGCACTGCAAAACTATCTGAAAATAAGTGAACAGACACCCGAGGTGCAATATGCAATAGCGGGCTGTTATTTTGAACTTAAAGACTATAAAAATGCCATAGCACACTATGAAAAAGTTCTGCAAAAAGAGCCTCAAAATCAGGATGCGCTGTACTTTTGCGCAATGGCATACAATGAATCAAAAGACAGCGAAAAAGCGCTTTCGATTTTAAATAAAATTATTACAATAAACCCTCAAAATACCGCGGCAAAAGAAGCAATCGCTTCAATAAAAGAAAATGCCCGCACACTTGATTTGCAAAATGCAATTTCAAAATACGAGCAAAAAGACTTCACGGGCGCCATGCCGCTTTTAAATAAAGTGCTTATGCAGGAGCCTAAAAACACCTATGCACTTTACTATAAAGGCTTAATTCTTGAAGAGGAAGGCAACCAGAAAGAAGCAAATACACTCTACAGGGAATCAATCGCCTCAAACCCCGCTTTTGCACTCGGGTATTATTCTTATGCGCTCGGACTTGACAACCTTGAAAAATATCAGGAAGCAATAACAAATTATGATAAATTTTTAGAACTTAAACTCAAGGAGGGCACTCAGGACGAGTACACACAATTTGCCAAAAACAGGGCAGCGGAATTAAGAAAATTTTTAAACGACAAACAATGAAGCAGCTACCAAAAGACATAAAAATAATACAGGCGCCGCTTGCAGGCATTTCAGACATTGTATACAGAAAACTTGTGCGGGAGTACTCCTCTAAAACTCTTTTGACAACCGAAATGCTCTCCTCGGAAGCCCTTGTAAACAATCAAAAAGCACTTATCCTAAAGTACGATAAATCCGAATACCCGCTTTCTTTCCAGTTGTCGGGGCACAAACCGCACATTATGGCACGTGCCGCAAAAATTGTAAACAACTGGGCTTCAAGCATTGATATAAACTTCGGCTGCCCCGTAAATAAAGTCGTAAAAGGCACTGACGGCTGTGCTATGATGAGAAACCCGAATCTTGCCTCAGATATTGTAAAGGCAATAAAAGATGTAATCGATGTCCCTCTGAGCGCAAAATTCCGCCTTGGCTGGAGCCTTGATGAGATGAATTTTGTAGAATTTGCACACACGCTTCAGGAAGCAGGGGCAGATTTTATCACCATTCACGGACGTACACGCTCTCAAATGTACTCAGGTTATGCCGACTGGGAAAAAATCGGGCTTTTAAAAGGAGAGCTTAAAATTCCATATTATGCAAACGGGGATATAAAAAGCGTGCAGGATGCCAAAAGATGCCTTGAAATTACCGGCGCACAAGGGGTAAGCATAGGGCGGGGTCTTATGGGCGATCCGGCCCTTGCATATCGAACAGAGCACTGTTTTAAGACGGGCGAGATACTTTGCGAGCCTGATTTAAGCGAAAAAATAGAGATTTTAAAAAAACATATAAAAGGCGAGGTTGAGCTCAGGGGTGAAATTAACGGAATTAAATTTATGCGCAAATTTTATAATTTCTACATTTCATCCGTAAGAGACGCCTCAAAATACCGCCGGGTGCTTGTCAGACTGGATAAAAAAGAAGAAGTTATAAGGGTGCTTGATGAAATATTATCTCTACATCTTGCAAACAACAGATAATACCCTGTATTGCGGCATTGCGCGCGATGTTCAAAAACGTTTTCAGGAACACCTGAGCGGCAAGGGGGCAAAATACACACGCTCGCACAAACCGCTCAGAATCGTATATACAAAAGAGTTTGAGAACAAAAGCGAGGCACTAAAAGAGGAAATTCGTATAAAAAAACTTTCAAAAAAAGAAAAGCTGCGACTCATCAGTAAAAACTAACAGCCGCAGCAGAACTTTAAAAATTTATTTCAAATTTATCTTTTGTAGCAAAAACATCTTTCATTATTTCGTTTTGCATTTTTTCTATTTCAGCTTCGGCGCCGAAAAAGTCTTTAAACTGTTCAATTATGCTTAAAACTTTTGTTTTGATATTGCCTGAAATCAGCTCAATACCGCTGCCTGAAAGCTCTGATTCTATTTTGCTTTTAGCTTTTTCTACAGCAGCTTTTACATCCTTTTTATCCGTTTTGTTATTTTTTGTTTCATCTGCTTTTTTATTTTCTTCGGTTTCCCTGCGCTTAACATCGCCGTTCAAACTTTTTGTTTCCGTGCCGGTATAAATGTCTTTTGCGCCTTCGGGAGAAATTGTCGTAATTTTAACATCGTACTTGTTTTGATTAACAGTATCCGTTTTCCTGTAGTTTGAAAATTGCGTACGTTCCCTGCTGCCGTCTTCGTTGTATTTTACGGTCGTTTTGGCACTCAGGGTGCCGTTTTCATTATAGCTGTTTGTACCTTTTAAAACAACTTCGCCCTGTTCGTTTTTTCTTACAAATTCAAGCACTTTGCCGTTTTTATTTACTGTCTGCTCTTCACTGTAGCGTCTTTCAACCCCGTCAGGCCCTTTGCTTATTAATGTAACAGTTCTTGTTTTGGTGCCGTCCTGTGTTTTATAGTTATCATAAATATATTCTTTTGCCGAACCGTCGGACTTAACAACAACTTTTGATTTCAAGTTGTCATTTTTGCCATATTTATATTCCGTTTTTGAAGTGAAAGCATTATCTCCTTCGCCGATTGTAATGAATTTCACAACAGGCTTTGATGTTTGCGGATTATATTCTATTGTTTTTACGGTAGGGATATTATCTTTTGTTGTAGTTACGGTTTTTTCCACCCTCTTGCCGTCATCATATTTTAATTCGGTGACAACTTTGTTATCGCCTCTGCCTGAAGTTACGGTTTTGGAAACTTTTTCCCCGGCCTTATAATCGATTGTTGTTGTTACTTTATTTTCGCCCTTGCCGGTTGAAATCTCTTTTTGGGAAACTTTGCCGTTTTTATTTATTGTCTGCACAACCTTTTTGCCGTTCGGGTAGGTTTTTATAACCTGATTGCCTTTTGCTTTTACTTTTACTTTTGAATTATTTTTAGCGGCACGCTCTTGAATTTCCTGTGCTTTTTTCTTTGCTTCGGCTTTGGCTTGTTTTTGCGCCTGGGCTTTGGCTTGTTTTTGCGCTTGGGCTCTGGCAGCTTCAAGTTTTGCCTGTTTCTTTGCTTCCGCTTTCTTTTTTGCCTCGGCTTTTGCTTGTTTTTGTGCTTGTGCCTGTTTTTGAGCCTCCGCTTTTTTTGCCTTGTTTGCCTTTTTTGCCTTTTTTGCGCCCAGCGCGCCGATTTTTGCCATCTTTTACTCCTTTATGTAAATCTTATAGTCATATATACGGGCCCCTCCCCCGCAACTTTATGTTTAAGGAGCAAAATTTTACAAAAGTATACAAAATAAAAAAAAGGGAGTTTTTACAAAACCCCCATTTCCCCATTAAAAAAATCTTTTAATTAAATTTTATCATAAACAAAAGATACAACAAGTTTTTTTGCTATTCTTAATATTCAATACCTCTTCTTGCCATAACCCCTATGTCAAAATAGTGCTTAACAGGCTGCATTTCGGTAACCAGATGAGCCATTGCAATGAGTTCCTGATGTGCATTTCTTCCCGTCAAAACTATTTCAAGGTTTTTGGGTTTGTTAAGAAGTGTATTTTTAACATCCTGAACTTTAATCATGCCCATATCAATACAGATATTGATTTCATCCAGAATAACAAGGCCGTATTTACCGCTCATAATGGCTTCTTTTGCGCATTCCCAGCCTCTTTTTGCTTCTTTATAGTCATCTATATTCATATTGTGCGAATAGCACACGCGATCAAGTCCGAATTGTTTCACTTCAAGGTTATCGCTGAAACGGTGAGAGGAAGCAATTTCGCCGTATGTGGTACCCTGGTCGCCCTTTGCAAACTGGATAATCATAACCTTCCAGCCATGACCCAGAGCTCTCAGTGCAAGTCCCAAAGAAGCGGTTGTTTTACCCTTGCCGTCACCTGTATAAATTTGAATGTAACCGTTTTCTAACAATTCTGCCTCCACAAGGTCATCTGACCTTACCGCAATCACCTAAAACCGATGTTTATACCGTACTTTATGTGTTTCAAGTACACTTATATAGTAAAACAAAACACTCCTTTTAGGCAACGGATAAATTCATATTTCTCCTTTTTTATACATTTTACATTTGTAGAAGTTGCTTTTCATCGTATTTTTAAAGGATTTTATAAAATACAACAAAATTAACATAAACAATTCTTCATTAAACTTAAAATATACTTGAAATACGCTTTTTGAGGCAATATAACCATACTTACAAAAAATAAACATCTGTAGTTTTGTAAAGGTAAAATGTGTATTTTTCCCCGTTTTTTCCATGCCTTTTTTACTTTTAGCATGGAACAGAGGTTTTAGTATGGCAGAGCAAAAATATTCATAGACAAGGGTCTTGACTGCCTTACCAGACAAAAAGCACCGTCATCCGTGCAAAGCGGAGAGGGTTCATAACCTAATGCCTCGCACTGGGTGCGCGTAAGAACATTGTTTCTTGCAAGACAGTCGGCTTCGGCAAAGCTTATTTCCGCTTTACTTACATCGTCTATTCTTAAAATTTCGGTTATTCTGTCATCCGCTCTGTACTCGCCGGAATCAACTTCCGCTTCGGTTACGGGGCGTGCTCTGTATACGGTATATGCAAAGGGGTAGTTTTCATTAATGTATTTTGTGGTATCGGAGCCGCATGAGGGGTGCTTTGTAAATGTAGGGTTGCTGAAAGTTTCACCCGCACATGCGCTCGGTGTTCCTCCGGGTGCAATGTTTGAGCATGTACCCGGGATGACTTCACCGGTTTGCAGAAGCTTTAGCGGATACTGGTCTTTTCCGACTTTGTTGTCGCCGTCATCTCCGTCTATGTCAATCATAATATCCTTCATACCGACCGCAACCGTAGCGCATTGCCCCACGTTTGTAGCCGTTCCTCTGAAAGTTGAGGCAAAGTCTTTTTCAAGACCCGAGTATGAAATCATGTTTGAAGTCTGAAAATTCGGCTTACCTGTGTTTCCCTTTCCGTTCGCAGGTTTTGTGGCAGCGGTTTTGACACAGGTGTAATTACCCAGCAAACTGAGCGTTTCAGCCATCTGCACGCATGTGGTGTTGGAATTTGCCTCGGGAACATCTACAACATCGTCCGGCAGATTTTTAACAAGGTTATCATTCAGAACAAATTTTGCAGCGTCGCCGAGGTTTTTTACCGAAGCATATGCAAAAGGCAGGACTCTGATTTTTTTGGGTTTAATTGTTTGAATCGAAAGCGTCATAAGAATAGCCAGAACAAGCATTGCAACAACAAGTTCCGCCATTGTCCATCCGCATACATGCCCGTATTTATTTTTATTCATCTTAAACCCTGTTCTTTTTTATATGACAAAGACACTCTTCATAGCTGTCAAACCTGAGTATATCACTAATTTTTAACTTCTCACATCCTACATCTAATTTAGAAGGGTTTTTGACCGCGCATATTTTTATATTATTCTCAAGTGCACCGAAAACCGCCTTTGAACCAAGCGCATTGTCGGGAACTATTAAATACTCAATATCGCAGACATTTATTCCGCCCCTGCACACAAAATGCGGTGCGTATTCAAGCCCCTGAATAACACAGGGCAGATAAGTAGAAGATATGCACTCGGACGCCACTTTAGGATTTTCAAGTTTTTTTGATATATCAATATCAAAAAACGCGGGAGCATGGGCACAGGGAATATTAAGCTCTTTTACGATAAGATGGGAAATAATCGCCTCGACTCCGCCTATAGGGTCAATTCCACAGCCGTTTGAATAGTCCTCATCATCCGCATCTTCCCCGAAAAAACAAACCGCGGCAATTACATCCGCGCCTTGTGCTGTCAGACTTTTTGCGGCTTCAAGGAGAGTTTCGGGATTTTTAATAGTGCCTGATGATATATTCCCATTTAGCGAAAACTCAACACCTACAGGTTTTTTTGTTACAACATGGGGCATAATATCAAGACCCTGCACTACTTTAAGCGCATTGAGCGTATTTAAATGGACATTTAAAATGCTATCGGGTATGGCTTTATCAAATACAACCCCTGTTTTGTTGCGCTTTAATACAGGATTAAGATTTAATTTCGCGCATAAAAAATTATCAAACGCATAGCCTTCGGTATAGAGCATGTTCTTGTTTATTGCACTCAAAATACCTCCGTTTACGGCGTTTGGGTTAACAACAACCTTAAAATATTGCGAAAATTCCCTGACTATGGCACCTATATCGCCCGCAAAACCGCCAGTATCGGCACCTATGCCCGTAGGCAGCGAAAAGGCAATGTATCTGTCTTTCATGCCCGCTCCTTTGCAATTTTCAACATAAGAGTATCAAAAACAATTCTCTCGGACATCGGAGCGGCAAGATGTTTTTTTGCTTCGCTTAAATATTTTATACCTTTTTGCGCCTTCTGAATCAGGCGAAAATCATTAGATGTTTTATATATTTTCACAAGAAATGCAAGTATTCCTTCAAGCACAATATCGCAGGTAACTTCCTCTTCTTTTACAATATTTTGCAGTCTTTCGCTTATTAAAAATGCCTCTTCAAGAGAAATATCGGGATAAGAATCAAAAATTTCCGAAACATCAAAAACATCTGACCTTGCGGCAAGAGCAGGCAGTTTAAAGCACTGGGAGCGCGAAACTATTGTATTTATTAAATCCGAGCGGTTTTTTGTCAAAAATACAAATGTTGTTCTCTCGGGAGGCTCTTCCACACTCTTTAGGAGCACATTAGGAGTTGAGGGATTAAACGTCTTTTGATTTATATGCCCCATGCTCCAGTTGTTATCAGAAAAAATACCATAACCGTCAGGAGCATATTTTTCAATTGATTTTTGCGCATTTTTATCACAGGGAACGGGCTTGGCATCAAAAAATATAAAAAACCTGTGATAATCAGATGTCTCGCGCAGTTCTTTTTCAATGTTTTTTGCCTGTGCAACGGAAATTACAGTTTTAGAGTCATCGTCGGAGCTTTTATAATGAAGCTGGGAAATAAAATTTACGGCAGGATGTTTTCCCTCTCTTATCCAGCGGCAGTTTAAACAGCTGCAATCAGAAGATGAGTCTTCAAGACAGTTAAGCATGCGTGCAAGCTCAAGAGAAAAGAAGCATTGTGCATACACATCCGACCCTTCAAAGACAATTGACTGCGGAAATCTTTTTTTATCCGTTTCAAGAAGTTTTGAAAAGTAGTTTGAAGCAAACGGAAAGTTTTTTGTAAATTTATCGTCCATTATCCGCCCCCCTGCAAAAAGCCCTGCAAAAAGCACTCATGGCATCTGTTTGACCTGTTTTTAGCATATATTCGGCATCGGTTAAGTTAAGTTTTATATCTAGAAGCTCATCGGTTGTTATATTTCCCAGTTTTTCAATATTTTTTTTAACCACAAACTCATGCTGCCCTGTTTTTCTTGAAATCTCCGCGGGAGAAAGCGTTTTTGAAAAAACTTTTGTCTTTAAAAGGTTTGAAAAACTTGTCTGCAAAAATGCTACAACTTCAAGATAATGGGATTTTTGCAGTATTTTTGAAATCTGCGCCAGTACAGATGTATATTCTTTATTTAATATTAAATCAGGCAGCGAAAAAATATCCTCGCCCGAAAGACATACATCTTTTACCGTATCTGCCGTTATTTGCTTTTTTGGGTATACACTCAGCTTTAATTTTTCAAGCTGCATGTCAAGGTCGCGGATATTTGCACCGCAGTATTGAATCAACAGAGAAATAACGTTGTTTGCAAGTGTTATATCTTTTTCTTTTGCAAGAGTTTTTAAGACAGGCGCTATTTTATATTCTTCATACGCGCGGTATGCGGGAAATTCCTTTATCTGCGCGCAGGAGGCAAGAGCTTTATATATTTTTTTTCTGCTGTCAGGCTTTTTCTTTTCCCCGCGGGGCACCTGGCATAAGAGAATAATATGCACACCCTGTGCGACATTTTTAAAAGAATCGCACAGCATAGCGTTTTGCGCGTCATCAAGTTTTATTTTGCTTTTTGTTTCAAGGAAATATTTATCAGCCTTTATAACATATAAAACATCCCCGAAGAACATAGGGGTGCTTCTGAGCGCCTCATCAAGCTCTGTAAAATCAGGGTTATCGAGCGTTCTGTAGTTAAGCGCATCAAAACTATCGCCCAGAATCTTTTTTTTGAGCGTTTTTACTTCTTTTTCAATTAAATAATCTTCTTCACCCCAGAAAAAATATAAGGGCATAAGATTTCCTTTAGCTTTCTATAAGTAAACTTGCGCCGATAACTCCCGCGGTGTTTCCAAGCTGCGCTTTTACGATTTCAACACTTGCCGCCTGTATGGGCATGGCACGCCGCGCAATCGTGTCTTTTATGGGTTCAAAAAGTATATCACCCGCATCTGCCACGCCGCCGCCTATTATCACACGCTCGGGATTCAGGAGGTTAATAACCGAAGTCAAGCCTATACCTATAATTTCTCCCATTTTAGCGTAAATTCTTTTTGCAACCACATCGCCCTGGAGTGCTGCCTGAGCCACAATATAGGGGCTTAGTTCTTCCGTTGCAAGTTCTTTAAATTTAGATGACTTACCGCCTTTTATGTATTCTCTTGCCATGGCAACAATTGAAGGACCTGAAGCATAAGCTTCAAAGCAGCCGTAATCGCCGCAGCCGCACAGAGGGCCTTCGCCCATGGTCATTTTTATATGTCCGATTTCACCTGCGGCATTTCTTGCACCGCGAACGAGTTTACCGTTTAAAACAAGCCCCGAGCCTATTCCGGTTCCGACAGTAATACAAACAAGGTTCTCACAGCCCTTGCCTGCGCCGTATTTAAGCTCGCCCAGAGTCGCTACGCGAACGTCATTGTCAAGACGTACGGGAATTTTAAACTCGTCTTCGATTATTTTTGCAAAAGGTATTTCAACCCAGCCGGGCATATTGGTCAAAAGCCTTACAATACCTTCTTTATAGTCAACCTGCCCCGGGAAACCGAAGCCTATTGCTTCGATTGTTGTTTTATCGGAGTTAGTTTCTTTCATAAGGTCGGCTATTGCCTGTTTAATATTTGCTATTGAATACTCATAACCCATATCCGCACGTGTGGGCGTGGTGTTTGAATATACAATTTTACCCTGCATGTCAACAAGGGCTATTTTTATGTTTGTACCGCCGATATCAACGCCTATTCTATACTTTTTCATATCCTTTTCCTTTAATTAACTGGCTGTACAGGCAATTTTAGCACAAACAAAAAATATTTGTAAAGGAATGTAACATTATTTAAACAACCTGAAATTACATACTTTTGATATACTTTATATATATGTAAGCGGCAATTAATAAAAGAAAGAAGATAAAAGATGTTATCAGCAGTAAATGATTTAGATCAAAGACTCGCAGAACTTTACTCCACAAAAGTAACTGTTAACCTCGAAGCAAAATCTACGCTTTCTCCCAACGAGTTCTGGAGCTCTATGGAGCTGATAGCAATAAACAATAAAGCGGTTATGAACTTTAAAACAAAAAGAACCGCATAAAAAAGATAAGCATTTAAAGCACGATGATGGATTAAGGAGTTTAACCCCGATACAGCTAAAGTATCGGGGTTTTAAATTTTTCTTTATATTAAAAACTGTTAGTGCTAAACTATTAACAAACACAACAGTTGTGAGGATATTATGGAAGTAAATGAAGAACTGCAAACACTGAGGCACTCGACTTCGCATATTATGGCGCAGGCTGTGCAAAATCTTTTCCCTAAGGCAAAACTTGCCATAGGCCCTGCTATTGAAAACGGTTTTTATTACGATTTTGATATTGAAGGCACAACCCTTAACGAGGAAAATTTAAAAGATATTGAAAAAGAAATGAGAAGACTCGTTGAGCAGAATCTGACCTTTGAAAAATATGTAATTCCCGATGTACAAAAACAAATTGACGAGTTTAAGGCACAGGGTGAAATTTACAAAGCCGAGCTGCTTGAAGAACACAAAGATGATAATCCGACGCTTTATCTGACAAAAGATAAAGACGGGAATGTTCTCTTCAACGACCTTTGCGCAGGCCCTCACCTTGAAAACACAAAACCCATAAGAGCTTTTAAACTTCTCTCGGTTGCGGGCGCATACTGGCGCGGCAGCGAGAAAAATAAAATGCTGCAAAGAATTTATGCTACGGCATTTTTCACCAGAGAAGAATTAAATGCATATTTAACAATGCTTGAAGAAGCAAAAAAACGCGACCACAGAAAACTCAGCGCAGCGCTTGATTTATTCTCGGTAAGGGATGAAATAGGCGGCGGACTTGTGCTGTGGCACCCTAACCTTGCAATGGTAAGGGAAGAAATTGAAAACTACTGGAGAGAAGAGCACAGGAAAAGGGGCTATGTCATTGTTAACACACCCCAGATAGCAAAATCCAAACTCTGGGAACTCTCGGGGCACATTGACCACTACAGGGAAAATATGTTCTTCATTCAAAAGGAAAACGAAGAAGACGACCAGTATATCGTAAAACCGATGAACTGCCCCTTTCATATCCTTATTTATCAGGCAAACAGGCACTCATACCGCTCGTTACCGTTAAGAATGGCGGAGCTGGGCACGGTTTACCGCAAAGAAAAATCAGGCGCCCTTGCGGGTCTTACGCGTGTTCAGGGCTTCACTCAGGATGATGCGCATATTTTCTGCACGCCCGAGCAGCTTGTGGATGAAATCAACGCCATTATTGACTTTGTAGCCGATACCATGGATATTTTCAACATGAAATTTGAAGTTGAACTCTCAACACGCCCCGAAAGTTATGTCGGCGACCTTAAAAACTGGGAACTTGCGGAAGCAGGGCTTAAGGAAGCCATGGATAAACGCGGTATGCAATATGAAATCAACGAGGGCGACGGGGCTTTCTACGGTCCTAAAATAGACTTTAAAGTAAAAGACGCCATCGGAAGAACCTGGCAGTGCGCTACAATCCAGCTGGACTTTAATTTACCCGAGAGATTTGACATAAAATATCAGGATAAAGACGGACTTTTAAAAACTCCCGTTATGCTCCACAGGGTAATTTTCGGTTCCATGGAAAGATTCCACGGAATACTCATTGAGCACTACGCGGGCGCTTTCCCGACTTGGCTTGCACCTCATCAGGTTGCAATTGTTCCCATTGCCGACAGGCACGCCGACGCTGCGGCTCAAATAGCCGACAACCTGAAAAAACAAGGTATAAGGGCATTGCTCGATGACAGATCCGAAAGTATGAACTACAAAATAAGGGAAAATCTGCAGCATAAAAAAATCCCTTATGTACTTGTGGTGGGCGACAAGGAAATAGAAGAAAAAACCGTCGCCATCCGTGCGCGCGGCCGCGGACAAATAGGAACAAAACCCATGGATGAATTTGCTTCAAAGCTCCTTGAAGAAATAAAAACAAAAGGCAAGACAATTGTCGAATAATTCTAAAAAAAGCTCCGTTTAACGGAGCTTTTTAATTTTCATCAAGTTTTTTTATTTCCTGTAATTTTTTTAAACCTTCTATAAAATACATTGCAAGCGCTACATTATCAGCTTCAAGATTCATTTTTACGGCCAGAAACTCTCTCAATTCATCTTTTGCACTCTTTTGCCCCGCGGGCTGCCCGCATGGTTCATCCAGAATATCCGCAAGATAAAAAAGTTCGCCCTGCTCAAACTTCAGCGCCTTGCTGAGCTGCGAAATAGTAAGTCTTTTCGGGAAATTTGGCATAGTGCCGTTTTCAAGTTTTGCAATAAGCGCAGGACTGACACCGGATAGTTCCGACAATTGACGCATGGTAAGCCCCAGCGCCTGACGGCGGTGTCTGAGCATTATGCCGAATTTTTGCAGTTGTACTTCTTTTGGCTGTGACATTCTTAAATCTTAACTCCTGTTATAAAAATAAACAAGTGTTGACATGGTATAAATTGTAATTGTATATTTAGTGTATGAAAAAATTTTTAGTATTGTTTTTTTGTTTGTTACTTGGCGGCAGTGTCGGGGCTGAGAGTATTAAGGATGCGAAGTCGCTTAATTCGCCGCTTAAAAATAAAAAAGTGTTTAATGAAGAAAATTTTCCTGTGATGTTTAAGTATTTTAAGGACTATGCGGAGAGTTTTTTGTATAAGTATGATATAACAAAAGACCCGCCGCCGGGGTATGTTAATTTTGATAAATTTTACATTCATAAAGACGGTACCGTTGCTTTCCCCTACAAATACGACACAAGCAAACATAAGGATTGGAATAATTTTAGGCAATTTATAAAAAACAATCCTCCTCCGCCATTTCCCGAAGGTATAGAAGATGAAGCAATACTGGTTGACCTTTCAATAGAAAATGATATGTACAGAGAAGGCAATAGAATTACCCTTTTAGCCTTAAATCCCGGCAATTTATACAGAGGATACGGTGTAAGGCTAAATATACATATATTTAAAAACAAAGAAAACATGCACATGAGCAAAAGGAAGTGTAAAAAACTGGGGTGCGAATGGGATGAAGAAGGCAGGTTTTGCAGGCTTAAATATAGAGTCAGTCTGGATTATTTTGATGATTAAATTTTATTAGTAAACAAGTGTTAATGTGGTATAAATTTATGAAAAAATTTTTAGTATTGTTTTTTTGTTTGTTACTTGGCGGCAGTGTCGGGGCTGAGAGTATTAAGGATGCGAAGTCGCTTAATTCGCCGCTTAAAAATAAAAAAGTGTTTAATGAAGAAAATTTTCCTGTGATGTTTAAGTATTTTAAGGACTATGCGGAGAGTTTTTTGTATAAGTATGATATAACAAAAGACCCGCCGCCGGGGTATGTTAATTCTGCACTTTATTATGTGCAGAAAGACGGAATTGTTTTCTTTAGATACCCGATTGAAGAATTTAAGAAGATAGATAAAAGGCGCTACCGTTTCAAGCGTTATGTAGTAGATAATCCTCCTCCGCCATTTCCCGAAGGAATGGAGGACGGGGCGATAATGGTTCACCTTTCAATAGAAAACGATAAGTACGAAGAGGGAAATAAAATAGTAATTATTGCCAACAGCGATCCCGAAGGATGGGATTCCATAGACCTTGGTATTTGCAAAAACAAAGAAAACATGCACATGGGTAAAAGAAAATGTAAAAAACTGGGGTGCAAATGGGATGAAGAAGGCAGGTTTTGCAGGCTTAAGTATAGTGTTAAGCTGAATCATTTTGATGATTAAATTTTATTAGTAAACAAGTGTTGACAAATACTACATAATATTGTATACTATTTATATTCACATACTAGTTAGTATTCCAAACGGAATTAGAAAGAGGCAACAATGCAAAACTACTCTCCATTAAATTTGTCATCACACACCCGAAAAAACATTCCCGTGCCGGAACCGCAGCGCGTAAACTACGGACAGGTGCAAGCCACCGCTCAGGAGTATAAGGAGTTGTGCCTTAATGCAGGTCATGTAAGCAAAGGCGCAAACGTGGGCGGCTGGACGGTAATAAAAACCGAAATAAACACACAGAACAACTTTAGGGCTACCGCATACAGCAAAAACGGCAAAATTGTAATATGCTACGAGGGTACAGACGCAAAAAGTATCAAAGACCACGGCGCAAACTTAAAAATGGGATTGGGTATGGATTCAGCCCAGATGAAATCCGCACTTGGCTTTTATGACGAAATAAAAAATGATTATTCGGGCGCTCAAATTGATGTTGCGGGACACTCGGAAGGAGGCTCGGAGGCAATGTATGTAGCTTTGTCTACGGGGGCAAATGCTTATACTTATAATCCCTACGGCTTATCAGACGGACTTATTAAAGACGCTAAGGGTAATAACAAAACCGCGCGCGAAGCAAAAATTTTAAACTTCCGCGACCCGAATGACCCTATATCAAAAATGCGAAAACTTATAGGCTACACTTTTATAGTGCCGAGTACAGCGGGCAACTGGATTATGTCAAAAACACCTCTGGGCTGGCTCAGAGCACACAGACTGGATAATATGGGCGATATAAGAAAATCGGTACCCGTTGATATTTATAAACTGCTTGATGATACTTTCCTTGACACCGTCAATGAAATGCATATAACCGATCAGAATATCATTGATATGCCTACGGATATATTCAGTTTATTTGAAAGCGAAATTGATGAAAGGCTCAGAAATTATCAGATAACAGACGAGCAGACGGCGCAGCAGATGGCGCTTCGGGGTGAATTGGTTTTTGTAAGAGGTTATCAAAGACGCGACGGCACGATTGTTAAGGGATATTACAGAAGAGCTGCCTGAGAACAAAAAAGAAATAAGGCGAACCCGAATGGATTCGCCTTAAATTTTTCGCCTTCAAAAAACTATTTTTTGTTAACGAGTTCTTTGAATTTTTTACCTGCTGTGAAAGCGGGAACAGTTTTAGCAGCGATTTTGATTTCTTTGCCTGTTTGAGGGTTGCGGCCTGTTCTTGCTGCTCTTTTTCTTGCTTCAAAAGTACCGAAGCCTACTAAAGTAACTTTTTCGCCTTTAGAAACGCTTTTTTGTACGGTTTCAACAAAACCGTTTAAGATTTCTGCAGCTTCTTTTTGAGTAACTTTAGCTTTTTTTGCAATCTCTTGTACTAATTCTTCTTTGTTCATTGTGTGAACTCCTTCCTTTATCATTTGTGATTATATAAAGCTTTTTGGCATGTGGCAAGTACTTTTTTAAATATTTACTACATTTTATGCAAATTCGCATAAAAATTTGATATAATAAAGATATGAAAAAATATATAAGATGGTATGACAAAGACAAGTATTTAAGCGCTTTTATGCGGCTTTTAGAGGATTTAGACCCCGAAGCACAGTGCGAGGTTGCAGTCGATATTATTTTAAAAGTTCCTAAAATCATTGAAGGGGACTATGAAAAATTTGTAAAGATTATTGCAGACTTTAACCCCAGAGAATACCAGAGATGGTACGACAAAAACCCTAATCTCCATGCTGCAATTGAAGCTCTCAGAGATTTAGACGAAGCACAGAGAGAACATCTTATAAATCAGATTTCAGATATTGTTTTAAAACACTCAAAAGACGGCACGGTATGAAAAATGTCCTTATAAGCGGAAGTACAAAAGGCATAGGTCTTGCAATAGTACAGGAATTAAAAGCCTCGGGCTGCAGGGTTTTTGGCTGCGGCAGAAGTAAGTGCGAAGATGAAAATTACCTTAGCACAGACTTGAGCCGCACGGAAAATGCAAAAGCCCTGTACCTGGCCGCAAAAGAAAAACTGGGCTCCATAGATATTTTAATAAACAATGCGGGAGTGTATGATTATTCTCCGATAGAAAAAACCGACCCTGACACAGCGCAAAGGCTTATAAATCTTAATCTTACGACACCGTGTCTTTTGTGCAAATATGCGGTTGAAGATATGAAACAAAACATGTGGGGCAGAATCATAAACATAGGTTCAATTTCAGGAGCCGTGGGAGAAGCAAATGCCTCCTTATACTCCGCCGCAAAAGCCGGACTTTCGGGGCTTACAAAATCACTGGCATTAGAGCTTGCACAATACAATATAACGGTAAACCAAATAAATCCGGGCTGGGTGGATACAGACCTTGCAAATGAGGCACTGAGCGCTGAAGAAAAAAATGAAACACTTGAAATAATTCCCCAGAGAAGATTCATTGAGCCATGGGAAGTTGCAAAACTGTGCAGGTATTTAATATCACAAGACGCAAAAGGTCTTACCGGACAGTCGATTAACCTGTGCGCGGGGCTGAGCTGCGGCGCTTAAGAATTGTAATCAATTCCCTGCGGTATATTTTGGACTGTTTGCTGTTCTTCATCCCTGCCTGTAAGTTTTTTGCCTATTTTCTTGCCTGTATCAAAACTCAAAATAGAAACCCCTACAAGCGCTATATCCGCCGCTATTGCTATAAGTTTCTTTTTGCCTCCGCCCTGAACATTTTTCGTTAAATCAAAAAGTGAATCGGTAAGCTTCTTTGCCCATTTTGAAGTGGTTTTTACTTCTTTTCCCGTAAGCGGATTTGCAATGAGATTTTTAAAGAGTTTTTCAGATGCAAACATGGCACCCATAGCACATGATTCTTCCACAAGAGCTGCATACTGGTCATCATCCTTTAAAACCCTTATGCCTGACGCTACGCACAAAAGGGGATTAACAGCCTTTGAAGCAAAGCCTGTTATTTTTGAAGCCGCGTTTGTAACACCCACAAACCTGCCTGCATCATCAACATAATTAAGCATAGAATTTGCACAATTCTTAAGCGGCTCAAAAGACGACTGCGAAGCTGCGTTAATCAAGTTTGTTGTCTGCACGGCGGCAGCGCCCACTCTTCCCGTGTCGCCATGAAGCGCTTTATCCATATTTCTGTAGTCATAAATTGCTGTTGCAACTACACCCATACCGATACTAACCTTTTAAAAACCTTTCCACAAATAAATAAAGTATTTTTGTCTTTACAAATTGCCTTCTTTAGAGAATTTTTAATATTTATTTACAAAGAAAAATATACCCGCAGCGCACTTTACATGGCGGTCAATATTTACTACAATAAACTTACAAGAAAACATTTTACTTTGGAGGATATTTTGGATATTAAACCCTTAAACGCAATAGTTTACAATCAGGAAAAAGTTAACATAAATGATGTTATCGCCCCGCCTTATGATGTCATTACAAGTGCTTATCAGGACGAACTTTATAAGAAATCACCCTACAATATTGTACGCCTTATCCTGACCAAGGGCGAAAACCGCTATGAAGACGCAAAAGAGTTTTTTGACAAATGGCAAAAAGAACAGGTGCTTGTGCACACCGATAAACCCTGCATTTTCTATCTTATACAAAAATACACCACCGCAAACGGCAGGCAGATAGAGCGCAAAGGATTTATTGCAAGAAATAAAATCGAAAAATTTGAAACCAAAAAAATCCTTCCGCACGAATACACAATGGGCGGCCCCAAAGAAGACAGGCTGAAATTAACAAGCGCATGCGAAGCAAACTTCAGTCAGATATTTCTCGTTTACAGTGATTCCGATAAGGTAATTGAAAATAAAATACTGCCTAAATACTTATCTCAAAAACCGTTTATTGACGCAAAAGATGACAACGGCGTTCAGAATATCGTCTATTTAATAGATGATGAAGAAGATATTAAAGTCTTTGAAAAAACTCTTAAAGACAAAACCGCCCTCATTGCGGACGGCCACCACAGATATGAAACAGCTATGGCATACTCCGAAATTTCAAACAATCCCGAAGCGCAGTATGTTATGAGCTATTTCACAAACGCGGAGGATGAAAACCTCATAATCTTCCCGACGCACAGAATTATCACAAAATTCATCGAGCCTTATGTACTGCTTGAAGCCGTTAAAAAATACTTTGATATAGAAGAATTTACTTTTAACAGCCTAAATAAGCAAAAAGTAAAAGAGCAGTTCCTTCAGGCAATTGAAAAAAGCAATGAAAAAACTATTTCAATGGGGCTTTATTTGAAAAACGTCAACAAATTTTATCTTTTAAAATTAAAAGACGGCATGCTCGACCTTGTTGATGCGCCCGATGTACTCAAAAAACTGGATTTAACAGTGCTGCATGATTTAATCATCACCAAAGAACTCGGCTACTCAAAAGAAGAGCAAATGGCTCAAAAGGGTATCAAGTATATAAAACAGGAATTTGAAGCATTCGATATGATAGATACGGGCAAAGCCGAGGCGTCGTTTATTATGGCATATCCAAAAATGAAGGATATTGTTGAAATATCCTCGCAAGGATACAGAATGCCTCAAAAATCGACTTATTTTTATCCGAAACTCTTAAGCGGAATTGTAATCAACCCGCTTAAATAACAAAAAGGAATATTATGATTTTTATTCCCGACTCAAAAACAAATCTCGGTGCAAACCTTGATTCGTCAGACAAGAAAGTCAACTTCAGGCTTTATTCCAAAAATGCCACAATGGTTATACTGTGCATTTTTGAAAAAGCAACAGGCGAAGACCCTGTTATGAATCTTGTTATGAAAAAAAGCCCAAAAGGCGACATCTGGGAAACATCTGTTAAAACATATGCCCTTAAAGACCTTAAGGAGCCTTTTTTCTACGGCTACAGGATATTCGGCCCCAACTGGGAATACAGGGAAGATTTTGAAGTCGGAAGCGGCATCGGATTTAAATCCAAAGTTGATGAAAACGGAAACCGTTTTAACCCCAACAAACTCGCGTATGACCCGTACTCAAAAGAATTAAGCCACCTGCCGAGCGACGTTTCAAGCAATCTTGAAATATTCCGCTCGGGTGAAAATTACCACCTTATTGATAACGCTAAAGAAGCCCCGAAATCGGTATTTTTTAAAGACAGTTTAAAACCCGTTGCCAAACTTGAGCCGCGCGCTTTTTCGAAAGAAATTATAGGCGAAGTTCACATAAAAGACCTGACGCGCAATCTTGATATGAAAGAGCGGGGAACATATTCAGGGGCGGCAAAATTTGCCCCCGAACTCAAAAAAGCCGGCTTTACGATGATAGAATTCCTGCCGCTCCATGAATTTGACCACAGAGAAGACGGGCAAAACTACTGGGGTTATATGACTCTTAACTATTTTTCACCCGCAAGAAAATACGCTTATGATAAAAGCTTCGGCAAAACGCTTGAAGAGTTTAGATATATGGTAAGCGAGTTTCACAAAAACGGTCTTAAGGTTTGTCTTGATGTTGTGTACAACCACACGGGAGAAGCGCGCATACACTATCATAATAACGATGATGCAAGCCTTATGTCATACGCACTTATAGATAATTCAAGCTATTATAAACTTACTCACAACTCCTGTGAAGACGGCTGTGCAACAGTTGACAAACCGCAGAAAAAATACTACAGACAAAACTCCGGCTGCCATAATGACACAAACTCGACAAATGAAGGTTTTTATAATCTGGTGGCGGATTCGGTAGCGTTCTGGGCCCGTCAGGGGGTGGACGCTTTCAGGTTTGACCTTGCCGTATCACTTATGGATGTATCCAAAGAAGATAACGCCAGATACTGCCCGCATACAAGTCTTTGTGCAAATTTGTCAGATGAACTCAGAAAAAGAGGCATTAAAGTTATCGACGACCCGACACAGGCTCAGGAAGGCATTATGCTTATAGCCGAGCCCTGGACATGCGGCGGAGCAAACTGCTACCAGCTTGGCAGCTTCCCGCAAAACTGGATGGAATGGAATGATGTTGCACGCGATACAATAAGGCGGAGCGCGCTTTATGGCAGCCACATAAATTTAAAAGATGTAATAAATATTTTTGAAGGCACAAAAAGCAGATTTAAAAACAAATACGGTGCAATAAACTACATCTGCTGCCATGACGGTTTTACGCTTTATGACTGCAACAGTTTTTCAAAACGCGACCCCAACACACAGGGCGGTTCGGATTGGGAAATATGTTTCGATAATTACAACAATGAAGATATAAAGGAAAATGCAATAAAAAAAGAGCTTGCAATGCTGTTTTTGTCAAAAGGTGTCCCGATGATGCAGACAGGAGATATCATAATGCACTCTAAATGCGGCAACAATAACAGCTATAACAGGGATGATGAAACAAATTACTACGACTACACAACCGCCTGCACCGGGGGCACTTTTGAAAACAGAATTTTTAATTTTTGCAAAAACCTTATTAAGTTAAGAAAAGACAACAGCGTGTTTTCAAGCAAAGACTATGACGAAAAACTTGTATGTTACAACGAACATGCACAGCAGCTTGACAAGAACAGTGAAAACTTTTGGTCCGACTACTCCAAAAACTATCTGGGAATTAGAGTGGATGACAGGGAAGAAGGATTTTTTATCGCATTTTCAAAACATCCTTTTGACTATAAAACAAAACTCCCCGAAGCGCACGCAGGCAAAAACTGGTATGTAGTCTTTGACACATCAAACAAAGAACACACAACTTTTGAAAACAAACCGTTTTTCGGGCTTGAATACATCTTAAATCCTAACTCTCTTGTACTGTTTAGAGAAGCATAATTTTTAAGTTGCACAAATATTTTGTATATGTTATTTTACCCGTATGGATAAAGTTAAAATATACACCTGGGCGGATAAAACACCCGAGCTTTTATACAAACAGTATGAGACAATTAAAAAATTTGTAAAAGATTCCGAGTGGGAGTTTATAGTTTTTAATAACGTACCGTTTTTTAAATTTGACAGACAAAAAGAAATTAAAAAATTTTGCAAAGAAAACAATGTAAAATGCCTCAATGTTGCATTTCGCACATTTGTATCGGGTGCTTCATATATAACCGCATACGGTATAAACTACGGTTTTCACAGATATTTCAGATGGGAAAAAGACACAATTCACGTACTTATCGACTCTGATATGTTTTTAACACATGATATATCATTTAACGAATATCTGGGCGATAATGACATATGCGGCATTCACCAGCACAGAGGCGGGGTTGAGTTCCTCTGGAACGGCATTTTAATTTTCAGGGGTGCAAAACTGCCCGATAAAAACTATTTCTCAATGTCCATATACAAAACAAAAACCCAAAGAACGGACACAGGCGGAAAATTATTTAAATGGCTTTTAAGAAACCCTGACCTTAAAATAAGATACATTAAACACACATTCCATATAAAGGGTGACAGAAAGGCGGTTTTGCCGGAAAGATTCCGTGCAAACTATGATGATGAATACTCAATTCAGGCAATTGAGGACTTCATTCTTCACTACAGAGCCGGCTCAAACTGGCAGAAAAAAGGATTGGATTTTATAACTGCCAAAAGGGACTACTTTTTTTCCCTTTTAAATGCTATACTGTACGAGAATGAAAAACTAAATCTTGATGAAAGATATTACATCATTCAAGATACAGGAGAATAAATAAATAAATATAAATAAAAGGTTTTCTAGGGTTCCGCGGCATATACTGCCGGCTGGTCCGAGAGAAAACGCACGAAAGAAAACGTGTACACGGAAGGATAAAAGCCCGGGAGATAAAATCTCTCAGGGCTTTTTGCATAAATGAAAGGAGAAAAAATGCAGTGGATTTATTTACTTATCGCGGGACTTTTTGAAATTGCCTGGGCAATAGGATTAAAATACTCCCATGGTTTTTCCTGTGCAATGCCTTCAATCATTACCGCGGTTTGTATGATTGCGAGTTTTTATTTTCTGTCCCTTGCGCTTAAATACCTGCCCCTTGGCACCGCTTATGCCATATGGACAGGCATTGGCACCGTCGGCTGTGCAATTTTGGGAATAATACTTTTTAAAGAACCCGCAACGTTTTTAAGGCTTTTGTGTATTTGTGTAATACTTGCAGGCGTTTGCGCACTTAAACTCACCTCATCACATTAAAAACTTTCATGGTAAAATTTACACATATCTTATAAAGGAGAATAAAATGCGCATAACGCCCGCCGGCATAAACACGATTCCCGTATTTACATCTAAAAAACAAAAGAAAAAAGAAGAGCGCCTCGAGAGAAAAGAAGCCCTGAAACCATACGCAAGATATCAACAAAAAGAAGCAAAGCTCCGTGCGCAGCATCTGGGTGTAATGGGCGTAAACTTCAACAAAAGCGGGCAAATATATCCTATCGTAGCAAAAGACAGACGGGGAAGACTTATTTATACGCAGGACAAACTCTCTGACGGCACAATTGTTATAAAATATTACGATAAGGATAAAATGACATCCGCGTCAAAATTTTACCCTGACGGCAAAAGTTCGTTTCTTTATATGGATGAAAACGGAAAACCGATTTCATGGGAAGAAAAAAATCCCGACGGCAGCAGATATGAAAGTCTTTACGACGAAGATGGCAGGCTTTTTGCAATAAAAACAAAAGATTCAAACGGCACACATTTAAGAAAATATAATCAAGACGGTATGCTCTGTGAGGAAACTTTTCTTTCAAATAACGGAGAGTATACAAACGCAAGATACAACCGCGGCGAGCACGGAGATGAAACCATACTTGAAACCCTGAGCCCGGACGGCACAATAAGCAGCCGTTATGAAACAAGACTTATATACAATAACCTTGCAGACCGTATATAATTTTATTTTACAATTGTTATTATAATTTGAATTAAAATTGTAAAATCCCGCATATTTTGCTATAGTTGTAAACAGGTTTATCCCAATTATTATTTTAAAGGAAATACCTGTATGCTGACTTATAAATCACCTCTCGAGGTTTTAGAGAGAGTGTTCGGGTATAGAGCTTTTCGTCCGGGGCAGGAAGAAATTATAGCCAACATTCTAAAAGGTGAAGATACCTTTGTCTTAATGCCTACAGGAGGCGGAAAATCACTCTGCTATCAGATTCCCGCACTTTGCCTTCAGGGCACTGCAGTTATAATATCTCCGCTTATAGCGCTTATGCAGGATCAGGTCGCCGCCCTTAAAGAATCAGGCGTTAGAGCGGAATTTTTAAACTCATCCCTCAGTTACGACAAAGAGGAAGAAATCACACAAAAACTTCTAAACGGCAGACTGGATTTAATTTATGTCTCACCGGAAAGACTTAACAGTGAAGGCTTTAAAAACATATTAAAAAAGATAAAAATATCCCTTTTTGCAATAGATGAAGCACACTGTGTTTCCCAGTGGGGACACGATTTTCGTCCCGAGTATACGAAGTTTTATATACTGAAAGACCTTTTTCCCGAAGTCCCCAGAATCGCCCTTACCGCAACAGCCGACCTTGAAACGCGCAATGATATAATAAAAAATCTGCACTTAGAAAACTGCAGAACCTTCATCTCCAGTTTTGACAGACCCAATATCCGCTACAGAGTACAGATTAAAGACAGGGAGAGAAAACAGCTTCTTGATTTTATAAAAAACGAACACCCTGATGACTCAGGAATCGTGTATTGTATTTCAAGAAAACGCGTTGAAGAAATCACAGAATTTTTAAACGGCGAGGGTTTTAAAGTTTTACCCTACCATGCCGGACTTTCTCAAAAAGAGCGTGAAAAAAACCAGGATAGATTTCTTAAAGAAGAGTCCATAATAATGGTTGCAACCATTGCCTTTGGCATGGGAATAGACAAACCCGACGTGCGTTTTGTGGCGCACCTTGATTTACCGAAATCAATGGAATCATATTATCAGGAAACAGGGCGCGCAGGGCGCGACGGGCTGCCTTCGGATGCATGGATGATATACGGACTTAAAGACATTGTACAGTTAAACAATTTTATAAACCGCTCAAATGCACCCGAAGAACAAAAGAAAATTGAAAAAAGAAAACTAAACCTGCTGCTTGGCTACTCGGAAACAGTTTCCTGCAGAAGGAAAGCCATACTTGAGTACTTTAAAGAAAACTATCCGCGCGAAAACTGTCAAAACTGCGATAATTGTCTGAATCCGCCCGTAACTTATGATGCAACGATTGATGCACAAAAAGTACTGTCCTGTATATACAGAATACAAAACGAGCGATTCGGCTTCGGCGCGGGTCATATAATAGAGATTTTGACGGGCAAAAAAAGTGAAAAAGTGCTCAAATTCAATCATGACAAGCTCTCTGTCTTTGGCATAGGAAAAGATAATGATATACACCAGTGGCAATCAATAATAAGACAGCTTGTTATTTTAGGCTATATCAAAGTAGAACCGGAATATATGACGCTCGGGCTTACGGGCGAATCCGCAAAAGTTCTGCGCTCTCTTGTTAAAGTCCGTTTAAGAAAACATATTTTGCAGCCAAAAATTAAACAAGCCGCAGAAAAACAAAAAACTTATTCACTTAACGGCAGCGATACGGAACTGTTTGCAAAACTGAAAGAACTGAGACTCAGCTTTGCAAAAGCCGAAAATATGCCGCCTTATATAATATTTCATGACAAAACGCTTATGGAAATGGCGCACAAAAAACCGTCTTCTCTTGAAGAAATGGGCAAAATTTCAGGCGTCGGGGAAACAAAACTCAAAAAATACGGCAAGGCTTTTCTGGAAAAAATAAACCAAAAAATAATCCCTGCCGCACATTAAATCAATTTATCTTAAAATCAATCCATTGTCTTATCTACAACGGGCGCAAGTTTCTTTAATTTTTGATAAAGAGAATCAAACTGCTCGGGATACAGCGACTGGGCACCGTCACAGAGCGCACACTCGGGCTTATTATGAACTTCTATTATAAGTCCGTCACAGCCTGCCGCAACTGAGGCTAATGACATAGGTACAACTTTATCCCTAAGCCCCGTACCATGTGAAGGATCGACAATTATAGGCAGGTGGCTCAGCTTTTTAACAACAGGTATTGCACATAAATCAAGGGTATTTCTTGTTGCGACTTCAAAAGTCCTTATGCCGCGCTCACAGAGAATTACCTCCCTGTTTGTGCCGGAGAGAATATACTCTGCCGCCATAAGCCATTCGTTAATAGTTGCACTTAAGCCTCTTTTAATAATTACAGGTTTATTTATTTTGCTCAATTCCCTTAAAAGGTTAAAGTTTTGCATATTTCTTGCACCAACCTGCAAAATATCAACATATTTTAAAAACATGGGTATCTGGCTTATTTCCATAACTTCTGACGTTACGGCAAGATTATATTTATCTGCTGCCGCTCTTATGAGTTTGAGACCTTCTTCACCCAGCCCCTGAAAAGAATAGGGCGAGGTTCTGGGCTTAAAGGCTCCGCCTCTTAAGATTTTCACACCTGACTCCGCCATTAATCTTGCACATTCAAAAATTTGCTCTTCGCTTTCAATAGTGCAGGGGCCTGCAATCATGCCCGTATGACTGCCGCCGAATTTTTCGCCATTCACCTCGATTATGGTATCTTCCTGCTGAAATATTCTGGAGGCAAGCTTATAGCTTGAAGAAATTTTTATAACCTCTTTTACACCGTCTAAAAGCTCAAACTCTCTGGGGTCAATAACCTTTTCGCCGACCGCGCCTATTATGGTATGCGACTCGCCCTGCGAAAGATGTACTTCGCGGCCCTTTAATCTGATTAACTCTTCTACCTTTTTAATATCATTTTCGCTTGCCCCATGGCGCATTACAATTATCATACCGTACTCTCCAAATGTATCTGCTCAGAAATTATACCACGACAGATATATCATTTTAAATAAACAGATTTGAATTTGAAGCGCTGCACTCGGAGATATATTTTGCAACACCTGCAATTTCAACGCCGTCTATAAGTTCTTCTTTCTTTATGCCCATTACATCCATAGACATATTGCAGGCTATAAATTTCACTCCGTTATCTTTTGCCTGCCGCATTAATTCATTAAGGGTTGAGATATTTTTCTTTTTCATAACATACTTCATAACAGCGGTTCCTGCTCCTCCCATGTTCATTTTGGATAAAACAAGTTTTTCTGCACCTTTAGGCATTAATAAAGCAAAAATTTTATCAATTATTCCTTTTTTAACGGAAACATCCGGCTTTCTTAAAATATTCAAACCCCAGAAAGTAAAGAACATTGTAACATCTTTTCCGCTTGCCTTTGCACCGTTTGCAATTATAAAAGAGGCAAGAGCTTTATCAAGGTCGTTTGAAAAAACAACTATAGTCTGTCCGTTAAATGCACCCGTGTTTTTATGCGGCACAGAGTTTCCCTTCTGTATGGTTGCAATTATCTTTTTATTCTCCTCAACCAGACTAACAAGTCTGTTTGAAGTATTTTTACACCAGGCGTCAATATCTGACTTAAAACCCTTATCCGTTGATATAACCTCTGCAATATCACCGTCTGAGAGCTCTTTCATTACATCTGAAACTTTCATAATGGGGCCGGGGCACTGCATGCCGGACGCGTCAATTCTCAGCGCAGCAAGAGCTTTTGTATCATTGCTTTTCACTGCATATACTTTTTGCTTGGTCTGCGCGGCGGCATTTTTTCTCAATTCCTTATACAGCTCTATACCTCCCGCAAGCGAATATACATTGTTAAAACCCTTTTGGGCAAGTATCCTTGAGGCTATATAACTTGTATGTCCGGTATTGCAAAAGAGGACAACCTTCTTGTCTTTCGGTATTTCATCCGTTCTTTTCCTTATTTGATCAACCGGAATATTAAATGCATATGGAATTGTATTTGTCTGATACGATACCGCAGGCCTTACATCAATTAAATAAGCATCTTCTAAGTCCTCTAAATATGCAGGCTTTACAAGACCCCTTAAAATATTTTCCGCATTCATACCGAGAATATTTACAGGGTCCTTTGCGGAAGAATAGGGAGGGGCGTACGATAGCTCGGCAGAGGCCATATCATATACACTGCCGCCAAGACGCATAATTGAACTTATAACATCAATTCTTTTTTCAACACCTTCTTCTCCCGCTGCCTGCGCACCGAGAATTTTACCGCTGCCGTCGAAAAGAAGCTTGAAAAATATCAAACATGAATCCGGATAATATCCCGCATGAGAGCGTCCGTATATATAAGTCTTCCAGTAAGGAATATTTTTGCTCTTCAGCTGTTTTTCACTGTTTCCGACAGATGCAATCGTAAGGTCAAAAACTTTTATGACGGATGTCCCCTGTGTTTTTTTATAGCTTGATTTAACAGAGCATATATTATCGGCAATAATACGCCCTTGTCTGTTTGCAGGGCCTGCAAGGGGAATAAGGGTGCTATCGGCGCTTACAAAATCCAAAACTTCCACACTGTCGCCGCCTGCGAATATGTCCTTGTCGGATGTACGCATAAACTCATCCGTTACAATTCCGCGGTTTGTTTCAAGTCCGGCCTCTTTTGCAAGGTTTATTTCAGGCCTTACCCCTATTGCCATAATTACAATATCAAATTCAAGCTCTCTGTTTGAATTTAAAATAACCTTATTTCCCGAAAATCTGCTGATTCCGTCAGAGAGTATAACCTCAACCCCTCTTTCCTCCAGAGCATTTTGAGCAAAACGGGCGGTTTCTGCATCCACAGGCGCAAGAATCTGGTTAGCAAGCTCAACCAGGGTTGTTTTTATCCCTGCATGGGCAAGGTTTTCCGCCATTTCAATTCCTATAAAACCTCCGCCTGACACCACTGCTTTTTTAACATTGTTCTTTTTAATAAAATCTTTTATCCTGTCCGCATCCGCAAGAGTCCTGAGTGTAAAGACTTTTGTTTTATCCATTCCTTCAAACTCGGGTACAACAGGTGCTGCACCCTGCGCAAGAACAAGTTTATCATAGTAAATAACATCACCGTTTTTAAGAGATACGCTTTTTTCTTCCCTGTTAATTTTAACAACTTCACAGTTCAGCCTTACATCTATATTAAACCAGCCCTTAAACTTTTCCGGGCTTGATACGAGCATTTTTTCTCTTTCGGAAATAACATCCGATACATAATAGGGCAAACCGCAGTTTGCAATGGAAATTTCATTTGTCTTTTCCAGTATAATGATTTCCGCGGATTCATCAAGTCTTCTGAGTCTTGCCGCACAGCTTGCTCCTGCGGCTCCGCCGCCTATAATAACCGTTTTCATTTAAACCTCGCTTTTTTATTGACAATATTAGAATATTATAATATACTAATATTGTCAACAGGTTAATATTATGAACTCACAAGAATACGCTGAAATTTTTAAAGCACTGGGCCACCCGATAAGGCTTAAAATAGCCTGCGGTCTTTTGCAAAAAGGCAAGTGCAATGTAAACACGATGACACAAAGACTTAATATATCTCAGTCGCTGGTTTCACAGCATGTAAACATATTAAAAAAAAGCAGGCTGATAAAAGGTTACAGGGAAGGCAATATTATATGGTATAAACTTGAAAACAAAACAGCCATAAAACTGCTTGAAAATGTTGAGTTAGAATTATGCAAAAAGACAAAAACCACATAATACATAAGTTAAAATCCAAAGGAGAACCTGATCGAGCTTTATGAAGCAATAGAAAAAAGAAGGACGGTAAGGGAATTTGAGGACAGGCCCGTTGAAGAAAAAATTACGAAAAAATTATTGCGGCAGGTTTTAGGGCACCCACAAACAACCACTTGAGAGAGTGGGAATTTGTAATTGTCAATGACAAAAAAGAGCGCCTGCGGGTTTTAAACTTAAAAGATATGACAAGCTATGACGAATGCGAGAAAATGATGGACAGCTTTAATATGACTGATTCCGATCAGCGCGGAATGTATCATATTGCAATGCCGAAACAGTTCTCCATGCTTTATAATTCGGGATGTTTGATTTTGCCTTTTTTCAAACTGCGGGAACCGTTAATGCAGCCAAGCTGTTTAAGTTCTCTTAACGAGTTTGCTTCAATCTGGTGCTGTATTGAGAATATTCTTCTGGCAGCAGCCGAGGAAGGACTGCAGGGTGTAACAAGAATTCCCATGGATGAAGAGCTTAAACATATCAAAAAAACCATAAATCATCCCGACACCTACGCAATGCCCTGCTACATTGCGCTCGGATATCCAAAAAAAGACGCAAAACTGCCAATACAGGAAACAATCAATGTTTCAAGCAGGATACATATAAATAAATGGTAGCATCTAAAGCGGCTGCCGGACTTAACCCCTAAAGCCGCTTGCAATCTTAAATATATAATATTTTAAATTAAAGTAAATCGTTAAATATTTAATCTATATTCCCTTTATATAAACACGGGATATTTTCTTCTTTTAAATAATTCATACCCCATTTGTTTAACTCAATAATCGCAGGAATAAGTGTTTCACCTCTTTTTGTGAGAGAATATTCAGTCTTTGGCGGCACGACGGGATAAAGTTTCCGCTCAATTATTCCGTCTGCTTCAAGTTCTTTTAACTGTTGAATTAGCATTTTGGGAGTTGCGTGTGAAATCAGTTTTTGCAGTTCGTTATATCTTAATGTTTTGCCTATAAGGTGTCCGATTATAACTCCTTTGTATTTCCCTCCGATTATCTCCATTGTTGCCTCAAGAGGACATTTATATTCATCTTTCTTATGCTTAGTCATAATTAAAGTCCCTAATTTACTTTTTAGTAAGTATTATACAAAAAAGTGCATTCTTGTCAAAATGATAATAAATGTATAAAATTGCTTTATTATAAGGAGGATATTTAAATGAAAATTACACAGGTAAGAAGTGCGACGATTACAGTGGAATATAATAATACAAAATTTTTAGTTGACCCCTGGCTTATGCCTAAAGATTATATGCTGGGCTTTGATACCGCAATAAATTCCGAGATTCGCCAGCCAAGAGTGGAGCTGCCTTTTGAAATTGAAAAAATTGTCGATGTTGATGCGGTTATTATTACCCATATTCATCCTGACCACTGGGATGAATTCGCTGAAAATGCATTAGATAAAAATATAAAAGTTTTTGTTCAATCTTCTGTTGATAAAGATTACGTTATCGCAAAGGGTTTTACAAATGTTGAAATTATAAAGGATTCAGGAACACAATATAACGGAATAACTCTATACAAAACAGGCACTCAGCATGGCAAAAGAGAAATAATTAAACCGTTATGTGATTCTGTCGGCATGCCTTATGATGCAATGGGTGTTGTTTTTAAATCAAATGATGAAAAGACCTTGTATATAGCAGGCGATACTATCTGGTGTGAAGAAGTTAAGGCTGCATTAGAAAAGTATTCCCCCGATGTTATTGTTGTAAATGCCTGCGCTGCAACGGTTTTAAACGGTGAAAGGCTAATTATGAATATTGATGATGTAAAAGAAGTTTTGCAAAATGCTCCTAATGCAAAAGTAATTGCAAGCCACATGGATACAGTCAGCCATCTTTCACTTACAAGAAATGATTTAAAAGAATTTAAAAATAAAAATAATATTGATAATTTGTTAATTCCTGAGGATGGGGAAACAATTGATTTTACTTGAAATTATTAAACTTTTATATCAATAAAGCTGCTTAAACTTAGGGTTGGAAAAATTTTCAACCCTATTCTAAAAATTTGCAAAACCGGACTTTTTCAAAATAATATATCTATCTATACAAATCAATCCGGATAAAAGACTGCAATAATAAAAAAGAGGGCCAAAAACCCTCTTTTTTATGGTGGGCGAGAAGGGAATCGAACCCCCACGCATTGCTGCACAAGATCCTAAATCTAGCGCGTCTACCAATTTCGCCACTCGCCCGCAATTATTCAATTTTCAAACATTTCTCAGGCGAAATTGGTTTATTGAGATTCCTCATATCCTCGCTCTGCTCGGATAGCGCCACTCGCCCGCAATTATTCAATTTTCAAACATTTCTCAGGCGAAATTGGTTT
>ERZ1090881.163-NODE-163-length-34057-cov-12.255514_pt1 | contig 34057 bp, 35 predicted proteins | sample MGYA00478470_ERZ1090881 | MGnify/ENA primary metagenome ERZ1090881 (study PRJEB33644, sample SAMEA5815736) | chicken gut metagenome | biome: Chicken; feature: Gastrointestinal Tract; material: Caecum | place: Ireland | collected 2019-01-01 | study: A study of the...
ATCTGTATGAACTCCTTTTTTTCTTTACCTGTTGCACTTAATAGTATAATTCACCTTTTGAATTAAAAAGGAGCGCCGCAGCTGCGGCGCTCCTTTTCTTGGCACGATGTATTTTTTCTCCGCATATACTGGCAGAAGAGGGATCTTACGGAGGAAGAATATGTTGGATTGGCTGATGCAGCAACCTGTATGGTTGCAGGCTTTTTTTGCAACTCTGTTTACATGGGGTATGACGGCGCTCGGCGCCGCTGTCGTGTTTGTTTCCGGCAGGTTCAACGAGCGCACGCTCAACGCAATGCAGGGAATTGCCGCGGGGATCATGATCGCGGCAAGTTTTTTTTCGTTGCTTTTGCCTGCCAAAGAAAGGCTGGAAGTATGGGGCAGCAGCGCATGGTTTGTCGCCGTCGTCCTTTCGGCGGGATTTTTATTCGGATGCGTCTTTATTCTCCTTTCCGACCTGCTCCTGTCGAGGATGAAAGCTTTTTCCGAGCAGGGCAAGCGGAGCGGCGCGCTATCCTGCTTTGCCATGACCTTGCACAACATTCCGGAAGGATTTGCCGTAGGCGTGGCGTTCGGTTCGCTGGCAGGGGAAACGGGCTCCTTTATCGCGGCCGTGATGCTGGCGTTCGGGGTCGGGATCCAGAATTTTCCCGAAGGACTGTGCGTCTCCGTCCCGCTTCGGAAGATGGGTTTTTCCAAGGGGAAAGCATTTTTCTTCGGGCAATTTTCAGGATTTGTGGAGGTCTGGGCAGGCGTGCTGGGCGCCGTGGCAGTGGGTTTGATCTCCTCGCTTTTGCCGTGGGCGCTGGCTTTCTCGGCGGGGGCGATGATCGCCGTTTCCTGTGCGGAGCTCATTCCTTCCTGCGTGGAAACGGGCAAGCGCACGGCAGTGCTGGGCGTTTCGTTCGGATTTGCGTTGATGATGTTGCTCGACGTTTTGCTGGGATAACTGCGAATGTATAAAAATTTTTTCGGCGGGAATACTTTTTGTATGGATAATACGGAACAGGTTCAGCCGGAAGAAATTTCCCGCGAACAGAAAACAGATCATCACAGAACGGTTATCATTGTGGGGGCGTCCTCAGGGATCGGGTTTGAAACGGCGCTCCGCCTTTTGGGGAGAGGGTATGCCATTGCCAATATTTCCCGAACTCCCTGCACGCTCGGACATGTGAAAAATTATACGGCGGACGTCACGGACGGACATTCTCTGGAAAAGGCGATCGCGCAGATCGCATCCGAATCGGAACTGTACGGGCTGATCTATTGCGCGGGATTTTCCATGGCGGCACCCATCGAATACGCCGAGGAAAGGGATTACCGATACCTCTTTGAAGTCAACTATTTCGGTGCGCTCCGCGCCATCAAGAGCGTTGCGCCGCACCTGAAAAAGAGGGGAGGAAGGATCCTTATCGTCAGCTCGATGGGTGGGACGTTTCCGGTTGCGTTCGACAGTTTTTACAGCAGTTCCAAAGCGGCTGTGGATATGCTCGTCAAGAGTGCTGAGATGGAATTGGAACCGTTTCATATTCATGTTTCCGCCGTTCAGCCGGGCGGAACTTCCACAGGTTTCACGTTCAAGCGCAAAGTGTACGGGGACGAGGAAAACAGAGACTATTCCGCCAAGGTAAAGCGCGCCGCTGCAGTCCTTGCCGATATGGAGCAGGGAGGAATGAGCGCAGGGGAAGTGGCAAAGCAGGTCGCGGATGTGTTCTGCGATAAAAAGCCGCCCCTTCTCATTCAGTGCGGAGCCTGGAATAAGCTGTTTGCTGCGGCAAACAAGATCCTTCCCGGAAAGACTTCTCTGTATATCAACAAAAAAATCTATAAACAGTAAATACAATCGCCCGCAGTGTCCTCAAAACGCTGCGGGTATTTTTAATGTTGGCCTGGTGTATTTTAAGCGAAGAATAGGACAAAATGGACTTTTTTAACCTTTTTATGCGCTATTTTAAAATACTTTGTCTTGTTTTCGGTTTGAATTATGATTTATTTGTAAAAAATGCAAAAAAGTGCAAAAAATTTTAAATATAGTCTTGAATTTCTCCTCGAGATGTAATATAATAAAGTATGAAAGAAAATCTTCCAGGCAAATGCACGGCGTTGGCAATCTAATGCTTTACGCGGTGCAAAAGATCAAAACAATAATCTGACGGAGAGATAAAATGATTCTTACTGTCTGTTTGAACCCCTGCACAGACGTTACTATCGAACTGGATGCGCTGAATATCGGCAAGATCAATCACGTAAAAAACAAGACGCTCAGTTTTACGGGCGCGGCGTTGAACGTTGCCATCGGCGTGGCGCGCCTGAAGGGCAAGAGCCATGCAACAGGATTTATGTACAACGAAAACGGCTCCCTGTTTGAACAGGCTTTGGATCGGGAGGGCGTTCCCAGCGTCTTTATCTGGAACAAGGGGCGCGTCAGGGAAAACTACAAGTTTATCGACAACAAATCCATGCTCACCGAAGTCAACGACGTGGGTGAGAAGATCAGTCAGAACAAACAGGACGAACTGGTGGAGCTCGTTGCAAATCTTTCCAAAAATTGCGATGTGCTCGTCATTTCCGGAAGCCTGCCGCAGGGGATCGAGAGCGATTATTATCGCAGACTTTTTTCCGTCGCGGCGCCGAATACTCTGAAAATAGCGGATACGGAGGGGGCAAAACTTCTCGCCGCATTGCAGACCGATCTCGACCTCGTCAAACCCAATAAGGACGAGCTGGAAAATACTCTCAAACAGGAATTCAAATCGCGCGACGACCTTCTGAAAGGCTGCTACTCGCTTTTGGATAAGGGGGCAAAGAGAGTTCTCCTTTCGCTTGGCAAAAAGGGCGCTATCATCACGGACGGAACAAAGAATTATTATTGTAAGAGCATCAACGTTGCCATCAATTCCACGGTCGGAGCGGGGGACGGAATGGTTGCCGCCGCGGCAATGATGCTGGAACAGGGCGGTTCCCTGGACGAACTGCTGCGCGCAGGCGTCGCGGCAGGGACTGCGACGGTCACGACTTTCGGCTGTATTTCTTTCACAAAGGAAAAATACGACGAAATTTACGCAAACCTTACCGTTGAGGAGTTTTAAAAACTTTTGATTACCTATTCAGACGTCAGAAACGACGAGGAAGTTAAAGCGATCATGTATATGGCGGAAAGCCAGATCGAAGCGCTTGGCTTTACCGAACATTCTGTCAGACATTCGAGCATCGTCAGCAAGTGGGCGGGAGAGATCCTCGAACAGATCGGTGCGGACGAACACCGCGTGGAGCTTGCCCGCATTGCCGGATTTCTGCACGATATCGGCAACAGCGTCAATCGGGAGGACCACGCGCAGAGCGGCGCTATTCTCGCCTATAAGATCCTTACTCGTCTGGGAATGGAGTACAAGGATGCCGCCGAGATCATGATGGCGATCGGGAATCATGACGAAAACCAGGGACTTCCCGTCAGCGACATCACTTCTGCACTGATTATCGCCGACAAGGCGGATGTGCACAAATCGCGCGTGCGCACCAATACGACGCGCATGAGCGTCACCAATATCAGTCAGCTCAACATTCACGACCGCGTGAATCTTGCGGCAGAAAAGTCGGGCGTTTCCGTAGACAAGGAGACCAGGGAGATCATCCTGAACATCATAATCGATACGGAAAAATGCCCCGTCATGGACTACTTTGAAATCTATTTCAAGCGGATGCAGCTTTGCAGGCGCGCCGCAGATTTTTTGGGCTGGAAATTTGTGCTCATCATCAACGATGTCCGCTTTTTATAAGAACATTAAAAAGGTCTGCCGAAACTCGACGGACCTTTTCGTTTTTTAATCTTCTGTGCGAAACGATTTGTTTCGTGAAAAGAGAATTTTCTTAATGGAAGCTTTGCTAAAGAGGAAAAGCCCGATCATAATAATCGGGCTTTCTTTTTAAGATTCTTCTTTGGTGATGACAGGTTTTTCGTCCTGGTCGTTTTTGTTGCGCCTGTCGGAAGAGCGGTCCTTCGGATCCTTGTTTTCGGGATCTTCGGGAAGGACGGTCACCTTCACTTGCAAAACCTTTTTCACGGTTGCGCGCAGAATTTCGATGGACAAATTTTCAAAACGGAATTTTTCGCCTTCGTGGGGGATCTCTCCCAGTTGCTCGATCACCCAACCGCTGAGGGTGTTGGCGTCGTATTTGTATTCGTCTATGTCGATGCCGTAATAATTGAAGAAGTCGGAAAGATCTGCCTGGGCATTGACGATGCTCGTGTCGTCTGTCAGCTTGGTGAAGTAATTGACCTCGGAATCGTGTTCGTCCCAGATCTCGCCGACAAGCTCTTCCAGAATATCTTCCAGAGTGATGATGCCGAGCGTGCCGCCGTATTCGTCCAAAACGATCGCCATATGCGTTTTCTTGGATTGCAGCTGTTTGAGCAGCGCGCCGATCTTGACGTGTTCGGTGGTATAAGTGACTTCGTGCAGGACGGAATGCAGATCTTTTTCGTGATTGAGATAGGCAAAAAAGAAATCTTTTTCGTGCAGGATCCCGCAAATCGTGTCTATGGTATCCTTATAAACGGGCAGGCGGGAGAATCCCGTAGAACGGAACGTCTCCATGATCTCGTCAAAGGGCGTATCGATGCTGATCGCGGCGATGTTGACGCGGGGAATGAGAATATCGCCCGCTTCGAGGTCGTCGAAATCGATGACGGAACGGATGAGCTTGGATTCATCCTGTTTGAGCGTTCCGTCTTCACGCGCCTCTTCCACCATGGTAATGATCTCGTCTTCCGTGACGACCTCCTCGTTTTTCAGCTTGAAGATCTTGGAAAGAACAAATTTATATCCCGTGAAGATAATGTTGATGGGCCAGAGGATGCAGAAAAATAATTTCAGCAGGGGATATCCCATGATGGCAAATCTTTCGGGATAAACTTTTGCGATCATTTTAGGTGTGATCTCGCCGAAAATAAGCACTGCAACCGTGGTCACAATGGTGGAAATTGTTGCCGCAAGTCCTGCGTCGGAAATCATGGACGCAAACAATAACCCCGCCACAGAGGCGTTGGTAATGTTTACGATGTTGTTCCCGACCAGAATGGTGGAAATCAGACTGTCAAAGTTTTCCGCAAGCCGCAAAACTTTTTCCGCACGCTTGTTTCCGTTTGCGATCATTGTTTTCAGCTTCAGCTTGTTCGCGCAGGAATAAGCGGTTTCCATGGAAGAAAAGAATGCGGATAAGATGAGTAGAACTACTATGGCAATCCATAATGGGGCGTCGCCCATAAAAAATTAAAACCTCCCGTTCGGATCCTTTCCGAAACTATTTTCTTCTATTATATCATATATTTTCTCATTAAGAAATAATTTTACGGGGAAATTTGAAAAATACTTTGAAAATTTTACAAAAACGCGTTCCAGAGCGCTGTATTCTTGCGGCAAAGGCAAAATATGTGATATAATGCAATAAGAGAGCCTTTCAGCTCTCTCATGCTTTCAGAAAAATCTTCTCGATTCGATGTAGTACTTCCATCTCTGTGCGCTGATCGGTTCGATGACGGCATAATCGGATGCCGTGTGCAGAATATAATTGTCGCCGAGATACAGTGCAACATGGCCGATACGTTCCGTGCCTGTCTTGTTGTAGCGCGTGGAGTTGGTAAAGAACATCAGATCACCGCGCCGCAGGTCCGATTTTGCAACATACGTTCCCTGTTTTACCTGGGTGCGCGTCGTCATGTTCAGGTTGATCCCCGCTCCGTGATAGAAGATATACTGCATCAAAGAAGAGCAGTCATATTTGGTGGGGTCAAAGTTTTTCAGTTTGTTTCCCGCGCCGTCGTGGAAGCGGATCGCCCCGTAGATATAGGGGTGTCCGAGCAAAAGCAGTCCTTCGCCAATGACTTCTTCAATTACGTCCTGGCTTGCTTTTGCCATGCTGTACTCTTCCGTGTACAGTTCGGACGCGCTGATATAAGCCGTCTTGTTTTTATACTTTGTCTTGTACCAGGCTCCTTCTTTTGTGATGAGCGCCACCATGTCACCGGCGTCTATGTAGCCGACGGAAGAGTATCCGCTTCCGGGGCCGCTGCGTAAATTCAGGCCGTTTACTTTTGCCTTGATATAGTTTGCCGTTGCCGGTGTCTGCGGGGGCTGGGGGATATTTTCTTCCGGGACATCCTCAGGTTCTTCCTGCGGCGCATTGGTTTCCCCGTCGCTTTGCGGCGGCTCGGGGGACAGGGGATCGTCTTCCTGCGGTGCATCGACAACAATATCGTTTCTCAAAATCGGTTGCGCAAACAATGCGGAAACGCTTGCCAAGAGCATTGCTGATGCGAGCAGGATAGCAATCATTTGAAAAGATAATTTTTTCATGGTTGTTACCTCCTGCACATATCATATCAAAAATTATTCGTTCATGCAACGCAAAAAATTTGTCAGACTGGGCATTTTCTGGAAAATAGATAGTACTATGTCAGACATAAATCAAATATAACAGAGGTTTTGTAAATGCTGATGGTTATTATAGCGGCAGCGGTCCTCGGGGCTGCAGTCTTGTTTTGCCTGGTTACCATGATCGGTTCGTGGATCGCCTACAAGAGATTTTTCCGCCGCCGTTTTAACGGAAATCCTAATCTTCGCTATTTTACAGCGGAAGATTTCCCCGCCCTGAAAGCGGATCCCGTCACTTTTGCTTCGGACAGAGGACAGATCTTGCGCGGATATATTTATTCGTCTGAGAATGCCGAGCCGCGCGGACTCATCGTCTTTTCCCACGGGTTCGGAGCGGGGCATCAGTCTTACACGACGGAGATCAATACTCTTGCGCAGGCGGGATTTGCCGTGCTTGCATACGACGGCACGGGCTGCGTTGCAAGCGACGGAGACTGTTTCCGCGGATTTGATCAGGGGCCGATCGATTTAAAATATGCCCTGAGGTTTGCCGCCGAGGACGAACGCCTGCGCCGTTTCGACCGCGTTGTCCTGTTCGGACATTCGTGGGGCGCGTTTTCCGTCATGAACTGCGCGGAGGAAAAACGCGTTGCGGGAGTTGTGGCAATGTGCGGTTTTATTTCAAGCGCCGCTGTGGTGGCGCAGAGCGCGGTCGGACAAAACAAGAAAAAACGGGCGAGGGCGTTTTGGCACATTCTGTTTCCCTGGCTGTATCTTCTTAACAAGACGTCTTTCGGAGAGAATGCTAACAAAAACAGTCTCGACTCCCTGCTTGCGACGAAAAAAGAAGTGCTTCTCATGTACGGGGAAAAGGACAATACCGTGTATTTTCCGAACAACGGCGCTATCCTGCAGGAAAAACTGAAGGATAAGAAAAATATCCGATTTCAGTCTTATCAGGACAAAGGGCACAACGTCTATCTGACTTGTGAGGCGGAACGGGAAATGAACCGCGTGTTCGGAGAGATCGCCAAGGTTTCTTCCAGGGAAAAGGCGCGCCTGAAACAGATGTATGCAAATGTAAATTATGAAGAGATCACGCAGGAAGACAAAAATGTAATGGGGGAAGCGATCCGCTTTTGCAGGCGGCTGACGGGCGTTTTTCCAAGGAGGACTGATTGCTGATCAGACGATGAAAGAACATTTGCTATTTGCTTGCAATTCCCGTATAACCATGATAGAATAAATTTGCAACAACAGGAACAGGAGGAAATCCTTATGCTTGAAAAATTTTATGAAAAGGACAAATCAGTAGGCGTACTTCCGCCCCGTGCATATTTTATTCCGTTTAACAGGGATCAGGAACGGAGCGAACGGAGAGAGGACAGCCGCCGCTTTCAGTCTCTGAACGGAACGTGGAAGATCCGCGCATATGAGAGTGTTTTGGATGCGGACAAGTTTTGGGAGGACGATCCTACGGAAGAGATCCCCGTTCCTTCCTGCGTCCAGTATTACGGCTACGACCGTTTTCAGTACGTCAACGACCGCTACCCGTTTATGTACGATCCTCCGCGCGTTCCCGCGCACAATCCTGCCTATCATTTTACGCGCACCTTTCTGGCGGACGACGCCATTGCGGCGGGCGATCGCGTGTACTTGCTGTTTGAGGGAGTGGATTCCTGTTTTTATCTGTACATAAACGGCAGATTTGTCGGTTTTTCACAGATCTCGCATAAAGTCAGCGAATTTGACATTACCGATTACGTCTGCGAGGGCGAGAACCGCGTGGACGTGCTCGTTCTGAAGTGGTGCTTCGGCAGCTATCTGGAAGACCAGGACAAGTGGCGCTTTACGGGCATTTTCCGCGACGTGTATCTGCTGTTCCGTCCGCAGTATCACATGACGGACTATAAGATCACCACGTCTCTTGAAAAGGACCACGCTGTCGTTACTTTCGAAAACAAGGGCAAAGTCAGCGCATTGGTGCGCTTTGAGAACACGGAATTGCCCGTGGAAGGCGGCAGGAGCGCATCTTTTATCGTGCGCGAGCCCAGGCTTTGGAGTGCGGAGGACCCGTATCTGTACGATATGGACATCGTCTGCATGGAAGAGAAGATCTTTGAGCGCGTCGGGATCCGCACGGTCTGCGTGAAAAACGGGATCTTTCTCGTCAACGGGAAACCCATTAAGCTGCGCGGCGTGAACCGTCACGACTTCCACCCCGATCGCGGCGCCGCGGTCACGGAAGAAGATATGCTCCTTTCCCTGACGCAGATGAAAAAATTCAATGTCAATGCCGTGCGCACTTCGCATTATCCTTCTTCGCCGTTGCTTTATAGAATGTGCGACGAGCTCGGGCTGTACGTCATGAGCGAAAGCGACGTGGAGAGCCACGGCTCGCACCGTTCGGGGAAAGAGGGAACGTATCAGCAGAGGCTGGCGCTGATGGCGGAAGATCCCACGTTCTGCGACCAGGTCTGCGAGCGCTCAACTGTAAACGTCGAATGGAATAAAAATCATCCCTGCGTCGTCATCTGGTCTTTGGGCAACGAAGCGGGCTGGGGTGCGAATTTTATTGCGGCAAGCGAAACGGTGAAAAAGCTGGACAGCCGTCCCGTCCATTATGAGGGATTCTGGGAAATGGACAGATTCCATTACATGAACGGGGAGTTTTATACCGTGCCTCTGGACATGATCAGCCGTATGTATCCGCAGCCTTCCTGGATGACGGACGAGTATCTTACCGATCCGAGAGAAATGCGCCCGCTTGTCCTGTGCGAGTATGCGCACGCAATGGGCAACGGCCCCGGCGGACTGGAAGATTACTGGAAAGTCATCGAATCCAACGACCGCTTTATGGGTGGCTTTATCTGGGAATGGTTCGATCACGGCGTCAGATACAAGACGCGCGGATACCGTTACGGCGGAGATTTCGGCGAAAAAGTTCACGACGGCAATTTCTGTGTGGACGGGATCGTCTTCCCCGATTGCTCTCCCAAGCCAGGGACATACGAGATGAAAAAGGTGTATCAGCCCGTCGTCATTTCGCTGTCCGCAAACCGTCTGCACATTTTCAACAAGTATTATTTTATCTCTCTGCGCGGAACGCTGAGGATCACCTGGCCCGCGACGGGCAAAGTGCAGGAATGCGCCATCGAAATTCCGCCCCGCAATAAGATCGTCTGCGATGAAGTCTTGCAGGATACGGAAAATATGCGCGTCGAGATCTTTACGGACAAGGGTGGCGAGCCTGTTGCCTGGGAAAATTTCTATTCCGTAAAATTTGAAAAGCTGTCTTTCCGCCGCATAAAGACAGAGATCGAGGACGGAGACAGGTATATCCGCGTGACGGCGGGAGAATCCGTATATACGCTGGATAAGACGAGCGGAATCCTTACTTCCGTGAAAGCTTTCGGGAAGGAACTGGGAGCGATCCGGCCGAATGTATGGCGCGCGCCCATCGACAACGACATGAACGAAAAGGCGGACTGGTATAGCGCAGGACTGAACCGCGCCGTCTGCGATATGACCGATTACAAGATCAAGGGTAATTCCGTCACGGTCGGGATCCGTATGGGAGATTACAGCAGCTGGAGGCCGTGGCTGACGCTTCGCCTTCGCTATGAATTTTCCGAAGAGGGCGTCCGTATCGGGATAGAATACCTTACGGCGAAGGGATATTTCCTTTCTCTGCCGCGCATCGGGTTCCGTCTCTCTCTTCCTGCGGAATATACCCGCCTGCATTACTGCGCCTACGGGCCGGGAGAGAGTTACAACGACCTCTATACCTATTGTGCAAAAGGGGAATATACTTCCTCCGTGTGCGACGAATATGTGCATTATGTCCGTCCGCAGGAATGCGGCAGCCACTGGGGCGCGGATTATGCGGAAGTGACCGACGGCGACCTGATCGTTCGCGCGGAGGGGATGCGTTCTTTCTCTGCATTGCCGTATTCTCAGGAAACGCTCACGGCCACGGCGCACGACGACGAATTGCCCGAAAACGCGGAGGGAACGTTCTTCTGCGCTGACCTGTACATGGGCGGACTGGGAACCAATTCCTGCGGGCCTGCCGTGAGACAGGACAGGCGCGTGCCTGAAAGCGGAAGCGGAACGATTTCGTTTTTCTGGTTCAAAAAGTGATGATTTTTCACTTGTAAGCAAAAAAATGATATTTTCGGACGGAACTTTTTACAAGTTCCGTCTTTATTTTGCATTTTATGCGGGATCTGTGCAAAGCCTTGCGTTTTTTTGCGCCTTTTGTTATAATAGGCGCGTGAGGTAATCGAGTTTATGAATACGAGAAAAACATTGAGAGTGAACGAACAGGGGCACCTTGAGATCGGCGGGGCGGATGCCGTTGCTCTGGCAAAGAGTTTCGGGACGCCTCTGTATGTGATGGACGAACAGTATATCCGCGATATGTGTTCTGTCTATCGCGATGCGATTCAGGAAGAATACGACGGCAACGGGATCGTGCTGTACGCCTCCAAGGCGTTTTCCTGCCTTGCCATCTATAAAATTGCGGATTCGGAACACATCGGCGTGGACGCCGTGTCCGCAGGGGAACTGTACACGGCCTTTAAGGCGGGATTCCCCGCGGAAAAGATCTATCTGCACGGCAACAACAAGCTTCCGTACGAACTGGAGTTTGCGCTCGACCACAAAGTGGGGACCATCGTCGTGGACGCCTATTCCGAACTGGATATGATCGACCAAATGTGTGCGGAGCGCGGCATGGTGCAGAACATTCTGCTGCGCATCAATCCCGGAGTGGAGGCGCACACGCACCGCTTTATCCAGACCGCTAAGACGGACAGCAAATTCGGCTTTTCCGTTGCGGACGGCACGGCGGAGAAGATCACGCAATACGCGCTGACTAAAAAGCACGTACACCTTGCAGGGTATCATTGCCATATCGGATCGCAGATCTTTGAAAAGCAGTCTTTCCTGCTCGCGGTAGATAAGATGATGGCGTTTATCGCGGAGATCGGCAAAAAATATTCCTTTGAAACGGAAGTGCTCAACCTCGGCGGAGGGTACGGCATCTGGTACACGGACGAGGATGCAAAATTCTCCTGCGCGGATTATGCGGATTATCTGAAAGCCATCATCCGCGAGCTCAAAGCAAAATCGCAGGAATACGGTGTGCGCAGTCCCTTCCTCGTCGTGGAACCCGGCCGTTCGATCGTCGGGGAGGCGGGCGTCACCCTCTATACGGTCGGCGCCATCAAGGAGATCCCCGGCATCAAAAAATATGTCGCCGTGGACGGGGGGATGTTCGATAACCCCAGGTACGCTCTTTACCAGGCAAAATACACGGCGATCCTTGCCAACCGCGCGGCGGAAAAGCCGACGGAAGTGGTGTCCGTGGCGGGCAAATGCTGTGAGAGCGGGGACCTCGTCTGCGCCGATGTCAGCCTGCCCAAGGCGGAGAGCGGGGATATTCTTGCCGTTCTTTCCACGGGCGCGTACAACTATTCCATGGCGAGCAACTACAACCGCAACTTCATTCCGCCCGTCGTTCTTGTCAAGGACGGGAAAGCGGAATATATCGTCAAACCGCAGACCTTTGAGGATCTCGTCCGCAACGACGTCATCCCCGATCGCCTGAAATAACACAAAATGAGAAAGTCGGGGAGCTTCCCCGACTTTTTTCGTCGAAATTTGCATAAAGGGGCACAATAAATTGTAAAAAGCCTGCCGCGCATTGTCTTGCTTTTTTTATACAGATGTAGTATAATTTTATTATGGAATTTGTATCTTATGTGATCGCCTTGCTGGCAAGTTTCTGCGCGGTGGCTGTCGTGCTCACCCTGCACGAATTTTCGCACGCGTTTATCGCATACAAGTGCGGGGATCCCACGCCGAAGTATGCAGGCAGGCTCTCTTTAAATCCCATGCGGCATTTCGATCTGCTCGGCCTCGTTCTCTTTGCGTTTGCGGGATTCGGCTGGGCGAAGCCTGTGCCCATCAACCCGAACAATTTCAACCATTACAGGAGCGGCCTTGCCTTTACGGCGATCGCGGGCGTCGTGATGAATTATCTGTCCGCGTTTTTGTTTTATCCGCTGATGTGTGTCGTGTTGCTCTATGTCTCCACGCCCTTTTTCCTGCTGGATTCGTTTTTGTACGCATTCACGACCTGCCTTGTCAGTTACTCGCTGGCCTTTTGCGTGTTCAACCTCATCCCGCTGCCGCCGTTGGACGGCTGGCGCGTCATTGAGGCGACCAACCGCCGCAGGGGAAAGGTGTTCCGCTTTTTCCGGCAGTACGGATACATCATTCTGCTGGTCATGATCGGCATTCATTTCCTCGTCAATATTTTAGGCCGCTATGAAGTGTTCTGGCTGGCGACCAGGATTTTCGGATACATCGACATTCTCGGCTATATCATGACTTATGTGACGGACTTTATCGCGCAGCCGATTTATTTGCTTTGGGGGCTGGTATTTTAAATGGCAAAAGATCCCGCAGAAAATTTTGAATCCGTCGTAGACTATACGACCGTTCTGGAAAACTTTGAAGGCCCGCTCGATCTGCTGTTGTTTCTCATCAAGCAGGAAAAAATCGAGATCAAGGACATCTTCGTTTCCAAGGTGACGGAGCAGTTTCTCGAATACATGAAGGGGCTGCCTTACATAGACATCGACAAGGCAAGCGAATATCTCGCCATCGCCTCCACCATTCTGGAGATCAAGGCGAGGAGCCTGGTCCCCGCATTGGTCGAACCCGAAACGGAAGAGGAAGACCCTGAAAGCACGCTCATCCGCGCTTTGGAAGAGTACAAAATGCTTAAAGAGGAGAGCGCCAAGCTCAAAGAGCTGGAGACCATCGGGTATTATTACAAAGAGCCGGACAAAAACGTGGGCGAGGCAAAGATCGTTTACAAGGATTTCAACCTCGAGGGGCTTTTGAAAGCGTTTACCGATCTGATGCTCAGACAGGAAGCGCGTATGCGCAGCGAGGGTGTGCAGAGGGAGATCCCCAAGGACGTCTACACCATTCCCGACCGCGCGGCTTACATCTGCGAGACGGTGAGCGAGCGCGGCGAGGTCGGCTTTGACGAACTCTTTTCTCCGCACGCGGGCAGAAACGAGATCATCACCACCTTTCAGGCGCTTTTGGAGCTTTTAAAGCACCAGTTTGTCAAAGTGGAACAGGATTCCACTTTCGGAAAGATCATTATTAAATACAATCCCGACCACACGGAGGAGGAGAGCTTTGGAGATTTTGGAGAACTTGACTAATATTCTGGAAAGTATTTTGTTTGTATCGGGGAATCCCGTTCCCATCGACATCATCGCCGAAAAACTCGGCGTGGGGGAAAAGGACATCCGCGACGCGGCAAAAAACTTGCAGGAACGCTATTCGGAAAAGGGCGGATTGCGCCTTCTCATCTTTAACAAAAAATTGCAGCTTTCCAGCAATCCCGCATACAAGGACTACGTTTCTTCCGTCCTCAATCCGATCAAGGAAAGGGAATTTACCCGCACGATTTTGGAATGTTCCGCCATCATCGCTTATAAACAGCCCATCACAAAGGGGGAACTGGAAGCGCTGCGCGGACTCAACTGCGATTACGCCATCCACACTCTTCTCGATCTGAAAATGATCGAACCCGTCGGGCGCAAAGATGCGGTGGGCCGTCCCATACTCTATGCGACGACGGACAACTTTTTAAAGCGGTTCAATCTCACCAGCATCGACGATCTGCCCGATTACGATACGTTGATGGAAAAGATCGCAAAACTGCACGAGGAACAGCCCGATTCCTACCTGTACGCCAACAACGTCTATGTGGATTCGGAAGGAGAAACGGCGGCCGCGGAAGCGCCTGCGCAGGAGTCGGCGGAAAAAACCGAAAAACCGGAAAAGAAGGGGGATCCCGATCTTCCCGACTTTTTGCAGGATCTTTCGGACGACGAACTCATCAAAATCGAATAAGCACAGCGGGAGCCGTTTTCGGCTCCCGTTTCATTTTGAAAGGGGACGCGGAAAAATTTTCCGCGTCTTTTTTTGCATAACGGCGGCAAAGCGGGAATATAGATAACCATGCCCCAAGGAGGGACAAGATATGCTGGAATTTCTGACGGACAGCCTTCGCAATGCCCTTGCAAACGTCAATCTCAATTATGTGTACGAACTGCGCGTGCGCGCTAACAAACCTGTCGTCCTCAATTACGGCGGGAAGTACACGTTTTTGAGCAAGCTGGGCACCACGCCGCACCGCGAAAGCGCACTTGTCAGCTGTTATGCGGACATCGAGACCATCATCTACCGCGCCTGCGAGTATTCCCTGTATTCGGTGACCGAACAGCTGCGGCAGGGCTTTCTGACGGGGGCGGGAGGCGAGCGCATCGGGCTTGCGGGCATTTTTGTCTATGAAGGCGGGGAGAGTTTTACCGTCAAGGAAGTGACTTCCCTCAATATCCGCGTCCCGCACGAAGTGAAAGGATGCGGCCAGAGAATTTATGACCTGTGTTTTGCGGACGGGGTGAAGAGCGCATTGCTCTTATCGCCGCCCGGTCGGGGAAAGACGACCATTCTGCGCGATCTCACGCGGCTGATCTCTCAGAAAAACCTGCTCAACGTGCTCATCAACGACGAGAGGAACGAACTCAGCGCGTCTTATCGGGATTTTTCGCTGGATACGGGCGCATTTTCGGACGTCATAAGATATTCCAAAAAATCGGACGCCTTCACGGCGGCGGTGCGCGCCATGCGCCCCGACCTGATCGTCACGGACGAGCTGGTTTCCGAAGGGGAAATTTCCGCCGTCGCCGCCTGCATCCGCAGTGGCGTGGAAGTGCTCGCGTCTGCGCATTGCAAGGACGCGGAAGGGCTGAAAAGCTCGCCCGTGCTTTCCGCCGCCTGGAAAGACAAGCTGTTTTCTTACTATATTTTTCTGCGCCGGGAAGGCGTGGGGGAGATCGAAGCCATTTACGACAGGGAGATGCGGGCGGTGTTCTCATGCTGAAACTTCTGCTCTGCGCGGCGGTGGTGGCCCTTTGCGTGGCGTTCTCCTTTCTGCTGACGCGCAGATACCGCAGTCGGATGCAGTTTTACTATAACCTCAGCCTCTTCAACGAACGACTGGTCAACGAAGTGAGCTACACGCGCATCCCGCTCCCCGCATTTTTGGAGAAGTACTCCTTTACGGGCGATTTCGATGCGATGCTGCGGCAAAAGAAGGGGGATTTCTCCCTGCAGAACTATCAGTTTTCCTATCTCACCGAGGACGAAAAAAAGTACCTTGCCGATTATTTCGGCATGATCGGCAGGAGCGACGCGGCGTCCCAGCGCACATTTCTTTCCGCCGCGCGGGCGGAACTAGCGGAAAAGAAAAAGAGCGCGGAAGAGGCTTATAAAAAATATTTTGCGCTCTATCTCAAACTCGGATTTCTGGCGGGGTTGATTCTCGTCGTTCTGATCGTATAGGAGGCGGCATGGAAATCGACGTCATTTTCAAAATTGCGGCGGTGGGCATCATCGTCACGATCATCTGTCAGATCTTAAAAAAATCGGACAGGGAGGATATTGCCACCATTGTCAGCCTGGCGGGACTTGTCATCGTGCTCACCGTCGTGCTGGATATGGTGGTCGATCTCTTCGATTCCGTGCGCGGGCTGTTCAATCTCTTCTGAATATGGAACTCGTTCGCATTCTCGGCGTGGGATTGGTGACGGCGGTGGCGGCAATTCTCCTGCGCGGCACAAAGCCGGAACTTTCCTTTGCCGTCACCATTGCGGGCAGTGTCGTCATCCTTCTCTTTTCCATCGACCTGCTTTCCCAGACCTTTGACATTTTCAGACAGATCGGCGAAAAGACGGGGATAGACAGCTCTCTGATCAAACTGATGGTCAAGGTCATTGCGATCGGCTATCTCGTGGAATTTGCCGCGGGAGTGGTGGAGGATTTCGGGGCAAAGAGCGTGGCGGACAAGCTGATCTTTGCGGGGAAAGTGATCATTTTTTCCGTGTCTCTGCCCGTTTTGCAGACGCTCCTTTCCCTGATCGGCAGTTTTTTGGAGCTGGTATGAAAAAATTTGCCATTGCGATCGTCGTGTTGTGCGCCGTTCTGCTCGCGTTCGGATGTCTTTTTACAGGCCTTCCCGTGCAGGCGCAGGAGGAGCAGGGAAACACCGACCTGAACGCCAATATCGAAGATATCTTAAAGGATCTGGACGTGGATGCGTTGCAGGAATATCTGGATACGCTGACGCAGGAACAAAAGGAGGCGCTGGGCGGAGACGTCCTCGAAGTTCTGCGCTCTCTCGTCACGGGGGAATACTCTCTCGATTACGGCAATGCGCTCTCCGCCCTGGCGGGAATGGTGTTTGATAAACTTTCCGGATTGCTTCCCGCTTTTTGCGTCATCTGTTCCGTCTCCATACTGTGCGGGATCTTGGGAAAGTTCAAAAGCTCCTTTTCGGAAAAGGGTACGTCCCATATCATCTTTTTTGTGGGATACTGTACGGTTTTGGTGCTCATCCTTACCTCGCTCGCGGGGGTGATCAAGGACTGTGCGGATACCGTTTCCTCCCTGCAAAGGCAGATGCAGGCGATCTTTCCCATTCTTCTTACCCTCATCGCAACCAGCGGCGGCAGCGTTTCCGTGGCTGTGTACCGCCCCGCCGTTCTCTTCCTCAGCGAATCGGTCGTCAGTATCATCGTATCCGTCGTCTTTCCGCTGGCATCACTGATGTGCGTGCTCAATATGGTGGGGAACATGAGCGGGGAGCTCAAACTGAAAAATTTTTGCGCCTTTTTTGCCTCGGTCATCAAATGGACGCTGGGAATTTCTCTCACCGCTTTTACCGTGTTCCTGTCCGTGCAGGGGATCACGTCCGCAACGTACGACGGGTTTTCTTTCAAGGCGGCAAAGTATGCGGTCAGTAATACCGTTCCCATCATAGGGAGCTTTCTCGGAAGCGGGTTCGATCTTGTCATTGCGGGGAGCGTGCTCATCAAAAACTCTTTGGGAGCGTGCGGCATTTTCCTGCTTGCCATCGTCATTGCGGTGCCGCTGGTGCAGCTTGTCGCATACAATCTGTTTTTAAAGCTTGCGGCCGCCGTGACGGAACCTATGGGGGACGAAAAAGTCTCTTCCTTTCTCTCTTCTCTTTCGGGAACGGTCAATTATTTTACGGCGGGATTGCTTGCGGTGGGATTTATGTATTTTATCACCATTTTATTGCTGATCTGTTCTTCCAACGCTCTTTTCTGAATATGGATACATATATTTTATCGGTGTGCGGGGCGGTGATACTTTCCGCAGTCGCCGCCATGCTTCTTCCGGAAGGCAGACTGGGCAAATTTATCGGAGGGATCCTCAAAATTTTCTGCCTTCTCATCATCGTTCTGCCACTTCCGCCCATGCTGGAGGGAATTCTTCCCGAAAAGGAGGACGCGGAAGTCTCGGCGGAAATGCCCCTGGACGAAACTTTTTTAAACAAGATGTTTACCTTGCAGATGGAGCGGCAGGAACAGCTGATCGACGAGCGCCTGGAAGGGGAGTACGGCATTGTCGTTTCTTCGCAGATCGTGTGGGAACTTGTCGGATACGAATGTAAGATCAAACAAATTGAGATCGGCATAGAAGATTTTGGAATATACGGCAAAGACGAGCATATATTTGTTATAGAGCAGGTAAAAAACACGGTCTTTGCCATGTACGGAGAGGAGGTCGTCGTATATGAGTGAAGGAAAAACCTCGTTCGGACAAAAGATAAAGTCGGGAAAGATCGCGGAAATTGCCATCGCCGTTCTGCTTCTCATCGTCGTGGCGGTCTTGCTTCTTTCTTCCCTGTCTCCGAAGGATGCAGACTCCGCCGATTTCGCGCAGACAATGCAGACAAAGCTTGCAAAGGTCTTGTCCCGCATCGAGGGCGCGGGCGAGGTGGAAGTCTTTCTCACCGTCGCTTCGGAAGGGGAAAAGGTGGTCGCCACCGAAAGCGTGGAAAGCTCGGACGGAACGGTGACGACGTCGCCCGTGTTTTCGGGCGGGGAACCCGTCATTCTCGAAGTGCTGACACCGGAAATAACGGGAGTGCTGATTGTGGCAGAGGGAGCTGACGATCTGGGCGTTCGGTTCAATCTGATCGAAGCGACGGCATCCGTTTTAAATATCAACCAAAGCATAATCAAAGTATATACGATGGGCGAGTAAATCAAAAAAAGGAGAATGAAAAAATGTCGAGAACCAAAAAAATCGTCATTATGACGGGGCTTGTGCTGTTGCTGGCGGTAACGGCGGTATTCAATTTTGTGCTTGCCGGAAGTCTGGACGGCAATGCGGACAGCGGCGTCACCGCGGCAAATTATTTCACCACCTACCGCACCGAACGCAGCACCACGCGCAACGAGGAACTTCTGCAGCTGGATTCCATCCTCGAAAGCACGGAAGCGGGAACGGATGCCTATGAAGAGGCGATGTCCCTGAAACTGCAGATCGTGGAAATGATGGAGCGCGAACTCCTTCTGGAAACGTATATCAAATCTCTCGGGTACAACGACGCCGTCGTCAGCATCGGAATGGATTCGGAAAACGTCAATGTGTTCGTCAACGCGTCCGAACTTTCCTACAACGATTTCCTTTCCATTTATAATATTCTGACGGAAGAGGCCGGGTGTGACCCCGCAAACGTAAATATTATGCCGATTCAGGCAGAAATTTAAAAAAAATACTGTTCAAATCCGAAGAAATGTGGTATAATATACGTAAGAAAGATTCAGGAGAGGTACAATGGCACTTTTCAAACGCGTTCCGTCGGACGGACAGAAGGGAAAAGTATCTTACAATTCCGGCATCGTCAGCGGGATCATCAGCCTTGCCGTTTCGGAAATAGAGGGCGTGGAACTGCTTCCCGGGAAAAAACGCGGTATGAAACTGTACTTTGAAAAGGACGGTATCTACGCGGATATTTCCGTGAAAGTGGACTACGGCTACAACGTTCCCGAAGTCGCATTCAAGATCCAGCAGTCGGTCAAGCACAACGTGGAGGCGATGACGAAGTACAAAGTCGCCAAAGTGGACGTCTACGTCGTGGGCGTGGAACTGCTCGACAGGGTCGCGGAACAATTATGACACAGGAATTTCCCCTCGTATTTGCGAGGGGAAATATTAAATTATCAACAGGAAAAACAGTATGAGGACCAAAGCGCGCGAATGCGCATTCAAAGTGATTTTCGCATCGTTGTTTCAGCCGGAGGGAAATGCGGAATTTCAACGCGGCGTGTACAAAGCCTTTTCTCTGGACGAGGAAGAATGCAAATACGCAGATCTTCTCCTCGATCTCGTGAAAACGCACAGGGAAGAACTGACGCAGGCTTTAAACGAATACTCCATCGGGTTTTCGGAAAAGCGTCTCTTCCCCGTCGACAAGAGCCTGCTCCTGATGGCAATGGCGGAGATCCGTTACGTCGATGACGTTCCGCCCGTTGTCTCCATCGATGAAGCGGTGGGGCTGGCAAGAAAATATTCCACGGAAAAGAGCGTGGGATTTGTCAACGGCGTACTGGGTACGTACATGACGGAGGTACAAAAGAATGGGCATTCTGATTGACGGGAAAGCTCTTGCGGCGCAGTTGCGCGGCGAAATCAGAGAACAGGCGGAAAATTTCCGCAAACAGCGCGGCAAGGACATCGGACTTGCCGTTATTCTCGTAGGGGAAGATCCTGCGTCGCAGGTGTACGTGCGCAACAAGATCAAAGCGTGTGAGGAAGTGGGGGTCAAGTCCTTTTCCTATCATCTCCCCGCGGAGACGACAGAACAGCAGCTCGTCTCTCTCATTGACGAGCTCGTCGCGTCCGATAACGTTCACGGCATTCTCGTTCAGCTGCCTCTGCCAAAACACCTCAACGAGCGCGCCGTCCTCGCGCACATTCCGCCTGCCAAGGACGTGGACGGCTTCTGCGCGGAAAACGTGGGCAACCTCGCCATGAACCGCACGACCATCGTAGCCTGCACGCCTTTCGGCGTCATGAAAATGCTGGAAAAATATGGCATTGATCCCAAGGGGAAGAATGCCGTCGTGCTGGGCAGATCGAATATCGTCGGAAAGCCGATGGCGATGCTTCTTCTGAACGCGGACGCCACGGTCACCGTCTGCCACAGCAAGACAAAGAACCTGAAAGAGATCTGCGCGGCGGCAGATATCCTTGTCGTGGCCATCGGCAGGGCGAAGTTTGTCACGGCGGACATGGTGAAAGAGGGCGCCGTCGTCATCGATGTCGGAATGGACCGCGACGAAAACGGGAAACTCTGCGGAGACGTCGATTTTGAACACGTGAAGGACAAGGCTTCCTACATTACGCCCGTTCCGGGCGGCGTGGGGCCCATGACGATAACCATGCTGCTCTACAATACGGTGATTGCGGCGACGAGGAGTTAATTTTTTGGATACCAACTGGAAAGAAAAACTGGAAGAACTGCGTACGGCGTTTGAAGGCATTCTGCAAAATTACACGGACAATATGAACCTCAAACCGGACATTCTCAACGAGAGCATGAAATATTCCCTTGTCCAGGGCGGAAAGCGCCTGCGCCCCGTGCTGATGTTTGCCTGTGCGCAGATGTTGGGCGGCAAGGTGCAGGACGTTGCGGGATTTGCGCTTGCTCTCGAAATGATCCACACTTATTCGCTCATTCACGACGATCTGCCCGCGATGGACAACGACGATTTCCGCCGCGGCAAGCCCTCCAATCACAGACAATTCGGGGAAGGGCAGGCCATCCTCGCGGGGGACGCCCTGCTCAACGAAGCATATTCTATCTGTTTCGAAGAATGCTCCAAGGGGAAATCCTACCGCAACGCGGCGGCGTTCCTCTGTAAAAATGCGGGCGCGTACGGAATGGTCGCGGGACAGGCTGCCGACCTTTTCTGGCAGGGAAGGCTGGACGCGGGAAAAGCGGAAGCGGACTTTATCGTCCTGAACAAGACGGCAAAGATGATCATGTCCGCCGTCACGGTCCCGGCGTATGTCTACAATGCCGACGAAAATATCATTGCGCTCTTTTCCGAATTCGGGAAAAATTTCGGATTTCTGTTTCAGATCACGGACGACATTCTGGACGAAACGGGCGAATTTGAAAAGCTCGGAAAGACAGTCGGCAAGGACAAACAGGAAAACAAGCTTTCCGCGCTCGCGCTGTTCGGCAGGGAAAAGAGCGAGGAGCTCGCCGACCATTATTGCAATATCTGCTTGCAGATCCTCAATGAAATGCCTTACGAAAGCGGATTTTTGCAGGCTCTCACGCAATATGTGCGCAGGCGCGAGGCGTAACCGTGCGGCTGGATAAATACCTTGTCGGCAACGGGTTTGCCTCCCGTACGCGCGCGGCCCGCGCGGTCGAACAGGGGCGCGTGCTCGTCAATGGCAAAAGGGCGAAAGTTTCCCAGGAGATCTCATCTTCCGACACCGTTCAGATCTTACCCGAACCCGTCTCTTTCGTGTCGGAGGGCGGGTTCAAACTGTATAAGGCGTTTAAAGACTTTGCCGAGAATGTCAACGGCCTCGTCTTTGCCGATCTCGGCGCAAGCACGGGCGGGTTTACCGATTGTCTTTTGCGATCGGGCGCTTCCCGCGTGTACGCCGTGGACGTCGGGGAAAGTCAGCTGGACGGGACGCTTCGCGAGGACAGCCGCGTGATTGTCATGGACAGACGGAATGCCCGCTATCTCACCGCGCGGGACTTTCCGCAGCAGATCGACGGCGTGACGGCAGACCTCAGCTTTATCTCTTTGACATATATATTCCCCGTCATTGCGGACATTCTTCCCGAAGGGGGCAAGGCGTTTGTGCTCGTCAAGCCGCAGTTTGAATGCGGCGGAAAGGGACAGGACAAACACGGCATTGTCAAGGAGAAAAAGATACACGAGCAAATCATCCGCTCTCTCTGCGCGGAGGCGGAAAAACAGGGGCTTGCCCCGCTCAGGCTTACAAACGCTCCCTTGCGGGAGCGGAAAAATACGGAATATGTGCTTTGTCTGCAAAAGGGAGGAAGGGCGGCAGATCTTTGCGATCTGATCAAAGCCGTGTACGAACCGACAGACGGTTGATTTATGAAAAACGAACGTTACACTCCGGAACAGAAAAATCTTTTGAAGATCGATCCGAAAACCTATACGGAAGAAGAGCGGGAGGCAATGCGCATCGTCTTGCTTCCGCGGAAAAAATATCTTCCGCAAACGGACGAGGAGGGATTGGAGATCGTTTCCCTCGCGCTTGGCAGTCGCGAAAAGAAGGAGCTCTTTCTGCGCTGCCGCAGGGATATTTTCGCAAGGTATTCCTGTGAGGGGCGCTGGAGCGCGGGCGACAGATCCGCCGTTTTGTACTATCGCTTTTCCTGCAAAGGCAAGCCGCTCTGCGCTCTCCGCGTGCGTATTGATCACTTTGAACTGGTGTTCAGCCTGAATAAAAAGGAGATGGAGGCGTTTGAAAAGATTCGCCCCAACCTTTCCAGAGAGGACATTCAGTACGGATATGACGTCACGGGCAGCGACGTACAGCGTAAAGTTCTCGCATATTCCATGGAACGCTCTTATGAGGACGTGTTCCGCGTATTGGCGCTTCGCTGTCCTCCCGATAAAGGCAAATTTTACGAATAAAAGTGAAACCGCACCGCCAAAAACTTTTGGCGGTGCGGTTATTTTGTCTTATAAAATTCTTCAGACAACCAGATGGAAGATCCCCAGCGTCACGCCGCAGAAGATCAGCAGGGACAAAACGTCCGTGATGGTCGTGATAAAGGGGTTGGCAAAGACGGCGGGGTCGATATGAATGGATTTTGCAAAGATTGGGACGCAGCAACCGACGATCTTTGCGACGACCACCGCAAGAGCGATCGCCGTTCCCACGGCAAGGGAATAGAGGAGGGAATAATCGTACCCGAAGATCAGCCTGTCTACGAGCTGCAGTTTTGCAAAACACACGATCCCTACGGAAAGGGCGACGAGCACGGAAACGCGCATCTCTTTCCAGATAACTTTTCCTATGTCGCGCGGCCGTATTTCATCCAGTGCCATGCCGCGGATCACTGTGACAGAAGCCTGGCTGCCCGCGTTTCCGCCCGTTCCCATGACCATGGGCACGCACGCGACGAGCAGGGTGGACAGCAGCGATTCGTAGGTGTTGAGGATGAGCCCCGTAAAAGTCGCGCTTACCATCAGAATGAGGAGCCAGGGGATCCTGTGCAGGTAAATGCGAAAGACGCTCGTTTCCAGATAAGGTTTGTCCGACGGGGTGACCGAGTTGATATACGAAATATCTTCCGTCGCCTCGTCCGTGATGACGTCGAGAGCGTCGTCGATGGTGACAATACCGACCAGCCTCTTTTCCTGATCGACCACGGGAACGGAAAGCAGGTCGTACTTGGAGAGGACGTTTGCCACAACTTCCTTGTCGTCCTGCGTGTTTACAAAGATAAAGTTCGTTTCCATAAAGGAAGCGACTTTTTCTTCATAGTCATGTAAAAAGAGGTCTTTTACCGTCACGGTGCCGATCAGAGTTTTCTGGTCGTCCGTGACGTAGCAGGTATAGATGGTCTCTTTGTCGATGGCCTCTTTTCTGATCTTGTCAAAGCATTCGCGTACGGACATATGGGCGCGGAGGGAAATGCACTCCGTGGTCATGATGCTGCCCGCGCTGTCTTTGGGATATTTGAGGATCTCGTTGATCTCTTTTCTGGTTTCGCTGTCCGCCTGCATCAGAATTCTGCGAACGACGTTGGCGGGCATCTCTTCGATGAGGTCGACGGTATCGTCGACAAACAGGTCGTCGATGATGAGCTTTAATTCTTTATCGGAAAAGGAGCGGATGAGCAGCTGCTGCTGCGTGCTGTTCATCTCCACAAATGTTTCCGCTGCAAGTTCTTTTGGCAGCAGGCGGAAAAGGATGGGAAGGTCTTCTTCGTCCAGTTCGGAGAAGATCTCCGCCAGGTCGACAGGCTCCAGATCGGCGAGCAGAGGTTTTAAGAGAGCGTATTTCTTTTCCCCGAGATAGTCAACAATTTCAACAATTTTGTCGTTTCTGTTTTCGGGAGTAGCTTTCAGAAGGACTTCGTGCACGACGTCTGTGGGCATAGTTTCCAGCAGTTGCTTTACGTCGTCGTCAATGATCTCATCTGTGACCGATTGCAGTTTTACGTCGCTGAAATTTTTTAAAACGCGCCTCTGCGTATCGCGGTCGAGCAGGACAAAGACGTCTGCGGCGGTTTCCTTGTCCAGTACGCCGAACAGGGCGGTGAGATTTTCGCTGTTCAGGGATTGCAAGATCTCCGCGAGTTCTTCCTGCGTCACGTCCTTTAAAAGTTCTTTCAGGGCGTCCGTGTCGTTCTCTTGCAGTAATTGCAGTATCTTTTCTTTCACGGCGCACCTCCTGGGGAAATTTACAGAAAAAGTATAATTTTTTTTGGCAATTTTGTCAAGCGATGGAGGGAAATCCGATCGCAGGAAACATTTTTTTTACAACAGTTTTACACGTTGCCCTGCCTGCGCTTGTATGACGGCGTTTTTTATGGTATAATGAACGGGAAATCCGTTGCAAGGAGAAAGATATGAACCAGAGAATGTACGGTTTGGGAAGCAAACGTTCTGTGATCCGCGAGATCTTTGAATTCGGCAGACAGCGCGCGCAGGAGGTCGGTGCGGAAAACGTATTCGATTTCAGCCTGGGCAACCCGAGCGTGGAGCCTCCCCGTCAGGTAGAGGAAGTGCTTGTGCAGCTGATCGGTGAGAGTTCGCCTACGGCGCTGCACGGCTATACCTCCGCGCAGGGGGATCTGTCCGTCCGCCGCGCGATCAGCGATTACATTCAGAAGACGCATTCCGTTTCCTGCGATCCCGATTATATTTATATGACCTGCGGCGCGGCGGCATCCCTGGTCATCTCTCTCTCCGCACTCTGCGAGGAAGGGGACGAGGTCATCACCTTTGCGCCGTACTTTACGGAATACAAGGTATTTGCCGAAACGGCCGGGGCAAAGCTCATCGCTCTCCCGTCCGATCCGCAAACCTTCCAGATCGACTTTTCCCTGTTGGAACAGGCGATCGGCAGCCGTACCGCGGCCGTGCTGATCAATTCTCCCAACAATCCCAGCGGCGTGGTGTACAACGAGGACACGGTGAAAAAACTTGCCGACCTTCTGCGCAAAAAATCCGCGCAACTCGGCAGGACGATCTATCTCGTCACCGACGAACCGTACCGCGAACTCGTGTACGGGGGAGTCAAAGTCCCTTATCTCACCGCTTATTATAAGGATACCCTCGTTTGCTATTCTTATTCAAAATCTCTTTCTCTGCCCGGCGAGCGAATCGGCTATATCTTCGTCAACCCGCAGGCAGGGAAAGCAAAGGAAATCTATCTTGCCGTCTGCGGCGCGGGGAGAGCACACGGGTATGTCTGCGCGCCTTCGCTGTTCCAGAAGATGATCGCGCGCTGCCAGGGGATCACTTCGGATGTCTCTGTCTATGAGAGGAACAGGGACACGCTCGTCGGAGCGCTGCGCGGGTACGGATTTTCCTGCGTACAGCCGGACGGAGCGTTCTATCTGTTTGTTCGCTCTCCCGAACCTGATGCAAACGCCTTCTGTGAGCGGGCAAAAAAATACGATCTGCTCTTCGTCCCCGGGGACGATTTCGGCTGTCCCGGATATGTGCGGATCGCCTATTGCGTCTCGCCGCAGATGATCGAACGCTCTCTGCCCGCCTTTGCAAAACTTGCGGCCGAATATTCTTTGTGAGAGGCAGACTATGAGATTGCTTTTTGTCAGGCACGGCGATCCTGATTACGAACATGACACTTTGACGGAAAAAGGGGAGCGGGAGGCAGAACTTCTTGCCGACAGGCTCCAGTCGGAAAAGATGGACTACTTTTATCTCTCGCCGCAGGGCCGCGCGCAGAAAACGGGGCAAGCGGTGATGAGGCGCCTGGGGCGGACGGGGGAGACCTTTGACTGGCTGCACGAATTTACGCCTTCCGTCACTCTTCCCGAGAGCGGGCAGCCGCACATCATCTGGGATTTTATGCCGTCCTTTATGCAGAAATATCCGCAGCTTTATTCCCCGACGGAATGGCTGGAGCTGCCCTTTATCAGGGAAAGCACCGTTCCGCAGGGGTATCGCGCCGTGTGCGAAGGCATCGACGGGCTTCTTGCCCGCCACGGGTATGTCCGCAAAGACAATTATTATTCCGTGAAAAAATCCAACAGGGATACGCTGGTGTTTTTCTGCCACTTCGGGGCGACCGCCGTTGTCTTGTCTCACCTGTTCAACCAGTCGCCCGTGGCGCTGATGCAGCATTTTTCGGCGCCCACCACTTCGGTAACGACCGTCTATACGGAAGAGAGGGAGGAGGGGATCGCATCCTTCCGCTGCATGACGTACGGCGACGTTTCCCACCTGTATGCGGCTAAAGAGCCCGTCTCTTTTTCGGGTCGTTTCTGCGAAACTTTCGACGATCCTACAGAACGCCATTGACGGGGAAATTTTTCTTTTCACTCTTCTTTCCTTTTGATGAAAAAAAGGCAGAAGGGTGAAAATTTTTTTGTCAAAAAATTGCTTTTTTGACAAAAATGGTTTATAATATAGAATGGATAGATTTGGAATACTTTTTTGGGAGGTATTATGGATAAACTCAACTTGCTCCGTGCAAGGCGGCAGGAAGTGCTCGCCGCAGGGAGTGCGATTCGCAAAACGATCGCCGGACTTGTTGATGGGGACAGCTTTGTGGAACTTTCCGGTTTCAGCTTCTCCAAAAACGATTTTTACGGCGAAGAAGCAGCAGGCGAAGGCGTTGTCACGGGTTTTGCTACCATCGAGGGAAATCCCGTCTATGTGGCGGCGCAGAACTTTGACGTCCTCAGCGGCGGCGTGAGCAAAGAAAACTGCGCAAAGCTGCTCAGGTGTCTGGAACTCGCGGAAAAGAATTCCACGCCAGTCGTGTACATTCTCAACAGCCTCGGCGTGCAGATCGGCGAGGGTGTCACCGTGCTGGAAGGGCTTGCGCAGCTTCTTTCCAAGGCGGCAAAGCTTCACGGCGTTGTGCCGCAGTTTGCCGTCATCAACGGCGAGGTGTACGGACAGACGGCGCTTTTGGCGGCGTGCGCAGACTTCACATTCTTCATGAAGGAAGGCGTGCTTGCGGCGGACAGCCCGCTCGTGCTCTCTGCAAAGAGCGGCAAAAATCTTGCCAAAGAAGCGGTCGGCGGTGCCAAAGTGCTGGACAAGACCAACCTCGTTTCCTTCGAGGCGGAGGACATCGCGCAGGTTCGCGCAACAGTTTCCAAGATCCTCGGCATTCTGCCCGAATACAGCGCGCTCGTCGTGGAAAACGGGGCGGATCTTAACCTTGCTTTCCCCAAACTCAACGAAAAGTGCGATGCGGATACGCTGATCGCGTCCGTGTTCGACAAGGATTCCTACGTGGAAGTCGGGAAGGATTGCTCTCCCGAAGTGCATTGCGTACTCGGCAGAGTGGGCGGGATCTCCGTTGCCGCCGTCGTTACGGGCGGGGAAACTTCCGTATCTCTCAATGAAAACAACGTTGCAAAGATGATCTCCTTTGCGGAGTTTGCCTCTTATTACGGGCTTCCGTTTGTCAGCTTTGTGGACGCGCAGGGCGTTCAGTCCGATCTTTCGGCGCAGAACAGCCTCGTCCTGAAAAATATTTTCAAGCTCTTGGAAACGTACGATCTTCTCGACAATGCAAAGATCTCCGTCGTGTACGGCAGCGCCATCGGGCTCGGCTATACGCTTCTGGCGGCCAAATCCGCAGGCTTTGACTATTGCTATGCGTTCGCAAACGCAAAGATCGCTCTGTTCGACAGCGAAAAGGGCGCCGAGATCGAGTTTGCAGGGGAGAAAAAGGCAGACAAAGCAAAACTTGCCGCCCGCTATGCAGACGAAAATTCCGATCCTATTCATGCGGCAAAGAACGGCTATGTCGATAACATCATCGAACCGCAGTTTGTCAGACAGTATCTGGTGGCGTCTCTCCAGATGCTGTTGAAGTGAGGTACACAAAATGCTTGCATCCTTATTGGCAAAAGATGTGCAGTGGATCGGGGTTCTGGATTCCCTGATTTATGCGATCATCGGTTTTGCCGTCACATTTGTCGGGATCTTTCTTCTGATCTTTTTCATCTGGCTGCTCGGAAAGGCCGTCAATCAGGCGGCTGCGGTCCGCAGCCGTAAAAAGGCGGGAAAGGCAGAAGAAGCACCCGCGGAAGTTCCCGCCGCATCCGCGTCGGATGAAGTCAGCGAGGAGATCCGCGTTGCAATCGTTGCGGCAATCGCCGCTTACTACGCCGGCGAAAACAGCTCGTGCGAATTCAAAGTAAAGAGAATCAAGAGATTATAAGGAGAAAACAAAAATGCGTAAATTCGTTGTCACTATCGATGGTAAAAATTACGAAGTCGGCGTGGAAGAGATCGGTGCCGATCAGACGGTCGTCAATACCGTTGCCGCTCCCGCAGCCGCTCCTGCGGCGCAGGCTGCTCCTGCCGCTCCCGCGGCTCCCGTTTCCGGCGAAAAGGTGCTTTCTCCTTTCCCCGGACTCATCAAAAAGTTTATCGTCAATGAGGGCGATACCGTGAAAAAAGACCAGCCCATCCTCGTGCTCGAAGCAATGAAGATGGACAACGACATCACCGCTCCCTGTGCAGGAAAAGTTTCCTTTAAAACGGCGGTCGGCAACAACGTCGAAACAAATGCGTTGCTCGCTGTGATCGGCTGAAACGGGTGGTGTAAAGATGCAAATACTTTCGTCAGGAATTAACATTGGCGAGATGTTTGTGAACCTGTGGAAATCTTCGGGTTTCATGCAGGGGAGCTGGGAAAACTACGTCATGCTCGTGGTTTCCTTCATCTTGATGTATCTCGCCATTGTCAAAAAATTTGAACCGCTCCTGCTTCTGCCCATCGCTTTCGGTATGTTCATCATCAACATACCGGGCGCGCAGAACATCGTCTGGGGCAGGTACGAAACGCCGGACACTTCCCTCGAGCTCGGGCTGAATTCAGACGGTTCACTCGAATACGTGGGGGTGTATCTGCTCAACGGTACAAAGGATACGCTCATTTATGTCAAGGACGGCTTCCTCAACGGCAGTACGCTGACATATTATGACGGCTTTGCCGCATTGCAGGCCGGAACGGTTTCCACCGCACAGGTCTTTAACTTTACCGAAACGTACACCTTGCAGGGCTATATTGCGGGGACGGTCGCAAACGGAGTTACGACGTTCAACAGCGCCGACCTCATCATTTCCCACGCGTATATGGACGTGACCAACCGCGGCCTTCTGTGGTATCTGTATTTCGGCGTCGAAAACGTCATTTACCCGCCTCTGATCTTCCTCGGGATCGGCGCAATGACCGACTTCGGCCCGCTGATCGCAAACCCGAAGAGCATGATCCTCGGCGCGGCTGCACAGCTCGGCGTATTCTTTACGCTGTTCATGGCTGTCGTGCTCGGATTTGACGCGGCGGCTGCCGCTTCCATCGCCATCATCGGCGGCGCGGACGGTCCTACGGCAATTTATCTTACCCAGCAGCTTGCTTCCCATACCGAACAGGATCTGCTGGCGACCATCGCCATTGCGGCCTATTCGTACATGGCGCTCATTCCTATCATTCAAAAACCGATCATGCGCTTGCTTACCACAAAGAAAGAGCGCGCCGTCAAGATGAAGCAGCTGCGTGAAGTTTCCAAGGTGGAGAAGATTATTTTCCCTATCCTCGTCACGCTGATCGTCGGCATTCTTCTGCCCGATGCGATCCCTCTGCTCGGTATGCTCATGCTCGGTAACCTCATGCGCGAAAGCGGCGTTGTCGGAAGGCTCTCTTCCCAGGCTCAAAACGGATTGATGAATACCATCACCATCTTCCTCGGCGTTTCCGTCGGGTGCAAGGCTGTCGGTACAACTTTCCTGCAGGTGCAGACGCTGTTCATCATCCTGCTCGGCCTCATTGCGTTCATGTTCGGTACCATCGGCGGACTTCTGGTCGGCAAACTCATGTGCAAGCTTTCGGGCGGTAAGATCAACCCGCTCATCGGTTCTGCAGGCGTCTCCGCCGTTCCTATGGCGGCGCGTATTTCCGAGGACGTCGGGCGCGAAGAGGATCCCAGCAACCACTTGCTCATGCACGCTATGGGACCGAACGTCGCAGGCGTTATCGGTTCTGCGATCGCTGCGGGCTTCCTGCTTGCCTGCTTCGGCTAAACTGAGGCACATTCTTTCCGTCGCTTCCTCTGCTTTGCGGCAGGGGAGCGCGGAATACAGAGTATAATTTCGGGAGAAAAGCAATGGCTAATAAAGAAAATAAAAAAGTTTTGATCACCGATACCATTCTCCGCGACGCGCATCAGTCCCAGGCGGCAACGCGTATGCGGCTGGATGAGATGCTTCCTGTTCTCGAACAGCTGGACGACATCGGTTATTATTCGCTGGAAGCCTGGGGCGGCGCAACGTTCGATACCTGCCTCCGTTTCCTCAACGAAGATCCGTGGGAACGTCTGAGAACGCTCCGCAAGCATTTGAAAAAGACGCCCATCCAGATGCTGCTGCGCGGGCAGAACCTGCTCGGCTACCGTCATTATTCGGATGACGTCGTGGAAAAATTTGTCGCAAAATCCATCGAAAACGGCGTCAAAGTCGTCCGCGTGTTCGATGCGCTCAACGATCCCCGCAACCTGGAAACGTCCATGAAGGCGATCAAGAAATACGGCGGGATCTGCGAGGCTGCCATCAGCTATACGACCAGCCCCGTACACACGACCGCTTATTTTGTAAAGCTCGCAAAACAGCTGGAAAGCATGGGCGCGGACAATATCTGCATCAAGGATATGGCAAACCTTCTCTTGCCGTACACGGCTTATGACCTCGTTTCTCAGCTGAAAAAGGAACTCAAACCCGAAACGAAAGTGCATCTGCACACGCACAACACGGCAGGTACGGGCGACATGGTCAACCTGAAAGCCATCGAGGCGGGCGTCGACATCGTGGATACGGCGCTCTCTCCGCTCGGCAACGGAACCAGCCAGCCCGCCACCGAACCGCTGGTGGCTACGCTTGCGGGCACGCCTTACGATACGGGCATCGACATTCAGAAGCTTCTGCCCATCGTAGAGCACTTCAAGGGTGTTGCGGAACGTCTGAAGAAGGACGGGTTCCTGTCTCCGAAGGTTCTTTCCATCGACATCAACGCGCTGATCTATCAGGTTCCGGGCGGAATGCTTTCCAACCTGATTTCCCAGCTCAAACAGCAGAACAAGTCTGAAAGACTGGGAGAAGTGCTTGCAGAGGTTCCCAATGTCCGCAAAGATTGCGGTTATCCTCCTCTGGTCACACCTTCTTCGCAGATCGTCGGAACGCAGGCTGTGCTCAACGTTCTTTCGGGTGAGCGCTACAAGATGGTCACGAAGGAGTTCAAGGGATTGTTGCGCGGCGAGTACGGTGAACTTCCCGCAGAACCCAACGAGGCTGTCGTGAAAAAGTGCATCGGCAACGAAAAACGCATCACATATCGTCCCGCAGACGATCTCAAACCCGAATACGAGAATTTCAAGTCTGAGATCTCCGAATACATGGAACAGGAAGAGGACGTTCTCTCCTATGCCGTGTTCGGGCAGGTCGCGCTCAACTTCTTCAAATGGCGCAAGGCCGCAAAAGAAGGAGTGGACAAAAATCTCGCGGAAGGCGGAAAAGTTTATCCCGTCTGATCAGAATGAAAAATCGCAAGGTCAGCGAAGGCCGCAAATGGCTTTCGCTGACTCTTTCGTAAGGGAAAAATGAAAAAAGCAGCAGTCATCGGCGCGGGCGCATCCGGCCTTATGGCGGCGTATGCCGCCGCGAAAAACGGAAATCAGGTGACCGTCTTTGAGAAAAACGAAAAGGCGGGCAAAAAGATCTATATCACGGGGAAGGGGCGCTGTAACGTTACAAACGACACTTCCGCGGAAGGCTTTCTGGAAAACGTCGTTCGCAACGCAAAATTTCTGAAAGGCTGTGCCTATGCTTTCCCGCCCGAAAAGACCATGCGTTTTTTGGAGGAAGGCGGACTTCCTCTGAAAGTGGAGCGCGGAAACCGCGTATTTCCCGCCTCGGACAAGGCAAGCGATGTGACAAAATGTCTCGAGCGTTATTGCCGCAATGAGGGAGTGGAGTTTCACTTTCAGGAATGTGTCCTGCGCCTGGAAAAGCAAGGGGAAGACTTTTTGCTCGTCACGGAAAAGGGGGAATATCTGTTTGACTGCGTCATTGTCTGTACGGGCGGGCTCTCTTATCCTGCCACGGGCAGCACGGGCGACGGGTATACCTTTGCGCGTCGTTTCGGACTGAAAATCAAGCCGCTCCGCCCCGCGCTTTGCGGGATCGTGTGCGACATGAAAGAAATTTCCCGTCTGCAGGGGCTGACGCTGAAAAATGTGCAGATCACTGCCTGTCGGCAGGGGAAGATCCTGGGAAGTTTTTTCGGTGAAATGCTCTTCACGCATTTCGGCGTGTCGGGGCCCATCGTTTTGTCCCTTTCCAGTCTTTTGAATGAGACGCAAAACTGGAAGGAAATTTCTTTGTCTATCGACTTGAAACCTGCGTTGGATGAAACTACGCTGGACAAGCGCCTTTTGCGTGACTTTGAGAAATTTAAAAACAAACAGATGCAAAACGCCCTGGACGAACTTTTGCCCAAGAGCCTGATTTTGCCGGTTTTGCAGCAGGCGGAAATTCCGCCGCAGCTTGCGGTGAACAGCCTTTCCAAAGAGGCCAGAAACCGTCTTATAAAAGTTTTAAAAGGCTTTCGCCTGTACCCCGTTTCCCTTCGCCCTGTGGAAGAGGGGATCGTCACGGCGGGAGGCGTAGACGTTGCGCAGATCCATCCGAAAACAATGCAATGCAAGGAGATCCCCGGTTTGTATTTTTGCGGAGAGGTACTCGACGTTGACGCTTTTACGGGCGGATTTAATTTGCAAATAGCATTCATGACGGGATATGCTGCGGGCAGCAGCATCCGTTAAAGCGTGAATTTTATATAAATGCGATGTACTATGCCAGACATAATTCGCATATAACAGGGAGGTTCAGGTATGAAAGCCATCCGAGGCGCCACTACAATCAGACAAGATTCGCCCGAAGAGATCCGCGCGGCGGTCAAGGAGTTGCTTTGTGCTCTCTCCGAAAAAAACGGTCTTTCCGAACAGGAAATGATCTGCATTCTCTTTTCCAATACGGCAGACATCCGTTCGCTGTATCCTGCAAAAGCCGCGCGCGAAGCAGGGTTTACCCATGCGGCGCTGTATTCCTCCCTGGAACCTGAAATTGAGGGTGCTCTGCCTTTGTGCATCCGAGTCCTGATTCTGGCGGAAACGGAAGGGCCCGTTTCCCACGTGTATCTGCGCGGTGCGGCAAATCTTCGCAAGGACCTCAAAAAGTTTTCCGTTGCGCTGGACGGCCCTGCGGGCAGCGGAAAGAGCACGGTGGCAAAGCTTCTCGCCGCGGCGCACAATATTTTATATCTCGATACGGGTGCCATGTACCGCGCCTGCGCGCTGAAAGCCATGAAAGAGGGCCTGAAACACATTGACGAAAAGAGCGTCCGCCCGCTCATGGACTCTCTCGATTTGCGCATAGAATACAGGGACGGCAAACAGCATACCATTCTGGACGGAGAGGATGTTTCCGAAG
>ERZ1090881.164-NODE-164-length-33958-cov-13.662419_pt1 | contig 33958 bp, 31 predicted proteins | sample MGYA00478470_ERZ1090881 | MGnify/ENA primary metagenome ERZ1090881 (study PRJEB33644, sample SAMEA5815736) | chicken gut metagenome | biome: Chicken; feature: Gastrointestinal Tract; material: Caecum | place: Ireland | collected 2019-01-01 | study: A study of the...
TTTCTCATAAAAATATGCACCTCCAAAAGTGTCTAACTTTTGGGGTGCATATCATATCCGAAGTCTTTTTTTCGTGCATAACTTTGCGCGGGGAATTTTTAAATATCAAAGGAAGGGATGCACCTCGCAGAGGTTTCCGTTATCTTGTCTCGTTTTTTCGTGCATGGTTTTGTACGGAGATTATTAAGTATCAAAGAAGCGGACGCCGTGCAACGGCTTCCGTTATCTTGTCTCGGTATAGGATCGCGCATCTTTTGCCCGCACGTCCCGCATTGACGGGGCGTTTTTGCGCCTTTGTGTTTAAGAAATAACTTGTATTGATGAGTGAAAAGGTCAAAAATGCGGGTTATAAATTTTTTCGATAGGGCTATTTGTGTTTTGCGTTGAAAAATACTTGAAAATTGTCGCGCGGTCGTTTATACTATATAGTGACACAATCTAAATTACAGGACGGACAGGTTATGTATAAGATATTGAAAAAGAGAGAGCTGAATCCCACCGTCACGCTGATGGAGGTAGATGCCCCGTTTGTGGCGAGAAAGGCAGAGCCGGGGCAGTTTATCATCCTGCGCGTGGATGAGGAGGGGGAACGCATCCCGCTTACGGTCGCCGATTACGACAGGGAAAAGGGAACGGTAACCATCATTTTCCAGATCGTCGGCGGTACGACGCAGCGTCTGAACCATCTTTCGGAAGGGGAATACATTCAGGATTTTGTCGGCCCGCTCGGCGAACCTTCCCATGTGGAGGGTCTGAAAAAGGTAGCGGTCATCGGCGGCGGCGTGGGCTGTGCCATTGCCTATCCCGTGGCGAAAAAGCTGCACGAACTGGGCGCGGAGGTGCATTCCGTCATCGGGTTCCGCTGTAAGGACCTGGTCATTCTTGAAGAGGAGTTCCGCAAGGTGTCCGACGCCTGTAAACTCATGTCCGACGACGGCACGGCGGGCGAAAAGGGGCTCGTTACCGACGCATTGAAAGCGCTGATCGAAGCGGGCAACCAATACGACGAAGTCATTGCCATCGGACCTGTGGTGATGATGAAGTTTGTGTCCCTTCTCACAAAGCAGTACAATATCAAGACGGTGGTCAGCATGAACCCCATCATGATCGACGGCACGGGGATGTGCGGCTGCTGCCGCCTGACCGTGGCGGGCAAAACCAGGTTTGCCTGTGTGGACGGGCCGGATTTTGACGGCCACGAAGTGGATTACGACGAGATCCTCAAACGCGCTTCCACCTACAAAGAGTTTGAAAAGCGCGAGAGGGAGGAAGCCTGCAACCTCTTCCGCAAGGAGGTAAAGTAAAATGCCCAACATGAGTCTGAAAAAACACGAAATGCCCTCGCAGGCGCCCGAAGTCCGCAATAAAAATTTCCTCGAAGTGGCTCTCGGCTATTCCGCGGAGACGGCGATAGAGGAGGCAAAGCGCTGCCTCAACTGCAAACACAAACCGTGCATTGGCGGCTGCCCCGTGCGCATCCACATTCCCGAGTTTATCGCAAAAGTGGCGGAAGGGGCGTTTGAAGAGGCGTACCAGATCATTCAGAAAACGAGCAGCCTGCCCGCCGTGTGCGGCAGGGTGTGCCCGCAGGAAACGCAGTGCGAGCAGAAATGCGTGCGCGGCATCAAGGGCGAACCCGTCGCCATCGGCAGGCTGGAACGCTTTGTTGCGGACTGGCACAATGCCAACAGCTGCGATCTCCCCGTCAAGGCAGAGCCCAACGGCCGCAAAGTGGCGGTGGTGGGCAGCGGGCCCGCGGGACTGACCTGCGCGGGCGATCTTGCCAAAAGGGGTTACGACGTCACCGTGTTTGAGGCGCTCCACCTTGCGGGCGGCGTGCTGGTGTACGGGATCCCCGAATTCCGTCTGCCCAAGAGCATCGTCCAAAAGGAGATCGACAACCTCAAGGCGCTGGGCGTCAAGGTGGAAACCAACATGGTCATCGGCCGCGTGCTCTCCATCGACGAACTGATGAGCGAATACGGCTTTGAAGCGGTCTTTATCGGCAGCGGCGCGGGCCTTCCCAGATTTATGAATATCCCGGGCGAAAATTTGAAAAGCGTGTATTCCGCCAACGAGTTTCTCACCCGCGTCAATCTGATGAAGGCGTATCAGGAAAATTCGCATACGCCCGTCCTGCACGCGGAAAAAGTGGCGGTCGTGGGCGGCGGAAACGTCGCCATGGACGCGGCGCGCTGTGCAAAGCGGCTGGGCGCCAAAGAGGTGTATATCGTCTACCGCCGTTCGGAAAAGGAGCTTCCCGCCCGTGCGGAGGAAGTGGAACACGCCAAGGAAGAGGGGATCGTCTTTAAATTCCTCACCAATCCCACCGCCATTCTCGAAGGGGAAAACGGCAGCGTCGCGGGCATGACCTGCGTGGAAATGGAATTGGGCGAACCGGATGCTTCCGGACGCCGCCGTCCCGTGGAAAAGGCGGGCAGCGAATTTACACTGGACTGCGATTGCGTCATCATGGCCATCGGCACTTCGCCCAATCCGCTCATCAAAAACACCACGAAAGGGCTGGAAACGCAGAAGTGGGGCGGGATCATCGCGGACGAGCACGGTCTGACCTCGCGCGAAGGGGTGTACGCAGGCGGGGACGCCGTAACGGGCGCCGCCACGGTCATTCTGGCGATGGGCGCGGGAAAAACCGCCGCGGAAGCCATCGACGCCTACATTCAGAGCAAAAATTAAACGATCGTTTTTGCCGCCGCATTTTTGAAGAAATGCGGCGGTTTTTGTATAACGGGACGGATAAGTGAAATTTTAGAGAAATCCTTCCCCGCGCGGGCATGAAAAAAGAAATTTGGCTTGTAAATGCGCGCGTTTTGTGTTATACTGATATGGAATCAAAGAATGGGCGGCTCAGCCGCCGCAAAAAGGAAAAATATGCCGAAAACAAAAAAGATCTACAATTACCCGCTGGTAGCATTGCGGGGTAAAGTCATTTTTCCTGCTACGGAAGCGGTGTTTGACGCGGGGCGTCTGAAATCGCTTACTGCCATTTCCAACGCCTCTTCGCGGGAAATGACGCTGTTTGTGTGTATGCAGAAGGACGCCGCAAAGGATGAGATCACTCCTGACGACGTCTGCACGGTAGGTACGGTGGTGCGCATCAAGCAGATCGCAAAACTCTCCACGGGCAATCTCCGCGTCACGGTGGAGGGCCTGTTCTGCGCCAAGGCGGAAGAGGTGTACGAGGAAGAGAGCTGCTTTTTTGCAAACGTTGCGGAAGTCAAACCCGTTCACGGCGATCCCGTGCTGGAAGAAGCGTATTTCCGCACGGCGCAGGACATGATGCGGGACATTCAGCTCACCGATCCCCGTTTCCCTCGCGAGGCGGCAACGGCGCTGGAAAACATTTCCGATCCGGAAGCCTACATCGGCAACGCGCTCCTGTATCTGCACATCAAAGAGGACGTCAAACAGAAGATCCTCGAAGAAAACAACGTGGTGGAACGGCTGAAGCTGTTCGAGCATTGCCTCAACGACGAGCGGGAAATCGCCAAGCTTGAAAAGAAGATCAGCGCCGCCGTGCGCCAGAGCATCGATAAAAACCAGAAAGAATACTTCCTGCGCGAACAGCTGAAGGCCATTCACACGGAATTGGGCGACGACGAGGAGGAGCGCGACACGCTCACCCGCCGCATCAAGGAAAAGAAGATGCCTGCGGAAGTGGAGGAAAAGGCGCTCAAAGAGCTTGCCCGTACGGACAAAATGCCGCCTTCTTCTCCCGAATATAACATTATCCGCACCTATCTCGACTGGCTGATCGATCTGCCCTGGACGGAGGAGACCAAGGACACGGAAAGCCTTGCCGACGCCAAAAAGATTCTGGACGAAGATCATTACGGTCTGGAAAAGGTCAAGACGCGCATCACCGAATATCTCGCCGTTCTGCAGCTGACCAAGAGCATGAACGCACCAATTCTCTGCTTTGTAGGGCCTCCCGGCGTGGGCAAGACGTCCATCGCCAAGTCGGTCGCCCGTGCGCTGGGCAGAAAGTTTGTGCGCATGAGCCTGGGCGGCGTCAAGGACGAGGCGGAGATCCGCGGACACCGCCGCACCTATGTCGGCGCCATTCCCGGCCGCATCATCTACGCCATGAAGCAGGTGGGCAGCATCAACCCCGTATTCCTGCTGGACGAGATCGACAAGGTCTCTTCGGATATGCGCGGCGATCCCGCCAGCGCTCTTTTGGAAGTGTTGGATCCCGAGCAGAATTCCACCTTCCGCGACAGATTTCTGGAAGTGCCGTACGATCTTTCCAAAGTCCTGTTCATCACCACGGCCAACACGGTGGACACCATCCCCACGCCCTTGCTGGACAGGATGGAGCTGATCGAGATCAACGGCTATACGCTGGACGAGAAAAAAGAGATCGCAAAGCGCTATCTCATTCCCAAAAAGATCAAGGAAAACGGCCTGCGCGAGGATCTTGTGGAAGTGACGGACGAGGCGATCGTCGCCATCATCGAGGGATATACGATGGAAGCGGGCGTGCGCAATCTCGAGCGCCAGATCGGTTCCGTTTGCCGCAAAATTGCGGTACGTTATGCGGAAAATCCGTCCATGGACAAGCAGGTCGTGGATGAAAAAGCGGTGGAAGAGCTGCTCGGCGTGCGCCGTTTCAGCGACGAGCGCGCACATCTGGAAGGCAACGAAGTGGGCGCCGCAACGGGTCTTGCCTGGACGGCCGTGGGCGGCACCACGCTCACCATAGAAGTTTCCGCCATGCCCGGCAAAGGGGAGATCCTTCTGACGGGAAAACTGGGGGACGTGATGAAGGAATCGGCGCGCGCCGCCATCAGTTACATCCGCGCTCATGCGGACGAATACGGCATTCCCGCCTCCGCTTTTTCGGAAACGGATATCCATATCCACGTACCGGAGGGCGCCACGCCCAAGGACGGGCCGAGCGCGGGGATCACGATGGCTACCGCCATTCTCTCCGCATTCACGCACAAACCCGTGCGCAACGACGTTGCCATGACGGGCGAGATCACGCTGCGCGGCAAAGTGCTGCCCATCGGCGGTCTCAAAGAAAAGGCGCTGGCGGCGCACCGTGCGGGCATCAAAAACATCATCATTCCCAAAGACAACGAGAAGGACGAGCAGGACATTCCCGAAAACGTCCGTTCCGACCTGCATTTTATCACGGCAGCAGAGGTGGGAACCGTCTTTCACAACGCCATTTTAGGGCTGTGAGGTAAAGTATGATCATCAAAGAGGCAACTTTCCTCACGTCCGCCGCAGACAAAAAGGGGTTTCTCCGCACGGAAAAGCCCGTCATCGCGGTGTGTGGAAAGTCCAACGTGGGCAAGAGCACGTTCATCAATATGCTCGCAAACAGAAACAAGCTTGCGCGCACGTCGGCAGAGCCGGGCAGAACGCGCCTTGTCAACTATTTCGATTTCGGCGAATTTGTGTTGGCCGATCTTCCCGGGTACGGCTATGCGCGCGTGTCCCATGCGGAAAAACTCAAATGGGCGCGCCTTTTGGACGACTTTTTTGCCGAAGGCGGTATCGCCCACGTGTTTGCGCTTGCGGATATACGGCACGACCCCACGGCGGACGATCTCACGATGATCAACTTTCTGTACGCCACGCAAACTCCCTTTACCGTCATCGCCACCAAGGCGGACAAGCTTGCCAAAACGCGCGTAAAGGAGGCTGTGCGCCGCGTCGCCGCGGCCTTTAAGACGGGGGAAGGGAACGTCATCGCCGTTTCCGGGCAGACGCGCAGGGGCAGGGAAGAAGTGCTTTCCGCCCTGGATAAGATCGTCAGCGTCGCCGCAACGCCGCAGGCGGAGGAGGAAGATCCCGCCGCAGGGCAGGAAAATTAAAATACGGTTGCTTTTCCCGCGGGTTCGTGCTATAATAAGAAAAAGCCCCGCGGGGGCAATTCTACAGAGGGAAACCTATGAACGGTATGCTCGCTTCGGCGTCGGATATTTTGTCCACGCCGTGGGGAATGACTGTCTTTATTTTGCTGGATATCGCCATTCTCCTTGTCGTCATTGTACTTAATTATCGCTGGCTGTTCAAGCGGCTGCTCGATATACTCTTTTCGTTTGTTTTTCTGGTCGTGTTTCTGCCGTTTTTTCTCATTTTCCTGGCGGCGGACGCCATTTACAACAAGGTGCAAAACGCCTATAAAACTCTCTTTACGGGCGAGTATTACTGCGGAAAGAGGGGAAAACTCATTTATCTCGTCACATTTTCCACCGAGCGCATCCTGCACGACGCGGAGGGAAATCTTTTGCCGGAGGCACAGCGCATAACAAAAATGGGCAAAATACTGCGCGGCTGCGGGATGAAATATTATCCTCTGCTTGCCGCCGTGTTTACGGGGAAACTCAGTTTTGTTGGCCCGCGCCCTCTTTCTCCCGCAGACTTTGCCGCAATGCAGGAAGAGGACCTCGTCCGCTATCAGGTGCGCCCCGGTCTGGTCAGTTCGCTGGAAAGCTACGGCGGCGATTCCCTCACGTATGACGATCTGTTGGAAGAAGATGCAGAATATGTCCGCAAGCGCGGCCTGTTCCGCGACATCGGATTTTTCATCAGCAAGATCGTACACCGCTTGCGCGGAGAGACGGTCCGCCGTTACGGGGAATGCACGGAGAAAAGTTACGTGCAATGGCTGCTCGAACAGGGCAGGATCGATGAGGAAGAGGCAAAGGAATTTGCCGAAACCCAGCGCTTCCGCATAGAAAATTATAAAAAACAGGAGCGCGACCGCAACGTGTCCGCCAACCGCTCCATGCTCCGATAACAAAAGCGCCCTCGCGGGCGCTTTTTTCATGCCGCCCGTACGGGCGGCATTTTTTACAATCCGAAGTCTTTCCGAAGAAAAACGGGCCGGCCGCAGGAAATGCGGCGGGCCCGTAAAAGATTTTAAAATCAGTGGTTGAGCTTTTCAATGTCCGCCTTGCGGCACATGACGATCATGCGTTCCGCGCAGTTGAACACGTGGTCTGCCGAGGGCAGGGGAATGAGCGTTCCGCCCCGCTTGACGGCGAGAATGTTGAGGTTGTACTTTGCGCGCACGCCCTTGTCGCGGATGGTTTTTCCTTCCCAGCTTTTGGGAGTGGGGATCTCGTAAATGGCGTATTCGGGCGTCAGCTGAATGTAATCGAAAATGTTGTCCGCGCTGAATTTGACGGCGAGGCGTTCCGCCATTTCTTTTTCGGCGAACACGACGTCGTCGGCGCCGTTTCTCAGCAAAAATTTTGCCTGGATCTCGGTAGACGCGCGGGAAAGGACAAACTTGGCGCCCGCCTCTTTGAGCAGGGAAGTGGTTTCCAGGGAGGACTGGAAGTTTTCCCCCACGGAAACGACGCAGATGTCAAAGTTATCCACGCCGATGGCTTCGAGAACGGAGGGCTTGGAAGCGTCTCCGATCTGGGCGTTGGTGACGTAGGGCAGGATCTCGTTGATTTTTTCTTCGTCCGTGTCGATCGCCATAACGTGGTTGCCGAGTTCCGTAAATTTTCTGGCGATATAGGTCCCGAAGCGGCCGAGACCGATCACAAGTACAGATTTCATAAATACCTTCTTATTTGTATTGTACGGCGCCGTACAAATTTTGGCGCTACGTATGCAGGAAATTGAGACAAAACTCAGCCGATGCGGACCTTTTCGAGGGGAAGGGCCGCAGCGGGAGTGCTGGGGGTGCGCAGGGAGAGCATAAAGGTGAGGCAGCCCACTCTGCCGAGGTACATCAAAACGGCGAGGACGATTTCCGAGCCGATGCAAAGGTTGGGCGTGATGCCGAGCGTCAGTCCCACGGTGCCGATTGCGGAGATCACTTCAAACACGACGGAGGTGAGGGAAGGGACGGCCTGGTTGTTCTGTTCAAAGAGACAGATGAGCACGACTCCCACAACGGCGAACAGGAGATAGAGGGTGACAAACTGTGAAGCGTTTTTCACGTTCTCCTCGTCGATGCGCCTGCCGAAGCATTCCACCGAGCGCTTGCCGCGCAGCAGGGAAACGAGGGCCAGCAGGAGGGTGGCAAAGGTATTCGTTTTTATGCCGCCCGCCGTGGAACCCGAAGAACCGCCCACAAACATCAGGCAGATAGTGACAAAGATGACCACTTCTTTGACGGAGCCTTCCCCCGAGAGGGGCAGGACGTTGAATCCCGCGGTGCGCGGTGAAACCGCCGTAAAGAAGGAAGAAAAGATGCGTTCCTGCCAGGGCAGTTCGTTTTCCGCGATGATGAACAGGATAGTGGGAACGACGATGAGCGCCGCCGTCGTCACCAGAACGAGTTTGGTGTGCAGCGCGTATGTGCGGAAATGAAATTTATGTTCTTTCAGATCGTCCCAGACGAAGAAACCCAGCCCTCCGACGATGATGAGAAAGGGGACGGTGAGGCAGATGATGGGGTCGCCCGAATAGGCGGTGAGGGAAGCGAATTCCACGCCTGCGGCGCCCATGAGGTCAAAACCCGCGTTGCAGAAAGAGGAAACGGAAGTAAAGACGGCAAACCAGATCCCTTTTCCCCAGCCGAAGTCGGGGACAAAGCGGAAGCACAGCACGACCGCGCCGAGAAATTCAAAGATGAGGGTGCCGATGAGGATGGTCATGGTCAGCCGCATCATGCCGCCGAGGGCGGGCGCGTTGACCGATTCCTGCATAAAGGTGCGTTCTTTCAATCCGATCTTTTTTCCGCCCAGCCTGAAAAAGGCAAAGACGACCGTCATAAACCCGATGCCGCCCATCTGGATGAGTACGAGGATGACAGCCTGCCCGAACCCCGACCAGTAGGCGTAGGTATCTTGCAGGACCAGCCCCGTCACGCAGGAGGCGGAAACGGCGGTAAAGAACGCTTCCATAAAGGGCGCTCCGCCGTCCATTTTGGATGAGAAGGGCAGCACGAGCAGGATCGCGCCGACCAGGATGATGACGAGGTATCCCAAAACCAGCAGGCGTACCGGAGTCATCCGTATTTTACGTTGCATAAATGCTCCCATAAAACAGATCTTACCACAAGATTATAACACATTATGAGAATTTTGCAAGTATTTCGTGCCGAATATAAGCAAATTGCTCCGTAAAAATTTTCACCTTGCACAAAATGCGGCGCATATGATAGAAAAGAAAGGGGAGGTGCGCATGAAACTTCATTTTGTAACGGGCGGCGGCCCGGACGCGTGCAGGGAGGAAACGGGGCAAGGCTGCGACGTGCTGGTGTTCGGCTTTTCGGCGCTTGGGGAGGTGGACTATCGCAGCGAGCTGGACGGAACGTCGCAGAAGCTGGAATCCCTGGCGCTTTTGAGTAGGCGTCTGAACTGCGTGGCGGTGGCGGGCTGCGTCACGCTTTCCTGCGGGTTCCGCCGCAGGAGCGCCGTGGTAGCGGAGCGGGGCAAACTGCTGGGCGTCTCCGATCAGCTGTACACGCAGGGGGAACAGCTGCACTGCGGCGCGCACCTGAAGGTGTATCCCACCGCGGCGGGAAAACTGGGGATCTGCGTGGGGGAAGATCTCTTCTTTCCGCAGGTGGCGCAGGCTCTGTCCCTGTTCGATGCGGACGCGGTGATCAGCGTGTTCGGGCAGGAGAGGGAGGAGGCGCCCCGTCTGATGCTGCGAGCAAGCGCCTTCTGCGCGGGCGTGCCCGTCTGTATGTGCGCGGACGGGGTGGCGCAGGTCGCTTCGGGGAAGGGGGAACTTCTGTTCCGTTCGGCAAAGCGGGAGAGCGATTACGAGCTTTCCCTTTCGCGGGAATACCGCATTTATTCCCGCCGCCTGCGCGGCGGGAGCGGGTCGGACTGACTTTCTCCCAAAAGGGGGATTGACTTTTCCCCTGCGGGATGGTATACTGGTTGAAAAATTGCAAACGTTCGGGGGACGGGAACATGGACAAAAGAAACGCTACGGAATTTATCAACAGTTATAACAAGATCGATGCGCAGCTGCGCGATCTGTATTCCTTCAAGCCCTCGCAGTCGTTTACGGACGTCGTACGGCGCAGTGCGGAAAAAAATTCCATCGTGCGCAAGTATGAAAACGACCTGGTCGATTATGCCCGCCTTCGCAACGCCATCGTTCACCAGAGCACGGACGGGCAGATCATCGCCGTGCCCTGCGACGAGGTGGTGGAGGAAATGCGCACGATCGAGCGGCTGATCTGCACGCCTCCCACCATCGGCGAAACGTTGCAGGAAAAAAAGATCGTCAGTATCGAGGCGGGGCTGTCCCTGCGGCAGGCGGTGCTGCTCATTTCGCGCACGGGGTATTCCAATCTTCCCGTGTACGAGGGCAGGCGCATGATCGGCATCGTCAACAACCGCCGCATCATCAAGGCGCTGGGCGGAGCCGTTCAGAGCGGCGTCAGCGTGGACGAATGGCTTTCCGAAACGCCCGTCTCGGACATCCTTTCGGAGGCCGACCTGCTCGTGTACTACAAATATCTCGGCAAGAGAAACACGCTGCAGGACATACTCACTGCCTTCGAGGAAAACAAAAAGCTGCTTGCCGTGGCCGTTTCCGAGCACGGAACGCCGGGGGAACGCATCGTCAATTTCGTAACGCCCGCCGATCTCGTGCGCATTTCAAAACTCATGGAGGACTACTCTTAAAACCTGCGCCCGCAATGCGGGCGTTTTTTTTTCGCCAAACTTCCGAAAAAAAATGTATAAACGCGGGGGAAGTCGTTCATACTGTATGGCGTAAGGAGGATTGCCATGCAGTTCAATAAAACAATGACGTACACCAACCTTGCCCGCTCGTTTGCGGGGGAGAGCCAGGCGGGAATGCGCTATCAGCTGATTGCCAAACTCGCCATTGCGGAGGAATATCCCGTGCTTGCGGACAACATCCGCACCATAGCAAAAAACGAGACAAACCACGCAAAGACATTTTTCGATACCCTCGTTCTCAAAGCGGGCAGCCGCGATAACATTGACATTGACGCAGGCTATCCTTTTCAGTTCGGAACTCTGGTCGAGAACCTGAAATTTGCAGCCGACGGCGAAAAAGCGGAACACGAAGAGGTGTATCCCGCCTTTGCGGCGCAGGCGCGCGAGGAAGGGTTTGAAGACATTGCGGCGCTGTTCGAGCGCGTGGCGGGAGTGGAGCGCGAGCATGAGATCGTGTTCCGTTATCTGCACAACGCACTCAAAGACGGCGTGCTGTACAAGCGGAACAAGCCGACGCTGTGGGTGTGCAGCGAATGCGGCTACCGCGCCACCACCAAGGAGGCGTGGAAACTTTGCCCGCTGTGCAAGGCAACGCAGGGTTACGTTGAAATACCCTTACCATTCGATCAAGCATAAAGGAGAAAAGAGATGAAAAACAGCAAAGAACAGAGCAAGAGCACGCAGAGCAAGGCCAAGGCAACGCAGAACAAGACGAGCGATTGCAGCGGTTCCAAAGCGACCAAGGGAAGCAAGGCGTGCAAGTAAAGAAAAAGAAGGGAATGCGTTCCAAGTATGACGTGAACGGAAGTTATACCGGCACGCCGTCGAAGGGGGAAAAGCCCGTTCAGGACGCAGATGACCTTTAAAAAGACAAAGGAAACAGACGGAGCGCCCGACGGCGCTCCGTCTGTTTTTGGCGTAAAAACGCGTTTTCGGAAAATTTTGTGTGCATACGCAAAAATTTTTTCAATCGGATTGACGGAGCGCCCGTTTCGGTGTTAAAATAAACTTGGAGGTTTGTATGAAAATAGGGATTCTGACGAGCGGAGGCGATTGCGCGGGGCTGAACGCCGTGATGCGCGCCATCGGACTGTACGCTTACGAAAATATCAAGAACTGCGAGATCGTCGGCATTCCGGAAGGGTACGGCGGACTCATCCGCGGCGAGAGCGCGCCCATGAGCCGCTCGGATTTTGAAGGGCTGCTCAACGTTGGCGGCACGATCCTCGGCACGCGCCGCACCCCCTTCAAGACGATGACCGTCCCGGACGAGGGCGGAGCCACGCGCCTGGAACGGATGCGCACCAATTATAAAAAGATGGGGCTGGATTGTCTGTTCACCCTCGGCGGAGCGGGAACGCACCGCACGGCGGCGCTCCTGTGCGCGGAGGGCTGCAACGTCATCGGATTGCCCAAAACCATCGACAACGACATTTACGGCACGGACGTCACCTTCGGTTTCCATACCGCCGTGGACGTCGCCACGGAGGCGATCGACCGCGTCCGCACCACGGCGGCAAGCCACGGCAGGACCATTCTCGTGGAGGTGATGGGCAACAAGGCGGGCTGGCTGACGCTGTACGCGGGCATCGCGGCGGGAGCGGAGATCATTCTCCTCCCCGAGATCCCGTTCAACATCGACAAGATCTGCGAAACGGTGGAGCGCAATTATCGGGCGGGCAAACCCTGCAACATCATTGCGGTGGCGGAAGGCGCCGTCCTGGACAGCGAAGCCAGATATAAAAAGAAAGAGCGCGCCTTCGTGCGCACGGAGCGCGGCGAAACAACCGTCACGGCGCACCTTGCCGAGGTCATCGAGGAACATACGGGCGCGGAAACGCGCGGTACGGTGCTCGGCTACATTCAGCGGGGCGGAAATCCCTCCGCGTACGACCGCATTCTCTCCTCGCGGCTGGGAAGCTTTGCGGGGAAGCTGGCAAAGGAAGGCCGCTTCGGCGTGACGGCGGCGGTCGTCGGCAGGGAGATCACCTTCAACGCCCTGCAGGACATCGCGGGGAAATACAAACTCGTGGACACCGCATCGCAGATCGTGCGTTCGGCAGAGGACATCGGCATCTGCCTGGGCAGATAAGGAGAAGTTATGAAATATTGTGTCATCGATATCAGCTCTACCAGCATTTCCCTCATCGCGGCGGAGCATGACGGAAGCGAGATCAACGTATCTTTCCGCGACCGCGCCAGCCTCACGCTGGTGCATTACATGGACGGCCGCAAGCTCTCCGCAAGGGGTGTGGATAAACTCGTTGCCGCCGTGCGCGTCATGCAGGAAAAGGGCAGAAAACTGGGCGCGGACGAACTGTATCTCATCTCCACGGCGGCGCTGCGCTCCATGGAGAATTTCGAGGAAGCGGGCAAGGAAGTGCTTGTCCGCACGGGCGTTCCCGTCAATTTCATTTCGGGAGAAACGGAAGCGTACTGCGATTACGTCGCCAATACCCGTTACAGTATGTATCCCGATACCGTCCTTCTGGACGTGGGCGGCGCCAGCATGGAAGTGTGCGCGCTGGACGGCGGAAAGCGGCACTATTTCGATTTCGGGCTCATTCACCTGCACGACAAGTTTGTCGCGCGCATCCAGCCTGAGGAGAAAGAGGCAAAGCGCATCAAAAAATATCTGGAACATCGCTTTGACAAGGAGGAGCTCCCCGCGGAAGGGGAAGTTTCCACGCTGGTCACGGTGGGCGCAAACGCCAATGCCTTGTACGATCTGTACGCCGAACTGTACGGAACGCAGGAAGACGGCGTGCGCGCAATGAAATATAAAAAATTCAAAAAGCTCACGCAGCATCTGATCAGCGGACACGACCGTTCCCGCCTGATTTTGGATGCCGCGCCGGAAAAACTGTATTCCGTGGGCATCGCGGCGATCGTCACGCGGACGCTTGCCAAACGCTTCGGAACAAAGGATATCCTCGTCAGCGACCATGGCGTCAAGGAAGGGTATCTGCGGCTGATCCTTTCGGGAGAACTCATCGGCGCGCCCTACCATTACACGGACGCGGAAGAGGCGTACTTTTACGACGCGGCAGAGGAGACGCTTCCCGCTCTCGAAGTGACGGAGGAAGAGGAAGTCGTGCCCGCCGCCGAGGAAGTTACAGAAGTGGAAACGCCTGCGGAAAACGCGCCCAAGCGCCACCCCGGCAGGCCGCGCAAGCAAAAGACGGAGGAAGAACTCGCCGCGGAAAACGCGCCCAAGCGCCACCCCGGCAGACCGCGCAAGCAAAAGACGGAGGAAGAACTCGCCGCGGAGAACGCGCCCAAGCGTCATCCCGGCAGACCTCGTAAGCAAAAGACAGAGGAAGAGCTCGCCGCAGAGAATGCGCCCAAGCGCCACCCCGGCAGACCGCGCAAACAAAAGACAGAGGAAGAGCTCGCCGCAGAGAATGCGCCCAAGCGCCATCGCGGCAGGCCGCGCAAACAAAAGACAGAGGAAGAGCTCGCCGCGGAGAATGCGCCCAAGCGCCATCGCGGCAGGCCGCGCAAACGGACGGAAGAAGTTGAAGAGGGTGGAAATCAGGACAAGGAGAAGGGTCAAGAGTGAAAGAAAATCCTGCCGAAAAGGCGAAAAAGAAGTTTATCCGCGGAATTTACGTAAACAGGGAATATTCGTGGCTGCTGTTCAACAAGAGAGTGCTGGACCAGGCGCTGGACGTCACCAATCCGCTGTTGGAAAGGTGTAAGTTTTTATCTATTTTCACCTCCAACACGGACGAATTTTTCATGGTGCGCGTGGGGAGCCTGTACAACGAAATGCTGTCCAGCCCCAACGTCACGGACAACAAGACGCAGCTCACGCCTGCCAAACAGCTGGCGGGCATCATGGCGGTGGTGCGCAAACAGTACAAAAACCGCGCTTCCGTGTACGTCAGGCTGCGCGGCGAACTCAACAAGGCGGGGCTTCGCATCCTCACGGCGGAAGATCTCACTCCCCGTCAGCGGGAGGAATGCAAGGGGTACTTTGTCAGCCGCGTCATGCCGCTTTTGTCGCTGATGGTGCTGGATGCAAAGCATCCCATGATCCGCTTTGAAAACAAAAAGAATTATCTCATCTGCGATTTGGAGCGGGACGGCAGGGGAATGATCGGGGTCATGTACGTCAATCCCGCCATCGAGCGGCTGTACCGCATCGGCTACGGCAACAAGACGAAGGTGGTGCCCGTGGAGGAACTGCTCAAAGCGTTCTGCGGGCTGGCGTTTTCGGGGTACACCGTGCGTCGGAAAATGATGCTCCGCGTCACGCGCAATGCCGATCTCGACACGAGCGTGGACGATACGGACGTCGAGCACGATTTTTCCGAGATCATGAAAAGGAAGATCGAAACGCGCGCGCATATGGGCGTGGTGCGGCTGGAAGTGGACGATCTGTCCTCGCCCCTGTGCGCTTTCGTGCGCAACCAGCTGAATCTGGACGCCGCCTACTGCTTTGAGGAACCGCACTTTTTCGATTATAAATTTTTCTTTTCGCTCGGCAATTATTTCCCCGAGGAACAGGCGGCGCAGCTGCGCTATCCTCCCTTCAAGGGGAAGATCGCCGAACCGCTGAAAGAGGCGGAATCGCTCATCGAATACGTGCGCAAAAAGGACCTCTACCTTTCCTACCCGTACGACAGCATGACGCCCCTCATCGAACTTCTGGACGAGTGTTCCAAGGATAAGCGGGTGCTTTCCATCAAGATCACCATTTACAGGCTTGCCAACCATTCGCGCATCGTGGATGCGCTGTGCCGCGCCTGCGAGCACGGCAAGCAGGTTACCGTCGTCATCGAGCTTTGCGCGCGCTTCGACGAGGAGAACAACCTGCACTTTGCCGCCAAATTGCAGGAGGCGGGCTGCACCATCATTTACGGCATGGAAAACTACAAGGTGCATTCCAAAATCATTTCCGTTGTGTTGAAGGAAGGGGAAGAGATCAGCTACATAACGCATCTCGGAACGGGCAACTACAACGAATCCACGGCAAAGCAATATACCGACCTGAACATCATCACCGCCGATCGGCAGATCGGGGAGGATGCGGTGGCGTTTTTCCGAAACATCGCCATCTGCAACACGGAGCACACCTACCAGAAATTGCTGGTGGCGCCCGAAACGCTCAAACCCGGGCTTCTCGCCCTCGCGGACAGGGAGATCGAAAAGGCCAAAAACGGCGGCAAGGGGGAGATCCTTGCCAAGATGAACAGCCTGACGGACAAAACCATCATCGACAAGTTTGTGGAAGCCAGCTGTGCGGGGGTGCGCATCCGCCTCGTCATCCGCGGGATCTGCTGTCTGCTCCCGGGGGTCCCCGGCAAGACGGAAAATATCACCGTCCGCTCGATCGTAGGCAGATTTCTCGAACATTCCCGCGTGTACTGTTTCGGCGGGGAGGAGGACAGAGTGCTGTATATTTCCAGCGCGGACCTCATGACGCGCAACACGGACAAGCGCGTGGAGATCGCCGCACCCGTGGAGGACAAGGAGATCGCGGACAAGATCTTCGAATTTATGATGATCATGCTGACGGACAACGTCAAGGCGCGCGAGCTGTGTGCGGACGGCAAATACCGCCCTGCGGCGGCAGGGGAAGTGGCGCTGGACGCGCAGGAATTTCTCTTACGCAATTAAACCAAAAAGAGCCTGAACAAAACGTTCAGGCTCTTTTTCAGCAGATGAATAATAATTAAAAATTGAAATAATCAATACTGTTAACGATAATAAAAGAACAATTCCTTCGGGTACGGAAAAGACGTCCGAAGGAATTGTTCTTTTGTTACTTGTTTTCAACAAAGGCGTGAATGCTCTTCACGATAAACGTCTGCTCAGCCTTGGAAAGCTTGCCGAAATCCACATAGAAATTCTGCAATGTCTTATTGTCTGTATAGACGTAATTGTTTTCGTTGTCAGATTTTCCGAGCAGATAGTCGGTAGTGGTGTTGAAGATGTTGGAGATCTCGATAACCTGTTCGAATGTGGGGCGCGAACGTCCGATCTCCCAACTGCTGACCGTCGACTGTTTAACGCCGAGTTTTTCAGCCAGCTCGCACTGCGTCGTGTCGTTCTCCTTCCTCAGGGTTTTTAAAATTTTTGCAAACATAACCGTATCGTAAACCGACGTCCTGAATTTTGGCGGTCTGCCAATACGTCGGTTCAGTATCTTTTTCTGGCGGGAAAGCTGCGTTTCCCTCTCTTTGCCGTACCCCGGATCGGCAATTTTTTCTCTTGTCCCCTGTGAATTTTTTTCTCGGATTTGATTTAATACAAAATCTTTACACAAAATTTTACCATATCCTTATCAAGTTGTCAAGTGAAAGTGCATTGTTTTGCAGATAATAAATTTGCTAAACAATAACGCATGATTTGTAGATTATTTTTTAGATAGCTTTGAAAAAAATTTCTTTTCTGAGGGGAAAACGTTGAGTACGGCAGTGCGCAGAAAAGGGAGAAATTCTCGTTCTTTTTTAAAAAGTGCGCGCCGCGGCTTGCCATTCGCCGCCAAATAGTATATAATATTGAGGAAAAAAGAGTTTATCAGCGAGGTAATTTTTTATGAAAAAACCTTATGCAATCATCATTATGGACGGTTACGGCATCAACCCCGAAAAGAAGGGGAACGCCATTGCGCTGGAAGGCAGCCCCAACGTCAAAAAATATGCGGCAGAGTATCCCTCTTCGCAGCTGGGCGCTTCGGGCATGAGCGTTGGACTTCCCGAAGGGCAGATGGGAAATTCCGAGGTGGGACACCTCAACATGGGTGCGGGCAGGATCGTGTATCAGGAACTGACCAAGATCACCAAGGAGATCCGGGACGGCGAATTTTTTGAAAACGAGGCGCTTCTCTCCGCGATGAAGAGCGCCAAAGAAAAGGGCAAAAAGCTGCACATCTGGGGACTTCTCTCCAACGGCGGCGTGCATAGCCACAACACTCACCTGTACGCTCTCCTGAAAATGTGCAAGGAGCAGGGACTGGACAACGCTTACGTGCATTGCTTTATGGACGGGCGTGACGTTTCTCCTACCAGCGGCGCAGGATTTGTGCGCGACTTGCAGGCAGAAATGGACAAGCTGAACTTCGGTATGGTGGCTTCCGTCTGCGGCAGATACTATGCCATGGACAGGGACAACCGCTGGGAACGCGTGGTAAAGGCTTACGAAATGCTCACGCTGGGCAACGGGATCCAGGCGGAGGACGCGGCGCAGGCGATCGAGGAGTCCTATAAAAAGGACGTGACGGACGAGTTTATCCTGCCCACCAACGTGGTGAAAAACGGCAAGCCCGTGGCGCTCGTCGAGAAAGGGGACAGCGTGATTTTCTTCAACTTCCGTCCCGACCGCGCCCGCGAGATCACGCGCGCCTTCACCGAACCCGATTTCAACGGCTTTGAAAGAAAGAGCGGCTACCTCGCGCCCGTGTACGTCTGCTTTACAGAGTACGACGCAACGTTTTCTCATGTGCAGGTGGCGTTCAAAAAGCAGAGCCTGAAAAACACGCTGGGCGAATATCTCGCTTCCCTCGGCAAAAAGCAGCTTCGCATTGCGGAAACGGAAAAATATGCGCACGTCACTTTCTTCTTCAACGGCGGCGTGGAAGCGCCCAACGAGGGCGAAGTGCGCGTGCTCATTCCTTCCCCCAAGGTGGCGACGTACGATTTAAAGCCGGAAATGAGCGCGTACGAAGTGACGGAAAAGGCGATCGAACAGCTTTCCACGGGCGAATACGACGTGATGATCCTCAACTTCGCCAACTGCGACATGGTAGGACACACGGGCGTTCTGGAAGCGGCGGAAAAGGCGGTTGCGGCAGTGGACGAGTGCGTGGATAAAGTCCTGTCCAAGATCCTCTCCATGGGCGGCGGCGCTCTGCTGACGGCCGACCACGGCAACGCGGACAAGATGATCGCGGAGGACGGCTCGCCGTTTACCGCGCACACCACAAATCCCGTGCCTGTCGTGCTGGTCTGCGACAAATACAAGGGTGCGCACCTGCGCAACGGCGGCGTGCTTGCCGATCTTGCGCCCACGCTTCTGGACATGATGGGCATTCCCGTACCCGCAGAAATGACGGGCAAGACGCTGATCGAGCACTGAGTTTTGTGAAAAATCAAAAAAAGTATCAAAACCGTGAAAAAAATGGTTGAAAAATTTTTCGCGGTATGCTATACTATATAAGCTATTGTAAAATGTGTTTTTGGGAGTGTATATTATGCCCGACATGATGTCTATGATCAACAATCTTCTCGCTCCGTTGCCCAGCGACGGGGTGTGGACAGTCTATCAGATAGTCAGCCTTGTACTGCTTGCGCTCATGATCTTCGCGGCGATCGTCGCCATTGTCATCGTGCTGTTTCAGCCCGGTAACTCTACGGGGATCGATGCGCTGGGCGGTTCCAGCGAAACCTTTTTCGGAAAGAACAAGGGCAGGTCGATGGAAAGCAAGATGAAAAAGTGGACGACCATTTCTCTGATCGTTCTCACCGTTCTTGCCATTCTCTTCTTTATCCTGCAGTTCGATACCATTTGGGGCGTTGCGGCATAAATTTTGCTTTCACGGCGGCTATTCTGAGGAATAGCCGCTTTTCTTTTTGCTTATTCTTATAAAAGAGGATCTTTAATGTCTGCGATAGAAAACATACGCGAAAAATTTGATACGGGAGAATTCTGCCATAAAAAGGCCTCGGACATTTTCCGCCTGCTCGGCGTGAGCGGCAAGACGGAGCGGGAGAACGTCCTGCGCCTGCTGAAGGAGCTGGAAAGCGCAGGGGAGATCGTGCGCGACGATCGCGGCAGGTATGTGCTCCCTTCCGAGCTTCGCCTCGTCAGGGGAACGCTGCAGGGCAACGAGCGCGGCTTTGCCTTTCTCGTCAGGGAAGAGGGGGAAGATCTGTTCCTTCCGCACCGCTCGTTGCACGGCGCTCTGCACGGGGATACCGTCCTGTGCCGCGTTGTCGGCGGCGACCGCGGGGACGAGGCGGAAGTGTACAGCATCCTGCGCCGCGGAATGCCGCGCCTGACGGGCACCTATTACCGCGACAGGAAGTGCGGCATGGTGGAGGCGGACGAGCGCAGGTTTTCCCGGCCCGTGCGCGTCATCGGCGGACTGCGTGCCTTTTCGGGCGAAAAGGTGGTGGTGGACATCGTCAACTATCCCGAGGGGAAAGACCCCGAGGGAGAGATCTGCGAGGTGCTGGGCAGGGGCGGCGATCTTTCCGTGGAGGAAAACGCCATCATCCGCAGTCAGAACCTTTCCGAGGAATTTCCGCAAAAAGTCCTTGCGGAGGCGCGCCGCGCAAGCGCGCAGCCCGTCCTGCCCGAGGGCAGGCGGGATTTTCGGCAAGACCTCGTCATCACCATCGACGGGGAGGATTCCCGCGATTTTGACGATGCGGTCAGCGTGCGCAGGGAGGGGGAGGACTATCTCCTTTCCGTACACATTGCGGACGTCACCCATTATGTAAAGCGGGGCGGCGCGCTGGACAAGGAAGCGTTTTCCCGCGGGACAAGCGTCTACTTTCCGGACAGGGTCCTGCCCATGCTCCCGCAGGAGCTTTCCAACGGGATCTGCTCTCTCAATGAGGGGGAGGACAGGTACACCCTTTCCTGTATCATGCGCGTGGACAAGAAGGGAAACGTAAAGGACGGCGAACTGGTGCAGGGCATCATTTGTTCCAAAAACCGCATGACGTATACCAAAATTTCCTCCATTCTGGACGGAGACGAGGAACTGTGCAGGCAGTATGCGCACCTCGTTCCGCTGTGCGCGGATATGTGCGCCCTGGCGCACATACTCATCAGAAAAAGAGAAAACCGCGGCAGCATCGATCTGGACGTCAAGGAAGCGCAGATCACCCTTTCGGGAGACAGGGTGGAAGTTTCGGAGTACAAGCGCACGATGGCGCACCGCATCATCGAGGAATTCATGATCCTCGCCAACGAGACGGTGGCGGAATTTGTCACGGCGTACGAACTTCCATTTGTCTACCGCGTTCACGAAAAACCCGGCGAGGAAAAGGCGCAGGGGTTCAAGGTGTATCTGCAGCAGATGGGGCTGAAAGCAAAGTTTCATCCTGCCAACGTCCGCCCCGGCGAATACGGAAAAATCTTAAAGGAACTGGAAGGAGACGAGCGATTCCGCGTGGTCAACCGCGTGATGCTGCGCTCTATGTCCAAAGCGCGCTACAGTGCGGAAAACTGCGGGCATTTCGGGCTCGCGTCCGATTGCTATTGTCACTTTACCTCGCCCATCCGCCGCTATCCCGATCTTCTCGTACATCGCATCGTCAAGCTGATTTTGGACGGTCAGGCGGGCGAGGTCGAACAGGGGTATCGCAATTTTGTCAACATTGCCGCCAACAGCTGTTCGGCGAGCGAGCGCCGCGCGGACGAGGCGGAACGCGCCGTGGACGACCTGTACAAGACGTGGTATATGCGTTCGCACATCGGTGAAACGATGGAAGGCCTGATTTCGGGCGTGACGGCGTTCGGCGTGTTTGTGGAACTGGAAAACACGGTGGAAGGGCTTGTCCGCCTCGAAAATCTGCCCGAGGACGAGTATGTCTTTGCCGAGGAGCGCTACCTGCTGAAAGGCGCAAAGCATTCGTACAAGATCGGGGACAGGATGCGCATTGTCGTCGCGGCCTGTGACATCGGCTCCCGCCGCGTGGAATTTGTTCCCGCGCAGGAATAAGTAAAAAAATTTGCGCAAACTATATTATTTTCCGTCCGATTGTGTTATAATAGATAAAAGTCGTCGGAGTGAGGAGTATTATGAAGATCATCGCAGTCAACAAGTCGGCTGGCTTTGAATATTTCATTGAGGATAAATTCGAGGCAGGCATTGTGCTGGAGGGGAGCGAAGTCAAGTCCATCCGCAAAAACAACTGCAACTTAAACGACAGCTTCTGTTTTGTGCGGCAGGGAGAGATCACCCTCAAAAATATGCACATCGCCGTGTACGACAAGAGCGGCGCCTTCAACACCCGCGATTCCCGCAGGGACAGAAAATTGCTCCTGCACAAATCGGAAATTTCCAAAATCGTCGGCAAAGTTAACGAAAAGGGATACACCCTTGTCCCGCTGAAAATTTATTTTCAGGGCTCGCTCGTCAAGGTGGAGATCGCTCTCTGCCGCGGCAAACACACTTACGACAAAAAGCAATCGCTCAAAGAAAAAGATTTGAAGCGAGATACGGAACGGCGTATCAAGGAATACGCCTGATCTTACATACTAAAAACAAGGAGACCGGATTATGGCTTACAAGAGAGACACCATTTGCGTACAGGGCGGGTATCGCCCCGCTTCTGGGGAATCGCGCATTCCTCCCATCGTGCAGAGTACCACATTCTTTTACGACAGTACACAGGGCATGGCAGACCTGTTCGATCTGAAGGCGGAAGGGTATTTCTATACCCGCCTCTCCAATCCCACGGTGGCGGCGTTTGAAGGAAAAGTCGCCGCATTGGAAGGGGGCGTCGCCGCCATCGGCTGCGCGTCGGGAATGTCCGCTTCCACCATGATGGCGTTCACTCTCTGCGGAGAAGGGGACAACATCGTCTCTTCGTCTGCAATTTATGGCGGAACGTTTAATCTCTTCGCCGTCACCCTCCCCAAACTGGGCATAGAAACCCGCTTTTTCGATCCGGACGCGCCCGCGGAAGAGATCGAAAAACTCATCGACGACAAGACGAAACTCGTCTTTACCGAAACGGTCGCCAATCCCTCCATCAAGATCCTCGATTTTGACAAGATCGCGGCCATCTGCAAAAAGTACGGCGTTCTCTTTGCGGTAGACAATACGCTGGCTACGCCCATCTTGTGCCGCCCGATCGAATGGGGCGCCAACATCGTCATTCACTCTTCTTCCAAATATCTGGACGGACACGCGGCGGCGCTGGGCGGCGTCATCGTGGACGGCGGAAACTTTGCGTTCAAGGACAATCCCCGCTATCCCGCGTTCAACGTTCCCGATGAAAGTTACCACGGACTCGTGTATGCCGATCTGCCTGCCGCACAGTTTGCAACCAAGTGCCGCGCGCAGATCATCCGCGACATGGGCGCCATCATGAGCCCGCAAAACGCCTTCCTCAGCTGGCTGGGGTGCGATACCCTCGCCCTGCGCATGGAGCGGCATTCTTCCAACGCCAAAAAGGTGGCGGCTTACCTTGCAAAGCATCCCAAGATCGATTGGGTATGGCACGCAAGTCTGCCCGACAACAAATATCATAAGCTTGCCGAAAAGTATCTGCCCGACGGACAGGGCGGAATGCTGAGTTTCGGCATCAAAGGGGACGTCAAAAAGGCGGCAACTTTCATGGAAGCGCTCAGGCTGGTCACACAGGAAACGCACGTCGCGGACGTCCGTAGCTGCGTACTGCACCCCGCTTCCACCACCCACCGCCAGCTCACGAAAGAGGAACTGGAACAGGCGGGCGTGCCCGAAAATCTCGTGCGCCTCTCCGTCGGCATCGAAAATCCGGACGATATCATTGCCGATCTCGAACAGGCGCTGGCAAAAATCTGAGCGTTAAGCTCACTTACAAAAGGAGAGAGCCATGCCTATCGTCATTTCCAAGGATATTCCCGCGTTTTCCGCGCTCAAACAGGAAAATATCTTCGTCATGAGCGACGAGCGCGCCTTCACGCAGGACATCCGCCCGCTGGAGATCGCCATTTTAAATCTTATGCCCACCAAGGAAGAGACGGAAACGCAGTTCATGCGCCTGCTGTCCAACTCTCCGCTGCAAGTCAATGTCACGCTCGTCTATACCGAATCTTATAAGAGCAAAAACACCGCCGCGGCGCATCTGGAAAGATTTTATAAACGGTTTGAGGACATCAAGGACAAACACTTCGACGGCATGATCATCACGGGCGCTCCCGTGGAGACCATGCCCTTTGAAGAGGTGGCATACTGGGACGAACTCAAAAAAATCTTCGATTTTGCAGAGAAAAACGTCACAAGCACGATCTATATCTGCTGGGGCGCGCAGGCGGCGCTGTACTATTATTACGGCATCGAAAAGCACCTCTTGCCCACAAAACTGTTCGGAGTCTTTCCGCACAAGAAGATCCTCGATCAGCACGATCCGCTTTTAAAGGGCATCGACGACGTCTTTTACATTCCGCATTCCCGCCATACCACCGTGTATATGGAGGACGTGGAAAAGGTCAGCGACCTCATTGTGCTCAGCGAATCGGAATATACGGGCCTTTCCATTGCCAAGAGCAGGGACAACAAAAAAATCTTTTTGACGGGTCACATGGAATACGATCGCTACACCCTCAAAAAGGAGTACGACAGAGACGTCGCAAAGGGGCTGCCCATTCATCCGCCTTTCAACTATTTTACAGACAGCAGCTGTTCGGAAGTCAAGGTGACGTGGACAAGTGCCGCCAACCTGTTTTATACAAACTGGCTCAATTATTATGTCTATCAGGTAACGCCGTTCAAATTTTAAAGGTACGTAGGGGGAAATTATGAACGAAATGAAGGTTCGTCGGCGCGTTTTTGCGCTGAAGCTTGCGGCAGTCGGGCTGGATATTTTTGCGGCAATCTGGCTTTGCATGTATACGTTTGCCTTTTTTCCGAAAACGGTACAGGCACAGACGGAAAATCCTGTCGGGATCTTTGCCGTCGCATTTGCAAGCGGGCTCGCCATAGCCGTAATTCTGGCTGTCATTCTCATCGTTTGCTTTGCCGTTATATTGGCGGCGGGGTTGGGGTGCGCCTTTGTCTGTCTGGAAAGGAAGTATTCGCCCTTGGGCGGGAAAAACTTTCCCCGCAGATTTTCGGCGTTTCGCATCGTCGCGGACGTGCTGCTTTTGGCGGCGGGCGTCGCCTTGCTGGTGTTCGGGTTTTCGCTGGGAAACGCCTCCCTGCCACCCATGCTCCCTTCGCTGGTTGCGGCGATAGCGGTGTTTGCGGCAGTCGTTGCGGCAGAGATAATTCAGGGCGTTGCCCTGAAAAAGGCAGTACATAGCTTGGAAGAATAAAAAAGTTGCATTTTTGCGGAAAAAGCAGTATAATAATAGTGCGATTTCCGCAGACATGGGGTAGCACCGGTTTCGATTGCAGGTGCGCGGAAGGGGAAGCACGCCGAGGAACGAGTGGCCTCGTTAAAACATTCGGCCTAAATTTAAATGCAGATAATGCAAATTACAACACGAACGCTCAGTTCGCGTACGCTGCTTAATTAACGCAGCTCGTCCGTTCCTTTTTCCCGTCGGAAGGAAACGGGCGTCAATTCAGGCGGGGAACGGCTGACCTGACGTGAAGTCGGCAGGGCGGCGGCATTCAGATTTCTGCGAAAAGACTGCTTCGGTCGCAGAGAGGTCTTTTTTAAGTTAAATGCGGCATAAGCGTGTAGAAACCCCTTTGGCAATCTTGTAAGACGCGAGTTCAACTCTCGCCTACTCCACCATCTTTGTAGTACGGAAAAGCTACAAAACACAAAAAGCACAAGACTTAGTATGTCTTGTGCTTTTTTGTTACTATATTTTGTGGTTTGCGCACCTTGCGGAATATTTGAATTCAGGAGCTGCATTTCAGCACTTTTTTTCCAAAAAGGGGGTTTGAACTGTCGACTTCGCCTTAATTTCCGCCTGACGCCTACAATTTACCGTGTGGCGTGTTAGGAAGAGGAAATAATCCATCCGATTTGTATCCATTTTCGCTTTTACCGCCACGCCCAAGAATAAGACCATCGAACTGTTCGGAACGCCCGATCCCGTCACGGGGAAAATGCGGCCTTTCCACGTCTATTCCATGCGGCAGGCGATCGAAGAAGGGTTTATTTTGGACGTTCTTGCAAACTACACGACCATCAAAGAGGCGTTCCGCCTCGTGCGTATTTCGGAGGACAATCCCGAACTCATCGAAGGGCCTGCTCTTCGCGCGCTCGTGCGCTATTACAAGGAAAACGGCTATACGATCGCGCAAAAAACGGACATGATCATGGCGAATTTCCTGGAAAACGGGCGGTTTCAGATCGGCGGCAGGGGAAAGGCAATGATCGTTGCCGACAGCCGTGCCAACGCCGTGCGCTATTTCTTTGCGATCAAAGAGTATATGAAGGCGCACCCGAACGAGAGCCGCGGCTGCAGCGCCATGGTTGCGTTTTCGGGCTCCGTCAATGTGGACGGTACGGAATACACCGAAGAGGAACTTAACGCCGACATAAACGGAAAACCGATCACGACGGACAAGTGTTTCCGCCGCGAATTCCGCTCCGAACGGAAAAATATCCTCGTTGTCGCTAACAAATACCAGACGGGATTTGACGAACCGCTCCTGCATTCCATGTACGTCGACAAGCGGCTCAAAGACGTGAATGCCGTGCAGACGCTTTCGCGTCTTAACCGCGTGACTAAGGGGAAGACGTCGACCTTCGTGCTGGATTTTGCCAACACGGACGAGGCGATCAGGGAGAGCTTTCAGCCTTTCTACGAGACGACGCTTCTGAACGGCAGGACAGATTTCAACCGCGTGTATGATCTTCGTACCAAGATCAAACCGTTCATGCTCTACAACGGCGACGATGTGGAAAAATACTATGCGTTTATGATTTCACACGCCGACAAAAAGCAGGACGCCGCCGCGCTCGGAAGACTGAGCGGGATCATGAAACCCATGAGAGATAATTTGTTCCTGTTTTCTGTTTCATAAGAACTGTATAAAACGCGCGCAACAAAATTGAAAAAGTTTTATTCAATTTACAATCATCACATAAATAATGTTGGAAATAACATTATAATACCAATCGACAAGCGAAAATGATGGGCGGATCGGGAGGTGGTTGCATGTAAAATCGGGTGGTGCGGGTCAAAAGTGTCTATGTGAAGGTATGTGGCAGAACAAAAAACGCAGAAAATTATACAGGGAGGAAACTATTTGAAAAAAGACAGGTTTTCAGAAAGTGCTTGCGCGGCGATCGAGGCGACGGCACGGTTTTTGCAGATTTCGGAGAACTCTGTTGCGAAAAACGCGATCGAAGACAGGGATGAACTTTTTGAAGAGGTGCTCGGACAGCGGACGGGCGGGGGAGAACTTTCAATGCTGACTGTTTCCGAAAAGGTGTTTCGTCTTTACGGAAAGAAGGCGAGCGCCGTGTTTTCGTTCGGCAAAGTTTCGGATCGTGGAGCAATTCGCATTTGCTTTCTTGCGGAATTGGGCAGAGCCGTGGACTTTGCAAAGGCGGACAAATACCTGGACGGCATCAATCTTCCTGACGGAATCAGCGTGCTGTACGGCGGTTATGAGGGTGAAAAGTGTGAAGACGTGAGTCTGGAATTGCGCGCTGAGGCGGAAAGCGAAGAGGAGGTTTTGCATACGATCGGCAGGATGTACGGACTTTTGAAAGAGGCAGAGCCGATTTTGAAACCTTATACGGATCATTTTGAAGATTATAACAGATAAAAAGGAGTTTTTATGAATTTGGCAGAATTGATAATCGGGATCGTTTTGATCATATTCGCGGTGGCTGCGGTCATCTGGAGTGTGGTGCGCACGCCGGACAACCTGCGCGGATTTTACGGACTGATGTTCTGGATCATTGCGCTTGCGGGAATTGCGGGCGGTGCGGCGCTGATCATATTCTCGGTGGTATAATCGAAAAAAAGGAGCTAACTATTGAAAAGTCAAGCAAAAAAGAGAAGGAATCATAAAAATTTTTTGGGATAAAAAAGAGTATGACAAAAAAGCGGTGTAAGCCGCTTGTGAATTGGAGAATAAAAAATCAAGCCGGTTCGGAGAACGGAACGTTACGGGAAAGGACGGCAAAGATAATACGCACGAGTTTCTTCATGCCGTGGGACATAGCAACGTAATAATGCTTTCCTTGCGCCCGTTTTCGGTTAATGTAGGAACGGAAAGAAAGTGAATTGACGTAAGCCATAACGGCAGCGCAGTAGAGCGCACGGCGAAGATAACGAGAGCCATCTCTTGCAAACTATTCCAATGCGTGATATAATAAATTCAATATTATAAAAACGGGAAAGGTTGCGGCAATTTTTTAAAACGGAAACAACCTTTACCCGATCAATACAAGGGGGTCTATATGGACAAAAGAGTGGAAGAATATCTGAAAAGAGCGAAAAACGGGGATGCAGAGGCCTGCTATGCGTTATAAGGCATCTATCGGGAAGGATAATTCGGGGAAGAGCGGGACTGCGTAAAGGCGCTTGAATGGTGCGAAAAAGCCGCGGAACTCGGATATAACGAGGCGATCCATTTTCTCGGGTGCATGTATTATCTGGGCGATACCGTGAAAGAGGATCACAGGAAGGCGATCGAGCTTTGGACAAAGGACGCGTTGAGCAACAAGGCTTTTGCCGATTGTTCCATCACAATGGATACAGAAGTACGCCCGGCATATTCAAAAGACGACAAAACGCCGGAAGAAATTGTAAATGCAATGTTCGACAACACGTTCAACCAAATCTTATATGTGCCGATCTATGACGCAGAGGGAAACATCAAACAGATTTTCCGCTGCCAGATGCCCTGGAACAAAGAGGACAGGGAGTATTTTTTTGAAAAGGCGGACGGTCAGAACAGTTTTGTATCGGTGTACGGGAGGAGGCTGAACGAATGTCTGAAGAAAAATTCTCCGCAGAGCGAGATCAGGGAAGAAATCAATAAATTTGTCAACTGTATTCTCTGCCGCTTTTGTTTTGACGGCGAAACGCTGCTGATCGAGGAATGAGCTGCGGCGCGCCGACGGGACAGGGGCTGACGCTTTGCAGAGTCGGAGAATTGTTCGGAATGCAGGGCGATTGGATCAAATCGGGAAACTATCATGAGTAAAACGTCGTTGTGTATCAGAATGCTGGGAATACTGTACAGCAGGGATATTGTTTCCGTATCCGAACTGGCAGACCTGTTGGAAACAAATCCTCGCAATATCCCGGAGTATAAAAAGGAACTGGAGGCGGCGGGGTATTATATCGAATCGTACCCCGGCAGATATGGCGGATATTCCCTGGAGAAATCCATGCTTTTCCCGACGGTGAGACTGACGGAAAAGGAAAAAGAGGGGCTCATGGCAGGGTACGATTATCTGCGCGCGAGAAACGATTTCATGCAGATCTCTGACTATTCCGATGCGATGGCGAAAGTTTCGGCGGCGGCCGTCGGGCACGATCTGTCTGACGATCTGCTGATCGCAAACCGATTTCCGCTTGCAATGTCGGAAGAGGAACTGCGCAAGCGGTATGACGCAACAGAAAACTGCATCCGCGGTAAAAAAGTTTTTGAGATGGAATACCTTTCCTTGAGCAATGAGGTATCCCATCGCTTTTTTCATCCTTATAAGCTTTTCATGTATAACAATGCCTGGTTTGCGCTCGGTTTTGACGAAAAATCGGCGGAAATACGCTATTTCAAACTCAACCGCATCCAGTCTTTCAAGATGACGGAGCGCAAATTCCGCGTGTTGCTGACTTATAACGAGAGGGACTATCTGGACGAATACGGCATGAAACAGAACGGGGAATGGTATCCGATCAGGCTGAAACTGACGGGCAGATACGCCATGCTGATCAAAGAGAGAATTTACGGGAAAGAACAGAGCATTGACGAGATAGACAACAATACGACGATTCTTTCCTGCAAAATGCAGAACAAAGAGGATATTAAAAATTTTGTCCTGGGATTCGGAGAACACTGCGAGGTTTTGGAGCCGCAGTGGCTGCGGAAAGAGATCCTGGAAAAAGCAGGCGAAATTGCAAAGATCTACAGCGAAAAGTCCTGAAAATACCGTAACGTATAGGGAAAATCGTGACATACGCGAGCGCCGTCTGGGTGGATTATGACCCGCACCACGCATGGGGAACAAATCAAACATCGGAGGGCAGTGCCTCTCCTTTTAACGAAGATGAGCTGAAAATCATTCTGAAGATCCTGGATCTGCCGGATCGTTCGCTGAAAAATGCGCAGGTTACCGTGATCTCTCCCTATAAGGGGCAAAACAGATTGCTCAACGGAAAAATCGATCGGTCGAACTATAAAAGTCTGAAAATCGAGATCGATACGATAGACTCTTTTCAGGGGAAGGATGCCGATTTGGAGTCGGAAATCAAGTCAATTCTGGCAGGAGGGATCAAAAAGAGAGATATTACAATTTCGTCTCCGTTCAAAAGGGAAAAATCTGTCGTGTCAAAGATCACAAAATACAAAATCGACGAAGTGGATGAGGAGACGGAAAATATCACTTATTCGACGATACAGGGCTTTAAAGGTTTGGAAAACTCGGTCATTATTCTCACGGACATCCAAACTTACAAGAAACCCGATTTGATGTACGTCGCCATGAGCCGCGCGCGGTCTGCTCTGTATATTTTTGAAACGGAACACGCGGAGAAGTACAGAAAGTCGAAAAAGTTTTCATAAAAAACGCGTTATCGGAATTTTTTGTGCATTGCCTGTCGGCAGGGCGCGTAAAGGGAGATGCCCCTGCAAAAGTTAAATTCTTTTGCAGGGGCATCCTTTTATCTGATCGATCCCGTAGCCGACGGCGGAGGGGGTATTTGATAAGAAAAAAACGAGGGCTTTCGTTTTCAGGATTTGTTTCGTCCGTGTTGTTATGAATTCCGATCTTTTCTTTGTAAGTCATGCTTTGGACCGATTTGCATAGGGGCTTTCGGTTAAGTCCCAAAAACAGTACATAAAATGGCGTATAATGGACTCATAAATTGACAAAAGAGAGGTCGGTCAGGAGTACACTCTGTGCCGTAAAGAGTTTGCGGAAAAAGCGCGGCAGTATTGTCCCGATAAAAAGTGGGCCGCTATCTAAAAAGTTTTGCATAAGTCTTGTTTTTGCACGGATGAAATGGTATAATATAAAATATGAATGATTGTATTTCCGATTTTTGCGGATATTACATTCTTTTTACTTTTCGGGGCCGATAAACAGATTTCTTGCCGCAGGAAAAGTGTGATACAAGGAAGGGAAGGAATACGGAGGAAAAACGGATGAATTTATCCAAAAGCAAATATACGCGCTTTTGCCAATGTCCGAAAATGCTATGGCTGGATACATATCGCCCCGAACTCGCCGTGCAGGACGAATCTCTGCAGCGCCGCTTTCAGGAAGGGAATGTGATCGGCGACCTTGCCATGGGACTTTTTGGCAAATTTGTCGAAACGACAGCGTACACGGCGGAGGGAAAGCTTGATATTTCCGCAATGCTGAAAAATACGCAAAAGTATCTCCTTGCAGGGGAAGAAAATATCTGCGAAGCGGCGTTCACGAAAAACGGCTGCTATTGCGCCGTCGATATCCTGCACAAATCAGGGGAAGGGTACGAGATCTGCGAAGTCAAGTCGAGTACCGACATCAAGGACGTATATCTTTGGGACGTTGCCTACCAGCGCTGGGTTTTGGAGCAGAGCGGTCTCAAAATCGAGGGGACGTATATCGTTTTTATCGACAATACCTATGTGCGGCAGGGGGAGATAGACATTCATAAACTGTTTAGAGTGCAGGATGTTTCGGCGTCGATTTTGCCGTATTACGCAGAGGTCGCGCAAAATACCGAGCGGGCGAAAGCCTGCCTTGCCCAAAAAGAAGAACCGCCGCAGATCATCGGAGAGCAATGTTTTGCGCCGTACGGGTGCGCGTATTGGCAATATTGTGCGCGCGATCTTCCCTGCCCGAACGTATTCGATCTGTATCGCCTGTCCGTGAAAAAGGCGTGCGAATATCTGCGGCGCGGGATCGTCTCCTTTTCGGACATCGTGAAGAGCGGCATTCCCTTGAGTAAGGCGCAGCAGCGCCAGGTAGAGTTTGAGCAGCTGGAACTGCCAACGCACATAGACCGTTTGGGCGTCAGAAGTTTTTTGGAAACGCTCCGGTATCCGCTGTGTTTTCTGGATTTTGAAACCTTTCAGACGGGGATACCTCTGTACGACGGATTAAAACCCTATCAGCAGGTGCCGTTCCAATATTCGCTGCACATTCTTGAAAACCAGGACGCACCGCTCGTGCATAGAGAGTTTTTGGCGGATGAAAACTCAGATCCGCGCCGCGCGCTCGCCGAACGGTTGATCGCAGATCTTCCGAAAGGTGCCTGTGTCCTGGCATACAACAAGGGGTTCGAGTGCGGGAGACTGAAAGAACTTGCGGAAACTTTTCCCGACCTTTCCGAAAAACTTCTCGCCATCTGCGAAAACGTGCGCGACCTGCTGGACGTGTTCCGTAAGGGCTATGTGTACGACCGTGCGATGGGCGGCAGTTTTTCTATCAAAAAGGTATTGCCCGCATTGTTTCCGAAGAATGCAAATCTCGATTATCACAACCTGGCGGACGTGCACAACGGCAGCGAGGCAACGGATACTTATCTTGCGTTGCGCGGCATGGAAAAAGAGGAGCGCGACAAACTTCGCCAAAGCCTGTTGGCCTACTGCGGACTCGACACTCTCGCCATGGTCATGCTCTGGCAGAGACTGCGTGAATTTTGTCATATTTGATTTTCCACTTTGGTGGAGGACGTAGAGATTGTACGAAAGGAGAATGAATAATGACGATGATTGCTCAGAATAAAGCAAAAAGATTTTATGAGTTAACAAGCAGGACTCTTGACAACATTGCAAAAAGTTATAACGTAAAAGACATTAAAGCTTATTACGAATTAACGGATTTTAATACAGAAACCAAGCTTGGTGGGTGTATTGACAAATTAGGTCGAAACTCTGTTGAATCTGTGTTTGCTCAAATGGCTTTTCACGCGCAGAATGCAACACTTATTTCAAATATAGTCAAATTTGAAAACAAAATAGATTTTTTGATGAAGGTTTTGTGCGGGTTTAACCCAAATAAGTTTTTAACGAAATATAAACAAGATGTTAAATCCGTTGTAGAGGCATTGCGTTATGATGCTGCAAAGAACCCTGAAGGATTAAAATGGAATAATAAAAAAGAGTAAGACAGCAAGAAAAGATAGTCTAATTACAGGCTATGCGCATGCTTTAATTAAGTGCGCAATATATCTGTCTGAATGCAGGGATAGGAAAGCTGTGTTAAATAAATTAAAATCAAGCTATAAGGATGAAACGGATTATAAAAAATTAATAGAGTCTTTTCACCAAGAAATCCTTCATAGATACAGTATCGCATTGACGTGTGATTTTTTGAAAGAGTTTGACGAAGAATTTTCATTTCTTTGTAAGCCTGATGTACATATCAAAGATACACTCTGTGTGTTGTTGAATAAAGAAGAAAATTATTATCGTACAGCTAAAAGAGAATTCGAGTGTATTGGTGAAATGCAAGAGTTGGTTAAACTTATCAACGCAGGGGAAGCAAAAAAGATTACTGTTTATCGGTTAGACAGTTGCAAAAAACGAATATTTAAATAAAATAGTTACGCTATAATTTTTACGAGGAGAAACATTATGAATTTCACGAAGAATATATTAGAAACCGCTATTAAAAAATTGGCTTCTAAAGGGAAAATCTATTCAAATGAAAGTCAATTTCAATTTGATTTGGCGTGGGAATTAAGGAAACAATTAAGGAAACAAGGATTTGATGTGGAATTGGAAATGCTATCAGTTTCTCAATCTTATGTAAAGAAATTATCCAAAGAGGAGCGAAAAAAAGCATATACAGATATTGTGATAAAGGATGGAACCGATTATATCGCAATTGAACTAAAATATAAAACACCAGAAACAGATGACATAATGTGTTATGTTGCAAATAATGAAAAAGTGTATCTTTTCCCTCAGGGAGCAGATAATATTGGGGCGTATTTATATTGGAAAGATATAGAGCGATTAGAAATGTTAGTAAACGGAATGATTCCTTTGAATTTTGATGCAAATAAAAAAGTAATTAAAGGATATGCCGTATTATTGACGAATGACAAAAAATATTGGGATAATAAAAAGCATAGAAATCTACCTTCGTCTTTGGCAAGAGAATTTTATCCGATTGACGGTAGAGCCGTAAACGGAAGGTTATGTTACTATGTTGGTGTAAATAGTAATGGGGAGCGTGTAAAAGGTGGTTGGGGGGCAAAGCGGCAAGATAAAATTGATACCGAAGAAAAGGCGCACAAATACTATCCAAAATATAAAGAAGCTAAAGAACATTATCCGGTTGAAATTAAGGGCAATTACACATGCGACTGGGAAACATATTTGAATAAACTTACCTGTTGTAAATTGTCGAATGGCAAGCCAGAGCCAAAAGGCGATGAATTTAGGTATCTGATTTTAGAGATAAATAAATTACAAGGACAAACCTCATGAAAAACTCATTTGAACCGAAAAAATTGGCGCTTTTGCGCGTTTTACAGATTTTGGAACAATACAG
>ERZ1090881.165-NODE-165-length-33905-cov-69.905879_pt1 | contig 33905 bp, 36 predicted proteins | sample MGYA00478470_ERZ1090881 | MGnify/ENA primary metagenome ERZ1090881 (study PRJEB33644, sample SAMEA5815736) | chicken gut metagenome | biome: Chicken; feature: Gastrointestinal Tract; material: Caecum | place: Ireland | collected 2019-01-01 | study: A study of the...
CGCAACTCCTACGGGGCCGTTGTGGGTTCTATACCCGCCGGGAGTACCAAACAACCCGGGCACGTCTTTTGGACGTGCCCGGCTTCTTTGATCCCCTTTGAATAAGAGAACACAAAACCGCGCGAAGGCGCATTGTGCAGCCGCTATGCATTGCGAGATTGGAGGCGCAACCGACGATGCTCTGCCGGAAGTCTTCATACATAAAAACACTGACCGGTTTCCGCTTACGGAAAACAGCAGCTTAACCCGCATAAACCCCGAAACTTCCGCCAGCACAGAACGGCAGAGCTATTTTTTTTATTGCACATCAATGTATGAAGTGTTATAATAATGCTAAGGAAGACCACAAAATCAGCTAAAATGATAACAATATGCGTAACATAGTACTATGTAAAAACAAAAAACAGATTGAAGAGAACTTTTATGATATTATATTTTAAACAAAGATTTTTCAGTTGGTTCGATTCGTACGATATTTACGACGAAAACGGAGAAACAGCCTATACCGTTCAGGGCAGACTGTCATGGGGACATAAACTTGAAATTTACGACAGGAGCGGCAATTTATGCGGCACGGTAAAGGAAAAAATATTTACATTTCTGCCGAAGTTTGAGATATATGCCAACGGAGCGTTTTTAGGCTGCATACAAAAGAAATTTGCCTTCTTTAAGGCAATCTATGAGTTTGACTACAATATGTGGAGCGTAGACGGCGGCTTTATGGAATGGGACTACACCATCACCGACGCACAAGGCAACCTTGTTGCAACAGTGGGAAAAGAGCTGTTCCACCTCACAGACCAATATGTGCTCGATATCGTGAATCACGCCGATGCGCTTAACGTTCTTATGTTTACGCTTGCAATCGACGCTGAGAAATGTTCGAGAAGCTGACTTCTCCTCTTTCTACTATTTTTGATAAACACGGCTATACGGCACGGGGCGCTCCGGGTCGCTTTCATGCTCGCCGAGAAGCTTCTGCATCCATACCATATTATACCATCTGCCGAACTTGCAGCCGCAATTTACAAATTCCCCTACAATTTTGAAACCCATCCTCTCGTGAAAATACACGCTGCCGTGCGTAAGAAACTCATCATCTACCTCAGGCACGGCAATGCAGGCATACATATTTATTATGCCCTGGCTCTTAAGGGCCTCCTCAAGGGCGCGATATAGTGCCGTGCCGACCCCGCGCCTGTTAACGCCGCATTTTACATATACAGTAGTTTCCACAGACCAATCGTACGCAGAACGGCTTTTAAATTTTCCCGCATAGGCATACCCTGCTATCGCGCCGTCCGCTTCAGCCACAAAATAGGGATAAAATGACATTATATCTGCCATACGCTCTTTGAATTGTTCGACCGTCGGCGCTTCGTCTTCAAACGTTATGGCGGTATTATTTACATAATATGAATAGATCGAGTTGAGCTGCACGGCATCTTCAAGCCGCGCAGAACGTATTGAGCAACTTTCATCCATAATGGTAGATATCCTCTCCTGTAGCGCGGCCGCCGTATTAAAAATACGGCGGCCGCGCTAATTTTCTCAATATATACAAAAATCAAACAATCTTTTGCACAAATTTTACTTCGCTGTCTCCTTCAAAGAAATCTATATCGGCAAAATAGTCATTCAGAATAACAGTGTCAAGCATTGCCTGCTTATCGTAATAGTCGACAGCGCTGTATAAAAAATCCAGTTCACGTTCCCCGAATCCATCTGCATGATACGTCTCGTCAAAGTCATACGCATCCCATACATCGCCATTTTTTATATACAGATCTATAGTAGAAAAATACAGGTCGTCCACAAAGATGCCCGATTCATGGCTGACAAATATGCTTTCAAATTCAGACAGCATACTTACACCGTGATACAGATTCATATTGTAGTTATAACCGCAGAGATGCAATATCGTCGGCAAAATATCATAAGTATTGCAGAACTTTGTTATTTTGCCGCCGGTGAGAGGGCCGTCTGACGGGGCGCTGTATTCTACAGACGAATACCCTTCGATATCGAGGGCCGATACATTCAGATCCATACTGCCGCCGTACCACATGAAGCAGGGCACAGAATACAGGGCGGTATTATAGAACTCCTCAGTATCTATTCCCTTCATCAGGTAATTCATCTGATCGTAGTAGGCAGAATGGTCAGCGTAAAACATAAAGAATGTATCCTCAAGCTCGCCGCTCTCTTCAAGATCGCGCACGAGCATATTCACGCCAAAATCAAGATCCATTATGCCCGCCTGGTAACGCTTATACCTTAAAAAAGTTTCAGAATATACTCCCTGCTCCTCAAGGTGCTCCTCATCGATACCTGAAGTTCCTTCAACAAATTTAGAGGGGAACCTGTCGATAAGCCTGTAATAGTCCTCAAGCCCTTTGACCTCACACTTTTCTGAAAATTCAGCCATCTCCTCTTCACTCATCTGGCCCGATGACACTTCCCCCGCAGCCGAAGGCGATTCAGTATACGGATAATTACCAAAATTAATAAGGTCTTCATATCTGCCGTGAGATATGAGCGTCATCATCTGTGTGAAGAACGGACCCCCGTCCGAGTATGTAAATTCGTCGGCATAATTTTTGAAAACTTCGGAGTCTTTATCGAAATCGTAAAAGCCGTCTTTGTTTTCATACCCGTCCAAAAGCGGAAGATCCTCAAGAAAATGGGTATTTTCAAATCCGTAAAGCGAAGTGAACACCCGGTCACGTCCGTAATAACTGCCTTCATTTATATGAAAATAGTTGGTTGTGTATCCTTCTTCATTCAGAATATTCGGCAATGTATACGGCATAGAATTTTCTACTACGCTCTCAGGATCGAGCGAAGGAACCGAGGGATAACTGCCCATTATAGAGAGCGCCTCAGAGCAGTTGGTCTTATCGCGCGCATGGAAATCCGTCATGGCAATGCCGTCCTCCGCCATGGAGTAGAGCGTGGGCGTATATTCCTTATTGATGGCGTACCACTCGCCGGATTCAATTACGATCAGAACTATGTTCTTGCCGTCGATAGCGCCGGTATATATATTGTCGCCATAGACGCTTTCACTCATCTGCCCTTCGGCAAAATAGTTATCTACGTCTTTGATATCAACCTCATCTACATAGGTGTTCCCGCTGATCGAATTTCCTATATTGACGATAAAATATCCGTATGTGCCAAATTCACGGAATGCCTTAACGGTGAAAAATTGTTCTGTATACAGTTCGTTGTCATCGTAAAAAATACTCAGCCTGTCGTAAGTTTCATCCTTCTCAAAACCAGAAAAGCTCTCTATGGTAAACAGGTACAATATACCGGCGCAACAATCGGCAAGAATGAACGCTATGAGCATTATACAAATACTCGTCTTGTTATACAGTCCCTTGGGAACTGAGTACTTCTTCGCAAAGATGATAAGACCTGCAAGCGAGCCGCCAAAGAGCAGCACCAAAACAGCAATGAGCCACCAGTTTAGAAAGCTGGCGTCCATAACGCCCGTAACCTCGTTAACGAGATTGAGCATGCTGAAGCTGAAAACCGTACCGCTCATAGAATACAAAGCCTCGTTTGCAATTGACAAAACAACCTGAAGGCCTAAAACCACCCCCCAGAGTATAAGCTGTACTACTTTATGCGGTATTACAAATATTATAAATGCTACTATAAGAATTAAAGCTATATCCAAACCGAAGTACTGCGGCAAAAACCCAAAACCTATCGCGAGAAAGGTAATTATCTCTAGCAGTACGGCAAGAACTATGTAACTCCCTGCAAATACCGATTTTTGAATCAGCAGGCGCTTCATGCCTTCTTTCCTTCTCCTTGCGCGCCGACTTTAAAAGTTGCACGACATGCGTAAAATATATTTCATTAAAACTTTAGTTTCGGGGATAAACGTTATATCCCGGAAACTGCTGTAATTTCAGATCGCTTTACTTATTCTCTGCCTCTGTTTCGGAGCCGTCTGACGAACTTACTTTTCCGCTTTCGGCATTGGCTGCAAGCAGATTCCTTATCTCTGTAAGCAGTTCCTCAACTGTCGGCTTGGCAGGAGCCGCAGGCGCGGGCGCCTCCTCTGCGGCAAGCTGGGCCTCGGCCTGCTTCCTGGCATCATCCATAGCAATACCCTGCTCTTTCTTTATCTTTTTCGCTCTCTTTAATATCTCCCTCTCGCGCTTGGCCTGCTTATTGAGCTTACTTCCGGCTTCGCGTATAGTATTGATCGTCTTTACTATAGCAAAAATAACGATAGCGATGAGTATGAAATTGAGTACGGCCTGTATAAGCGCACCCCAATTTATTACGAGCGAGTTTGCCAGATCGAGCGTGCCGTCCTCAAGATAGACTGCATCAAGCACGGTACAGAGCGAACTTATGTCTCCGTCGCCAACCGCCCAGTTGATAAGCGGCATGATGATGTCGTTTGTCAGACTGGTTACGATAGCAGTAAAAGCAGAACCTACTACAACGCCGACGGCGAGGTCGAGCACGTTTCCGCGCATGATGAATTTTTTAAATTCACCCCAGATTTTTTTTAGTCCTTTCATAATTCTCCATTTGTATTATATTATTTTAAGCCAGTCAAAACTTTTTTAAGCAGTGACCGGAACTTTATTTTACTTGACAAGCTCATTAGCGAGCGCTTCAAGTTCAGAAACATTTTCATCGCCGAAAGCAGCACGTATTTTTACTGTCTGGCTGAGGAAATTTATATCCTTGCAGCCCGAGAGCCTTTCGCGCATAAGTTTTGCCGAAACAGGCGCCCACGTGCCGTTTTCAATGAAACCGACCGTGCGCGAACGGAAGTTGCGTTCGGCAAGGCAGTCTATAAATTCGCGCATGCAGGGGAATATCTCGGCGTTGTATGTGACTGAAGCAAGCACAAGCTTACTGCACATAAACGCGTCCGCCACGCATTTTGCGCGGTCGGCGCGGGCAAGGTCGGCAATTATAACCTCTTTGCCGGCTTTTTCAAGCATATCGGCAAGCATTTCGGCCACGGCCTTTGTGTGACCGTAAACAGACGCATACGCCACCATTATAGCTTCCTTTTCAGGCCTGTACGACGACCAGGTATCATAGAGATTTATATAGTGCGACAAGTCGCTTTCGAGCACGGGACCGTGAAGCGGGCATATCCTCTTCACGTCGAGCGCCGCGAGTTTCTTCAAGAGCGCCTGCACCTGCACGCCGTATTTGCCGACTATGCCTATATAGTAACGCCTTGCCTCGTCGTCCCAAGGTCCGGCAACGTCGAGCGCGCCGAATTTACCGAATGCGTCGGCAGAAAATACCGTTCCCGTGAGTTCGTCATACGAAACCATGACCTCGGGCCAGTGCACAAGGGGAGCCATTACAAAACGCAGCTTATGCCTGCCCAAATCGACAATACTGCCCTCCTCTACCCTGTAGCTGTTGTTGACCTCAAACCCGAAGTATTCCTTTATCATCACAAACGTCTTTGAATTGCCTATGATGCATACGTTGGGATACTCTTTTAAAAACTTTTGAATATTTGCCGAATGGTCGGGCTCCATATGGTGTATCACAAGATAGAACGGCTCGCGTCCGCCGAGCGCTTCCTTTACGTTCTTAAGCCACTCGTCGCCATAATGCGCGTCTACCGTATCGAGCACTGCTATCTTTTCATCGAGAATCACATATGAATTGTATGATACGCCGTCCGGCACCTTATACATACCCTCGAAGAGGTCTATAGAATGATCGTTTACACCTGCATAATAAAGGTCGTCTATAATACCGTACATAACTTAAACACTTATTCCTTTGAAATCTGATACAGAAATATTATATATTTCCAACAATGTATTGTCAAATTTTTAACGGTTACAAGATTTGGCGGGGCGCAAAATTTTTGCGCCCCGCCAAAATTTAAACATTACAATATATCTTTTGAACAAACTCTATCTTACCTGGCCGTTTCCCCTGACAACATACTTATATGTGGTCAGCTCCTTCAGCCCCATAGGCCCGCGCGCATGCAGCTTCTGCGTGGATATACCCATCTCGCAGCCAAGACCGAACTCCCCGCCGTCGGTAAAGCGCGTTGAGGCGTTGACATACACGGCGGCGCTGTCTACCGCGCTTACAAAATAGTCTGCGACGGCGCCGTCCTCCGTGACGATGCAATCGCTGTGCGCGGTGGAATGAACGGCGATGTGATTTACCGCCTCTCTTACGGAATCAACCACTTTTACCGCCATTACATAATCCAAAAATTCAGTATCAAAATCGCTCTCTCCCGCCGGAATGCAGTTTTCGCGTCCGCCGAGTACCGGATATGCTCTTTCATCGAGCTTAAACAACACGGGATTTATTTTGCGTTCTTCTACAAGCCGCTTCCAAAGCTTCGGCAAAAATTCGCCGGCGATACCTGCGTGCACGAGGCAAACCTCCATTGCGTTGCATACCGAAGGACGGCTGCACTTGGCGTTTTCGATGATATTCAGCGCCATTTCCTGATCTGCGGCACTGTCTACATAAACGTGGCAGATGCCGGTACCCGTCTGTATGCATGGCACTTTGGCATTCTGAACGCAGGCATTTATCAGTCCCGCCCCGCCGCGCGGGATAAGGAGGTCGACAAGTCCCGTCGCCGTCATTATATCGGCAGAGCTTTGGCGGGTGGTGTCCTCCACAAGGCCGATAAGTCCAGGCGCAAGCCCTGCCCTGCTTAAGCCGCGCCTTAAAGCTGAAACTATTGCCTTCGCCGAATTGTAAGCCTCCCTGCCTATGCGCAGCACGCAGGCGTTGCCGCTCTTTATGCACAACGCAGCCGCGTCTGACGTAACGTTGGGACGACTCTCGTAGATTATCGCAACCACACCGAGGGGGACGCGCACCTTTGTGACAACTATCCCGCTCGGGCGCGTTATGTTTTCAATCACTTCGCCGACAGGATCGGGAAGGGCGGCCACCTGCCTTATCCCATCCGCCATACCCTCTATCCTCTTTTTATCGAGGCGGAGCCTGTCTGTCATCACGTCGGAGATATTGCCCCTTGCCGCCTCCACGTCGGCCGAGTTGGCAGCAAGGATATCATCCGCCGAAGCGGCGAGCTCTTCCGCCATGGCCAAAAGCGCGGCGTTCTTTTTATCGGTGTCTGCGAGCGCCGCCTCATTTTTTACTCTGTTTGCTTCAATTAAAATTTCGCGCGTGGTCATGCTCTTTTACCCATAAAGCGCGTACCCGCGCCCCTGCCTTCAAATATATCATAAAGCGCCTCAGGCCTGTCGCCGCGGGCAATTATCATATCTATTCCGCTCTCCGTGCATATCTCTGCGGCATGAATCTTCGTGGCCATGCCGCCCGTGCCGAGCGCGCTCCCCGCCCCGCCGGCAAGCGCGCGGATACCATCGTCAATCCTTTCGACGACGGGAATGAGCCGAGCCGATTTATCCTTTTTGGGGTCAGCCGAATACAGTCCGTCGATATCGGTCAGAAGAATCAGAAGATCTGCCCTTATGTTTACCGCGACTATCGCCGCGAGAGTATCATTGTCGCCCACGGCTATTTCGGCTGTGGCGACGGTATCATTTTCGTTTATTACGGGCAGGGCGCCGAGTTCGAGCAAGCGTTCCATAGTGTTGATGAAGTGCGTGCGTCTCGACTCGTTTTCAATATCGTCGCCGGTAATTAGTATCTGTGCGACGGTATGATTATATTCCGAAAACAGCTTATCGTATGTATACATCAGCTCGCACTGTCCGACGGCGGCCGCCGCCTGCTTTGTCGGCATATCCTGCGGACGGGAAGCAAGGTTGAGTTTGCCCACACCCATACCTATCGCGCCCGAGGAGACTAGCACTATCTCGTTCCCTGCGTTCTTTAAATCGCTTATCACCTTGCAGAGAGCCTCTACCCTGCGGATATTTAGTTTTCCCGAACTGTGCGCAAGCGTGGACGTGCCCACCTTTATTACAAGACGCATAAATATTACCCCTGATATTGTAAGAGAGCTTATTCCCTTATAATATACTGTAAGGGATTAATACAAACCCGATTTAAAACGGTGATATCACGGCACTAACTGCGTTAAACCCCTTGAACGTGCCACCCGGCACGCCCTGCGGGCTTTGCCTTGTTTTTGCCGCAATCTGCCCGCTTTAAATTGCCTTGCACCTTTAAATAGCGTATTTTGCGGTGAATTGGCGCGATGACGAAGCAGCAATACTCTTCTCTTCTGTATTGCAATGAGGAAGAACGACAAGGCATGCAAAAGACGCATTTAAAGGCGGGTTCGTTTTATTCCCTTACAGTATACTATTTTATAATATTTGTCGGCTTTAGTCAACTGAATTGATAAAGCGGCCACATTTACGCGGCCGCTTTACATTGTATATCAATCTCTCTCTTCCCCCTGCTCTCCACCGTCGAACTTTAAAATATCGCCGGGAGTGCAGTTCAAATGATAACAAATGGCATTGAGCGTGGAAAAGCGCACCGCCTTTGCCTTTCCGCTGCGCAGGATAGACATGTTTGCCTCGGTTATGCCCACAAGTTCGCACAGCTCCTTTGAAGTTATGCCGCGCTTTTTAAGCGCCTCGTCAAGTTTAACGATAATAGCCATGACATTTTATCCGCCTCAGATTGTAAGCTTGTTCTCTTCATGCTCGGCAATGGAACGCTTTAAAATTCCTGCAAAGATTATAACAAGGCAGACTGTGAGCAGCGATATGAGCGAGAAATCAAAACTGTATGTAACCGTGCCGCCCATTAAAGCAAACAGCAGCATCGAAACGTAGAGAAAAACTGCTGCAAGAAGCGAATAGACTATAGACACCTTGCACTTTTTTGTGAGCTTGCCCAACATGCCTATCGTGTCGGGATCATAGATATCTCCTTTGAACCTGCGACTGAATTTTTTTGCTTTTATCGACCTTACCACGGGATAGATAAATGTGAGAAGCGCCACTACGCCAAGCAGAACGAAGGCCTCAACCAGCCTGTCCGCAGAGGCAATATATCTGAACAGCAAAGCCGTAGGTATGAATGGAAGCGCTATTAAAATGCCGGATATATCCGTCCTCGCCATCCACGCCCCGAGGGCTGCGCCAACCACGATACACACGGGAATCAATATTCCCATACATACTTTTATTGCAACATGTTTATTTTGCATATGATACCCACCCTTAAATTATCGAATTTCGATAATAGTATAGCATACAAATTATCGTTTGTCAATAATTTTTTTATAAGAAAACAGCGGGGCCGCAACTCGTGCAGTCCCGCCGTTTTTTTATACAGAGCTTTATAAGCCTTGCCGGCAATCTGATCTATTAATCAATTAAACGATACCCTGGGCCATCATGGCATCGGCGACCTTCTTGAAGCCGGCGATGTTTGCGCCCATCACATAGTTGCCCTCGTAGCCGTATTCCTTGGCCGCGTCATCGATATTGTGGTAGATATTCACCATTATATTCTTGAGCTTTGCATCTACCTCTTCAAACGTCCAGAACATTCTGCCGGAGGACTGAGCCATCTCGAGTGCGGAAGTTGCAACGCCGCCCGCGTTGGCCGCCTTTGCGGGAAGGAATACAACGCCGTTCTTTTGGAACACGTCGATAGCCTCGAGTGTGGAAGGCATGTTGGCGCCCTCGCCGACGTACTTGCAACCGTTCTTTACGAGAGTCTTTGCCGCCTCCTCATTGATCTCGTTCTGCGTTGCGCAAGGAAGAGCTATGTCGCAGGGGATAGTCCAGATGCCCTTGCAACCCTCGGTGTAAGTCGAGCCTGGAACGCGCTCTGCATATTCCTTTATCCTGCCGCGTTTTACTTCCTTTATATCCTTAACGACTTCGAGATTGATGCCGTTGGGGTCATATATATAGCCGTTCGAGTCGTACATGGCAACTACTTTTGCGCCGAGAGACTGAGCCTTCTGGCATGCATAGATGGCAACGTTGCCTGAGCCGGAAATGACTACCGTTTTGCCCTCGAAGCTGTCGCCGCGGGCCTTTAAAGCTTCCTCGGTGATATAGATGAGGCCGTAACCGGTAGCTTCCGTTCTTACAAGGCTGCCGCCGTAGGAAAGGCCCCTGCCGGTGAGCACGCCGACATGCTCATTGCGCATCCTCTTGTACTGGCCGAAAAGAAAACCTATCTCCCTGCCGCCTACGCCGATATCTCCGGCGGGAACGTCGGTATCGGGGCCGATGTGCCTGCAGAGCTCGGTCATAAATGACTGGCAGAACGCCATTATCTCCCTGTCGGACTTACCCTTGGGGTCAAAGTCAGAGCCGCCCTTGCCGCCGCCTATGGGAAGACCCGTAAGACTGTTCTTTAAGATCTGCTCAAGACCTAAGAACTTGATTATGGAGAGGTTTACTGATGGATGGAAGCGAAGTCCGCCCTTATAAGGGCCTATCGCGCTGTTGAACTGTACTCTGTAACCCTTGTTTACATGCACTTTACCCTCGTCGTCCACCCAGGGAACGCGGAACATTACCACCCTTTCAGGTTCGACAAATCTTTCGAGAAGGCCGGCCTTTTCATACTCGGGGTGCTTCTCCACTACGGGTGCGAGCGTAGTAAGTATCTCGGTTGCGGCCTGGTGGAACTCGGACTCGCCGGGATTGCGCTCTTTAAGATCATTTAAAACTCTCTCAACATATGTCATAAAAATACTCCTGTGAGCGGATACATCCGCGCTTTATTTCAATGAAGCAATTATAACACACGCTTATCGTTTTGCAAATTAATGAAGGGCATTTTTTTATAACGATTTTTTATATTTGCTATAAGTTTTGCTAATATTTTATGATTTTATAGTGTTTTACAGCCATTTTGGCAGTAAAATGCCTTTTTTATCCAAAAATTTTTTAAATAACAGATATAAGTTTCACTTATCTTACTTGTTTAACTTAATACCCGCCTGAGCAGAAATACACAGCGTTTGCCGTGTTATAGAATATATCCTCAAGCTCGTTTTGCGCGAATACTCCCGAAAGAGTTATATAATCCGCAAGATCGGAATATGTGTCGCGGCAGAGATTGGACGGCATGTCGGTGCCGAACATCAGCCTGTCCGCCCCAACTATCCGCTTTGCCGTTTTAAGGTGCTCCACAGCCGTGGGATAGGGGTAAGTTTCGGGCTGCTGGTTGGAAGCTAGCGAAGCGAGGTCGAAATATACGTTTGGCATGGCGAGCTTTGAGAGAGCGTCTCCGAGAAGAGCGATGTCGGTGCGCTGCGGCGCGAGCAGGTGACAGATCACAAATGTGACCCCGCGGTAATTTTTTATCGCCGCGGCAAGATTTTCGACCTGCCAGCAGCAGTTGCGCGGGCGGCCGATATCCATTACGACGATAAGGCCGTTATCCGCAGCGTGGCGGTAGCAGGCATTCATAAGTTCGCCGTTCAGATCGATCGGCGGGTGATAAGCCATGAGCCCCGAACCGTTGCTCACTTCGAACTTGACGGCCCTGAAGCCGAGTTCTTTGAACAGGCGATGTTTTACCGTCTCCGCCTTGGCGCAGAACGGGTCGTACGACCCAGCGCCGACAAGGCGGTGCGGGTACTTTTTCACCGCCTCGGCGGTGTATTCGTTCTGAAAGCCGAAGAACTGCCCCTGCAGAAGCACAGCCTTTTCAACGCCGTTTTTGTCCATGACAGATATCAAATCGTCGGCAGTGAAACTATCCCCGAATCTTTCGGGGATCATCTGAAATTCGCTGCCGTCGGCATAGCGCGCTCTTCCCCCTCCGACTCCGCGCAACTCCCCGCGCGAGGTAAAGCCTGCAATATACTGCACGACATGCGCGTGCGCGTCGATAATCTTCATTGCACTCTCCTTTTTTATAAATTATAACACATCTGTAAGCTGTGACAAGGCCGCGAACGCAAAAATGTAAAATTTCATAAAATATTGATATGAAAACTTTTGAATACGACAGACGGGCGGCGTTTGAATACGCCAGAATGTGGGCGTTCAGGCGCAACCCGCGCTATTATAACTTCGACGGAATCGGCGGAGACTGCACAAACTTCGCCTCGCAGTGCATATACGCGGGCGCGGCGGTAATGAATTTTACGCCGACTTTCGGGTGGTACTACATAGATATAAACAACAGGGCGCCCGCCTGGACTGGCGTTGAATACCTTTATAACTTTCTGACGAACAACGAGGGCGAGGGGCCGTTCGCCGAAGAGGCGAAGCTGAACAAACTGGAAGCAGGCGACATAGTACAACTGGGGACGGCCGCGGGCGACTTCTACCACTCCCCCGTCGTAGTAGCGGTAAGGCACGGAAGAATTTTTATCGCCGCTCACTCTTACGACGCATTCATGCGGCCGCTATCCTCATACAGCTTTGCACGCGCGCGGGGCATACATATTCTGGGCGTGCGCAAAAAATAAATTGCCGATGAGCTATGACACACATAAGACAGAGCGGTTAATGCGCGGCAAAATAAAATATTTGTCTTTCACGGCATAAAAACGCTTGAAATTTGGCGCGAAATGTTATAAAATCAAATGGCTGTGCAGAGATGGCGGAGTGGTCGAACGCGCACGACTCGAAATCGTGTTACGTGGGAACACGTACGGGGGTTCAAATCCCTCTCTCTGCGCCAAACGAGTATAATCCGAACCTGAAACCGATTTTAGTCGGCGGAGCGTTCGGATTATTTCTTTTTTTATAACCCCATACAGGTGACTTCGTTCCATTACTATGCTATAATAGCTATATGAAGATAAAAGCGGTTGTGAAATATCTTATTATTACATTTGTCATAACTTATGCTTGTTGGTGGGGCGTAGCTGCACTTGTTGCATATACTGATTTTGTATATGGCGACATATTGCCGACAATTATATATATTATAGGTAACTTCGGTCCAGCCATTGCAGCATTATTTTGCATTGACGGCAGACCATATCTACACTCACTGAAAAAATTTTTGTTTTCATACAAAAAACGCGGGATATGGTTTTTCCTTTTGTTTGCCGCCCTCGTTACGCTCACCGTAGGACTTTCTTCAATGGAATGGAATCCGCAAATGACGGCGTTGAACTTTTTTATCTCCCTGCTTGGTTCCACCTTTATTTACGGCGGTGAGGAAGAATTAGGCTGGCGCGGTATTTTGCACCCTGCATTGTCAAAGAAAATAACATTCCCGCTTGCCGCTCTCGCGTGCGGCGTTATATGGGCGTTATGGCATTTACCGCTTTGGTTTATAGAAGGTCACCCTAATCAGTCAATGCCATTTTGGGTACAAGCTACACTTGGCATATTCCTCTGTTTCTGGCTTGGCATAATTTATAAGCGGTCTGAATGCCTGCCGCTGTGTATGCTCTTTCACGGTTTTGTCAATGTGATGTTGTCGTCATTCGTGTTAAAACTGAACTTGATATTGATTGTCGGGATTCTACTGACGACAGCCGTTGCAATTGCACTTTGGCTGTTTGACATGAAGAAAGACAGGGCTCGCGGAAATCGGCCTGCCGACGATCAACAGGAAACATGTTTATGAAAATACAAAGAGCAGAAACCGCAGATTTGCAGGCGGTGCACAATATTACAACAAAGACGATATCCGAAGTATACCCCCATTACTATCCGAGCGGCGCGGTGAAGATATTCCTTGACTACCACAATGAGGAGGCCATCGCAGAGGATATCGCAGACGGCAGAGTGTTTTTGTTCCGCGATTCAGACGACAATGCCGTCGGAACTGTTACGCTTTGCGGCAACGAAATCCAGCGGCTGTACGTTCTGCCAGAATATCAGGGCAGAGGCTTTGGCGGAGCGCTGCTTGAATTTGCCGAACAGAAGCTCTTTAAAACTTTTGACGAAGTTATCGTGGAGGCCTCGCTGCCCGCAAAGGGCCTCTATAAAAAGCGCGGCTATTCCGAAACGGAATACCTTTATATGAGGGCCGAAAACGGCGATTTTTTATGCTGGGACAAGATGATTAAACACAGATAAACATTATGCGGCGGGGGTGGAATTTTTTCCGCCCCCGCCGCACGTTTTAAAGCTAACTGTTCAAAATAGCACCAAACGACGCTTCTTTACAAGCAAGTATAAAAAATTGAAAATGAGGTCAGCAAAGATAAAAAGTACGCACGCAGCGGCGACACGCTTTGCGGCCTTTGGAGGTATGCGCAATACCAAACTTTCAAGAAGCGGCCATACCACCGCCATTGCAAACGTTATGAGCACGCCCCACAGGACGGTCATTTCCAGACAGACGTAGCCGAAGAGGTCGAATGTATGGTAACTGTAGTCCCACAGCATTACGCCAAAGACTTTATCGAAGAACAGCGCCGTAAAAAATTCGGCAACCGTGGGGATGAGCGCGGCTAAAACAAAATACAGGCAATACAGCCCGACATACGAGAGGACGCGCGGCGCGGGCGAAAGATCTTTTGCCCTTTCAAAGAGCGGCCTAAGCCTTCCGCCGCACGGCGTGCCTATTATCAGGTATATCGCAATTATGCTGAAACCATAGATAGTGCAGAGCGGAAGCGTGAGAAAGCCCCTGTCGGTCAAATCGTGCCAGTGCAACACGAAATAAATAGTTTCGCCGCACCACCCGAGAAAAGAGATGATGACAAAAAGTATCACAAGGTACGACGCTTTGAGTTTGCGGTCGGCAATATTTCTAAGCGACTTTTCAGTTTGCATTATGCATTGCATGAAAATAATTATAGCCGTCCACAGTGACCGCCGCGGTATTACACGGTGACAGCGGCATAAAAAATTTGTGAAACGCCGTGCGGTTTGGCTATCAATATAAATTTTTGGCTGTTTATTCAATTATTATCAACGTGAAGCCCCGCGGGCGCCGCTCATCGGCGCCCGCGGGGCGGTTTATATTACTTGAGTTTTATTTTTAGCGGTCAAAAGTACCGCCAAACTACGCTCACACTGCAGAACTATATTTGCTCACTCCTCTACCCCACAGAGCTTTGAATATTTATTCTTCAAGTAGTCTATGTAGTAGTGCGGGTTAAAGGGCGCGCCGACGGCGCATTCAAAAATTTCGGCGGGAAACTTGGAGGAGCCGTATTTATGGATATGCTCTTTGAGCCACGCAGCGATCTTGCCAACGTTTTCATCGCCCATGGCTGTATATACGTCGAAGTCTTTGCCCATGGCGGCGAGGATCTGCGCCGCATAAGCCGAACCCAGCGCATATGTGGGGAAGTAGCCTATGTTGCCGCCGTACCAATGCATGTCCTGCACGACGCCTTTGCCCGCATCGGGCACGTCCAGCCCGAGGTATTCCTTGTATTTTGCGTTCCAGATGTCCTCAATATTGTTCTCGGTCACAGTGTCGTCGAACATGCCCTTTTCGATCTCGTAGCGGATGAGCACATGCAGGGGATAGGTGAGTTCGTCCGCCTCGGTGCGGATAAAGCCCGCTTCGGCGTGGTTTATGTAGCGCACGAAGTCGTCGAGCTCCACTCCCTCGAGTTCCTCTCTGAAAAGGTCTTTGAGCACGGGGAAGTGACGCTGCCAGAACTCACGGCTGCGGCCGACGTTGTTTTCAAAGAAGCGCGACTGGCTTTCATGCAGAGCCATGGAGGCTCCTCCACCAGACATAGTACTCTGCAAATCGTCGGAAACCTGAAGTTCATACAGGCCGTGCCCCATCTCGTGAATGGCGCTGAAGATGGAGCTTGCGAGGTCGTTTTCGTAATAGTGATTGGTTATCCTCACGTCGCAGTTGCCGTTATTGTTTGTGTAGGGATGTTCGCTCTCCCCTATCATCGTCTTGTTCTTATCGAACAGCATCACCGTACCGAGGTACTCGCAGAAAATTTTCTGCTTTTCCACGGGGAAGGTGCGCGTTGAAAACGCGGGGTGGACGGGGCGCTGTGCGGACAGCACCTTTTTTATAAAGGGAACAAGTTCGGTCTTTATCAAATCGAAAAACTCATCGTACTTCTTTACCGTCATGCCCTTTTCATACTCGTCCAAAAGTACGTCGTAGCCCTTTAGTTCGTCCGTCTCCTCCCACCTGACATACTTAAGGTTATATTCGAGAATACTCTTTAAATACGGCTTTACGATGCTGAAATCACCGGCGGTTTTGGCCTTTACGAAATTTTCCGGATAGCACTCCAAAAGCACGTTCTGATAGGCAAGATATTCCTCCTTGGGAATTCTTGCAAGCTTGTCGCTGTTCAGCTTTGCCTCCTCCACCTCGTGCCGCAATACAGGGTCGAGATTTTCACGGTCGGCATAAAGATTCTCTATGCTGGCCATATAGCGCCTGCCCGTCTGAAGCTCATAAGCCATTGACGAGAGTTCGACAAGCTGACAGCTGCGGTATGTCCTTGCGGCAGGCGGCATATGCTCCTCCTCCCAACTGTTTAAAAAGAATGTGAGCGACAGGGCGCGCAGGCGCCTGTTTATATCTTCATAAGTTTTTTTTGCACGTCTTGTTTTAGCGTTCATATAAATCTCCTCGGGTATTTTTACAGCTAAATTATAACACCCGGGACAGCATGATGCAAGCAAATACGCGAAACAGAAAACAACAGACAAAGACGCGCAATAAGATAAAAACGAAACTTACTCACGGTTGCATAAAAATCAATTCTATGGTAGAATTAACATGATAAATAAATTAATAGGGACAGCAATATGGATAAAATTATTATGTGCGGCAGAGAGTGGCGCTGGACGAGAGCACCGGAAAGTTTTTCGGCCGCGGACGGCAAAATTGAGATCGTTACAAAACCGCACACCGACCTCTGGCAGAGGACGTATTACCACTTCCGCAACGACAGCGCTCCACTGCTGCAGACTGAAACCGATGAAAAATTCTTTTCGTTTACCGTTAAAACACAGTTTAAAAATGCGGCGCACCGCTTTGATCAATGCGGCGTGGCAGTGTATTATAACAGCGAAAACTGGCTTAAGGGCTCATGCGAGCATGAAAACAACAAATTCCAGCATCTTGGCAGCGTGGTCACGGCAAGCGGTTTTTCGGACTGGGCCACCACCGCCATAGGCGCCGACGTAAAGGAGATATGGTACCGTCTCAGCCGACGCGAGGATGATTTTCGCATCGAATGTTCATTCGACGGGAAGAACTTCAGCCAGATGAGGATATGCCACATGCCCGCAGCCACGGGGAAAGTTCCCTTCGGCATATACGCGTGCAGCCCCGAAAACTCCTCGTTCACGGCAGTATTTTCCGAATTCGAGATAAGCGAATGCCGATGGGAAGCACACGTCGGCCAGCCGCCCGACAAAGAGTAATTCAAGTACAAAATGCATATTTATGTCACGCATAGTACATCATAAATACATTATTGTTTTGCATCATCAGTCGACGACGACATGCGCGATTTACCCCGCGCAACATTTTATTTGACATTTTTTTTGAGGCGCTATATAATAGCGTAAATAACAAATTGAAGAAGGCTGTTTATGCTTACATTAGACAAAGTTTATCACGCGGCCTATGTGCTTAAAGACGTTGCAAGGGAGACGGACATAATTTACTCTCCCACTCTTTCAGAGACGAGCGGCTGCGAAGTCTACTTAAAGACGGAGAATCTGCAGGTGACCGGCTCGTTCAAGGTGCGCGGCGCCTACTACAAGATCTCACAGCTCACCGATGAGGAGAAGAGCCACGGAGTTGTAGCCTGCTCTGCGGGCAACCACGCGCAGGGCGTTGCGCTCGCATCAAAAAAGTTCGGCGTCAAATCCATTATCTGCATGCCCGACGGCGCGCCCATATCAAAAGTCGAGGCCACAAAGAGCTACGGCGCCGAAGTCGTGCTCGTACCGGGCGTCTATGACGACGCGCACAACTATTCCGAAAAACTGCGCGAAGAAAAGGGCTATACATTCATCCACCCCTTCGATGACGACGACGTGATCGCTGGCCAGGCTACCATCGGCCTTGAGATAATTAACCAGCTCAAAGACGTTGACGCTATCGTCGTGCCCGTGGGCGGCGGCGGACTGATTTCCGGCGTTGCATATGAAGTGAAGTCGCTCAATCCGAATATAAAAATCTACGGAGTACAGTCTTCGGGCGCGCCCAGCATGGTGCAGTCGCTTGAGCACCACAAAATAGAGACTTTAAGTTCGGTTTCAACCATTGCCGACGGCATCGCCGTCAAGGAGCCGGGCGAACATACATACAAGCTGTGCGAAAAGTATGTCGACGGCATGGTTTCCGTGACGGACGACCAGGTTTCGGCGGCTATACTTGCTCTCATCGAAAAGCAGAAGATGATAGCCGAGGGCGCGGGCGCCGTTTCTCTTGCGGCGGTGATGTTCGGAAAGATCCCCGATCTGAAAGGCAAAAAGGTTGTATGCCTTATCTCCGGCGGCAATATAGATGTGACAATTTTATCGCGCGTTATAAACCGCGGACTTTTAATGAGCGGCAGGACGACCACTATGACAATAGAGCTTGTGGATAAGCCCGGCCAGCTTGTTGCAGTTTCGGCGATAATTGCAGGCTGCGGCGGCAACGTTACCGCAGTTCTGCATGAGAGGAGCAGCGAAGGTTCGGACGTGAACGGGTGCTACCTGCGCCTGACCATTGAGACCCGCGACTTTGCACACATAAAAGAAATCGAGGACAAACTTACTTCGAGCGGGTTCAAGCTCGTAAAAAGCTGAAGTTAGCCGAGCGCTAAGGAGGATATCATGAAAACAGTTGAAACAAAAAACGCACCTGAGGCGATAGGCCCCTATTCTCAGGCAAAAATTACCGGCGGACTTGTTTTTGCATCCGGCCAGATACCGGTAAATCCCGCAAGCGGAAACATTGAGGCGGATGACGTCGCCGGCCAGACCGAGCAGGTATGCAAAAACGTTGCCGCGCTTCTCGAAGCCGCGGGTTCTTCCATCGACAAAGTTGTTAAAACAGTATGTTTTTTGGCTGACATCGCCGATTTTGCGGCATTCAACGCCGTATATGAAAAGTACTTCACCTCCCGTCCCGCCAGGAGCTGTGTGGCCGTAAAGGATATACCCAAGGGTGCACTCGTTGAGATTGAATGCATTGCAGAATTATAAAAGCTGAAATTTTATAATCGGCATTCTATTTCGGTAAAAACCAGAGCGCATGGCAAAATTTTGCCATGCGCTCTTTTATTATGCCATTCACTCACTAATTGTTGACTTATCAATTAATATGCGGTATAATTAATCATAAGTTTTTTATTAAATCTTACAGGAGTTCAAATCATGAAAACAGCAATTGTTACCGACAGCAACAGCGGTATTACCCAGGCCCTTTCCAAGAAGCTTGGAATATTCACCATTCCAATGCCCGTACTTATAAACGGCGGACAGTTTTTGGAGGACATAAGCCTTACCCAGGAACAGTTCTATGAAAAACTTAAGGACGACAGCTGCCAGGTATCCACTTCCCAGCCGAGCGCATTCGACGTAGGCGAACTCTGGAAGAAGCTGCTCGAGGAATATGACGATATTGTCTGCATACCCATGTCGAGCGGACTTTCAGAGACCTGTCACACCCTCGCCCACCTTGCCGAAACGGAATTTGCCGGCAAGGTATACGTTGTGGACAACAAAAGGATATCCATTACGCAGAAAAGCGCCGTTTACGATGCGATAGAGTTGGCAAAACAGGGTAAAAATGCAAAAGAAATTGCCGAATGGCTCAAAGAGACTGCCATGCAGTCGAGTATCTATATCATGGTGGACACGCTTAAATACCTTAAAAAGGGCGGCAGGCTCACTCCCGCGGTGGCGATGATAGGCACGCTTTTGAAAATTAAGCCCGTATTGCAGATCCAGGGCGAAAAACTCGACCAGTTTGCCAAGGTAAGAAAGCTGCACGACGCAAAGACCACCATGATCGACGCGGTGAAGCATGATATTGCAACGAGATTTGCCGATATCAAGAATGAGCTGAAACTTTCAGTTGCTTATACCGACAAGGACGACGAGGCAAAAATATTCAAAAAAGAAGTTGAAGAGGCATTCGGTATGCCCGTGGAATTTGTCGACCCCCTCTCGCTCTCGGTTTCCTGCCACATAGGCCCGGGCGCGCTGGCGATAGCCTGCATGAGAGCGTGCCATTAAAAGAGTTCACGAAGAATCTTTTGCCGAAAGTAAAATCTTTTTCCGTGAGATCGATATGAGGCTAAAAATTTGATGCCCGCGCCGCAATCTGCGGCGCGGGCATTATTATAAAAAATCGTACAATATGTCACGAAGGGTTGAGGGCGTGCTTTAACTTTACGTTATGCCTGCCGTTATAGATTACGCCTATCACAAAACTGTTCATCATCAGATAACACCAAAGCAGAAAAACGATGACAGACGCAATTTTGCCGTAAAGTTTTACGGGGTTTGCAAAGTACATATATACGGCAAAGCCTCCCGCACACAGAAGCCATAGCAGCACAGTAAACAGGCTGCCGGGGATCACATCTTTGAAGGAAATCTTATAGGGACAGATAAATATGTTCATGAGCGCCGCAACCAATACTGTTATAACAAGAGCAACAGAACAGATTACAAATTGGGACATATATGCATTCATCACCATCCGCAAAATTTGTTCGCCCGCTACCACCGCACCGACCGCTCCCGCAATAAGTATAGCCGTGACAATAATAAGCCCGAGGGAAGTTAAGCGCAGCTTTATGCCGCCCTTTTTAAACTTGCCGTCGTAAATAATTTCGCCGCTGCGCCTCAAATGGTAAAAAAAATTGGTAGACGAATAGAGCGTTGTGATCATTAATACTATACCGGCACCCGATGTTGCGCTCACCGCAGAACTCTGCAATTCCTTTAAGATCGGCATTATAGCATTAAAAAGTGCAAATGAGGACAGACTGTTTAGATCGACGTCGCCGAAAAAGAGCGACAGCCAGAACAGAAAGGGCGCGAGGCTCATGAGAAAGAAATAGACGAGCGTGCCCGCCACCGTTGTAAAGCGCTTATCTGAATAGTATTTATAAATTCCGGCAGCCCGCCCCGCCAGCTCCTTGATTTTTGCAAACATGCTGTATAACTTTATTTTTTGCAAGAAAAGGGTGCGTTATGCGCAAAATCAAAACATAGCGGCGCAGAACGGGGCTTTTTGCCCCGTTCTGGCCGCTATGTTTATATTTTATATGTGACATAGTACTCTGTAAATCAGTCAATTACAGGCACGCCGCAGGGGTGTCGCAACATGTCGGCCGCCTCCGCCTCACCCTTTACCGCGGCGTACAGGCGGTATCCGCCCGAGAAGTTATAGCAATCGTACCCGTTTGCCATGAGTATGCGGCAGACAATGTAGCTCCTCAAGCCGCTGTGGCAGTTGACATATATCTTTTTATCTTTGGGCACTTCGTTCAGGCGGCCGCGCAGCTCGTCGACGGGGATATTTACCGCACCCGTAAAGTGGCCGCCCGCAAACTCCTCCTCCGTCCGCACGTCAAGGATAAAATTATCGGCGTTTACCAGCACATCGGGAAGCTGCCGCCAATTTAATTGCTTTACGCCGCCGAGAACGTTTTCAATGGCGTAGCCGGCCATGTTCACGGGATCTTTTGCCGACGAATAGGGAGGAGCGTAGGCAAGGTCGAGCTCCTCAAGTTCATACGCCGTCATGCCGGCTTTTATGGCGGTCGCAAGCACGTCAATACGCTTGTCTACGCCGTCATAGCCCACGGCCTGGGCGCCGAGTATCTTGCCGCTGCCCCTTACAAAGAGTACCTTGAGCGTCATGTTGCGCGCGCCGGGGTAGTATGTGGCGTGATTTGCGGAGAAGAGCACGACGCTGTCATAATCGTACTCCGCCGCCTCTGCGGCGGCCGAGTTGAGCCCCGTAAACGCGCAGGTGAGGCCGAACACCTTTATGACAGAAGAGCCTATGCCGCCCGTATAGACCGCAGATCTTCCGAAGATATTGTCGGCGGCGATTCTGCCCTGCTTGTTGGCGGGGCCCGCGAGGGCAAACAGCGCATCTTTGCCCGTGACGCTGTTTTTTATCTGAACGGCGTCGCCCACTGCATAGATATCGCTGTCGGACGTGCGCATATGCTCGTCCACCACAACGGCCCCCTTTAACCCGAGCGCAAGGCCCGCCTCCTTTGCAAGATGAGTTTCGGGCAGAACGCCGAGGGCGACTATGGCGAAGTCCGCAGCGTACTCCCTGCCTCCCGCAGTAATTTTTACGCCGCCTTCGGCGCCCTCAAGCCCCTCTACCCTGGACGAGAGGACGAGTTTTATACCGTTTTGCCTCAGCTCCGCATGCAGAAAACAGGCTATTTCGTAATCGGTCTGCGGAAGCACCTGCTCCCTGCCCTGAATGAGGGTGACTTTTATGCCGCGCGAGACGAGATTTTCGGCCGCCTCAAGGCCTATGAAGCCGCCGCCTGCGACGACGGCAGTTTGGGGAGACTGCTCCCTTATAAAATCGTCAATCGCAAAGGTATCTTCCACCGTGCGCAGGGTAAAGATGCGGCGGCCGTGCGCGCCGTTGGGAAGTATAGGCCGCGCACCCGGGGAATAGATGAGCTTATCGTAGCTCTCCTCATATTCGCCGCGGGGCGAGCGCACAAATACCTTTTTGTTGGCGCGGTCAATTCTGACCACCTCGCTGTTTACGCGCACGTCGATATTGAAGCGCGCTTTAAAACTCTCGGGCGTCTGCAGGGTGAGCGCCGAGCGCCGCTTAATTTCGCCGCCTATGTAGTATGGAAGCCCGCAGTTTGCATACGACACATAACCGCTGCGCTCAAATATAATTATTTCTGCCCTTTCGTCGAGCCTTCTGAGGCGCGCCGCGGCGGTAGCGCCGCCTGCAACGCCGCCTATTATAACAACTTTCATATCGGGTTACCTTTATTTTGATTTCATTGCAACAAATATTATATCACGGCGCGCACATTTTTACAATAGCTGTCTAAAAAAATCGGTATAACTGCGTCATAATAATTTTATTGACATTGATGCGGCGCGCGGAAATTTTCCGCGCGCCGCATCCGCTTTTACGCCACACATATTACTATGTTAATTACCCCGCACATCAAATCAGTTGCGTTTTGTGCGCGAATGGAAGATGAGCGACATTATAAACGAGAACACCACCGCCGCCGTGACGCCCGCGCTTGCGGCGGAGAGCGAGCCCGTCACCGCATAGAAAAAACCCTTCTCCGCCCCCTTTATGGCGCCGTTTGCGAGCAGGTACCCGAACCCCGAAATGGGCACGGTCGCGCCCGCGCCCGCAAAGTCAACAAGCGGCTGATAGAGCCCGAGAGCCGTGAGCACCACGCCGCCGAGCATGAAAAACACGAGTATCTTGCCCGACGTTAATGACGTTATGTTTATTATGATCTGCGCTATCACGCAGATAGCGCCGCCCACGGCAAAGGCCTTTAAATACATGAACAGTATTTCAATTATCTCTTCGGTAAACATATCCCCCCCCCTACTTTACGCCGCCCTGCGCAAGACTTTTGAACTCGACGGCGTGACTTATGCAAGGGATGCTCTCTCCCTGGCCCGACGACACAGTTGAGAGCAGTGCGCCCGTGGCGGCGAACAGCGCCCTCTTATACAGTCCCGCGCTCATCTTTGTGAAGATGTATGAATTCATGACCACGGCCGAACAGCCCGCTCCGCTCCCGCCCTGGAACTCGTCCTCTATCACTTTATATATTATCTCACCGCAATCGACGTGATTTTTGGAGATATCGAAGCTCTTTTCCCACATGAGGTCCTTGAGTATTCTGCTGCCGAGCGCGCCGAGATCGCCCGTGACGATTATATCGTAGTCGGAAGGCTGCGTGCCTGTATCCTTGAAATGGCGGATGAGCGTGTCCGCCGCCGCGGGGGCCATCGCCGCGCCCATGTTGTTCACGTCGGTCACTCCCCAGTCGCGCACCCTGCCCATCGTGGCGCCGGTGATGGCTATGTCGCCCGTATCCGCGGAGATGACGCACGCGCCCGCGCCCGTCACCGTCCACTGAGACTGCGGCGGACGCGTACAGCCTAGCTCCAGCGGGTAGCGGTATTGCCTCTCCGCCGAGGCAAAGTGGCTGCCAGTTGCCGCGACGCAGTTTTTGGCATAGCCGCCGTCGACGAGCACCGCCGCGAGCAGCATGCTCTCGCTCATAGTCGAACAGGCGCTGTATAGTCCCAGAAAGGGGAACTGGAAGTCGCGGGCGGCAAAACTTGCCGAAATTATCTGGTTTAAAAGATCGCCCGAAAACATGGCGTCGATATCCCCGTCGGTTAACTCCCCCTTTTCGACGGCGAGGCTTATCGCGCTTGAAAGCATCTTGCACTCGGCCTTTTCGTAAGTACTCTCGCCGTACATGTCGTCACCGAGAGTTATATCGGCATATTCGCCTATGATGCCCTCACGCTCCTTTGAACCGCAGACGGCGGCAAACGAGCGTATGCGCGGGCACGTTTTAAAAAACAGCGTATTACCCTTCTTCATAAACCCAAAACGTTAAATAAAATAGTAAATTATGCCGACGAGCACGCCCGAAAACACGCCGTAGACTATTATTGCGCCCGCAACTGTGAACATCTTTGCGGCGGTGCCGTATATATAGCCCTCCGTGCGGAATTCAAGCGCGGGCGAGCACACCGAGTTTGCAAAGCCCGTTATGGGCACTATAGAACCCGCGCCTGCATGGCGGCCTATCCTGTCGTACACACCCACCCCCGTTAAAAGGCAACCCATGAATATCAGAATGACTGACACCGCGCCCGCGAGCTCGTCCCCCGAGAGGCCGGCAAACTCAAGCATGTAGCGCAGAAACTGGCCTATCGTGCAGATGAGGCCGCCCACCCCGAACGCAGCCAGGCAATTTTTGAAGTGCTTTGTGGGAGGGTCGAGTTCGCGCACATACCTTAAATAATTCTCGTTGCAGTTCTGCGCGTTTTTACCTGTCATTCTTTATGCCCGTCTCCTTCTGTCCCTTAAAGCAGCTCTCACGCTCGTCGCGGCGCGAAAGATCTATCTCCCTCCTTATGCCGCGGCCGCACACATGCAGTTCACTGTCAATCCCGCGTCCGCTCATTGTCTGTACCTCTTTTCAGTCATATAGAGCATGAATTTTTCGGGCAGAACGCGGCTTAAAAGCCTGTAGGCGGTATTCTTTGCGCCGCAGGTCTTGATGAGAGGAGGGTTGTCCGCGTTGATCACCTTGTACATATCGTCGGCGACTTCGGCGGCGGACATGCCGCCCTGCTCCATTTTTGCAAGCGCTTCCACCGCCCTGTTCATGCTCTTTGCATATACGCCGCTCTCGTCCTCGGAATAGATCTTGCGCTTGTAAGTAAAACCCGTGGCCGTGCCGCCCGGAAGGAGGGCGGTCACCTTTATGTCGTAGTCCTTGAGTTCCTGGTTTGCCCCGCGCGCAAGCATTTCGAGCGCAGCCTTTGAGGCGGAATAGAAACTGTCGAAGATGATGGGGATATCTCCGCCAAGGGAGCCTACGAGAATTATGCGCCCGCCGCCCTCCTTCATGAAGGGCACAGCCGTCTGGACGGCCCTCAGGGCACCGAAATAATTCACCTCGAAGAGGTACCTGTAGTCGCCTTCGCGCGCGTACTCTATGGGCGCTGCCATGGAGCAACCCGCGCAGTAGACGAGAAGGCTAAGCCCGTACTCTTCAGCGATAAGACCGATGTTCTTAAAGGCGTCCTCCTCCGTAACGTCGGCGCAGATGTTGTTTACCTTTATGTTTATGCAGGGCGTGCGCGAGATGTTGAACACCCGCCAGCCGCCCTCCGTGAGGCGAAAGACCGTTTCGCACCCGATGCCCGAACTGCCGCCCACGACTATGGCGGTGCGGGACTTTTCAGACGTTTTGCTCATACCGTTATTGTGCTTAAAACGGGCAAAAAATATACTGCCGCAAGGAAAAATAAACCAAAGCGGCGCTGCGAAATTATAAACGTGCGCCACGGCGCTGCACACCATGCGGCAACAGCTTGCGGCAGCTAATCAGCCGAAGGCTATATCCAGCGCCATCATGAGCACGAACCCGAATATTACGCCCAAAGCGGCCTTTATTTTTCCACTTTTAAAACTTTCGGGAATGAGTTCCGAGCAAACAACGGCGAGCATGGCCCCCGCAGAAAAAGAGAGCGCAAACGGCAATATCCACGTGACGAGCGATACTGCGAGCGCGCCTACCACGCCTGCGACGATCTCCACCGCACCAGAAAGCTGGCCTATAAAAAAGCTCCTCGCCCGCGACATGCCGTTCGCCCTCAGGGGAAAAGCCACGCACATTCCCTCGGGAAAGTTCTGAATGCCTATTCCGACGGCAAGCATGAGCGCCGCCACACCCTCCACCGCGCCCCCCGAAGCTATGGCGCCGAACGCCACGCCTATAGCCAGACCTTCCGGCACATTGTGAGCGGTGACGGCGATCACCATGACGGCGCATCTCTTCTTTTTACCGTCGGAAAAAGCATGCAATCTGCCTATAAGGACATCAGTTAAAATTATCAGCAGCCCGCCGCAGGCAAAGCCCAATGTAAGCGTGATATACGAATAGTCCTGCCCGTATTCAAGGGCGGGAAGAAGAAGCGAAAAGAACGTGGAGGCAAGCATTATGCCCGCCGCGCTGCTCATCATAAAACTGAACGCGCTTTGGCTGACCTTTTTATATATAAAAACAAGCGAAGCACCCGCCGCGGTGAGCGCCCAGGTAAAAGTTGTGGCTATAAGCGCCTGTAGCCAGCCGCTCAGCTCAAAAAACCATTGCACAGTGTTTCTCCCGTAAAATTACTTAGTATCATTTTACGCGGAAGCCTGCGCGCGGCGTTACTTTAAAGGCAAATTGCAGCACCATGCAAAATATAAAGTACTATACTTAACATAAACATATAAAAATAACAGCGCAAAGGACAACGCATAAAGCGCCGCCGACAGACCGTCGGCGGCGCTTTTGTAATTTTTATTAATATCAGAAACTCTTTACAGCGTTGTTTTTGTACGTGGTGAATCTAATAGTGTAGCCGTTCGTCTCTATTGGATCGGAAGCATACACGAGCTCGAAGTCTGGATTTTTATCGAGGTCTTCAAAAAAGGCGTCGGCGTCACCCACCGCGTCGACCTTGGTCACGAGCACCTCGTCGCAATAGGGAAGCAGAGTTTTATACATCATGGCGCCGCCTATCACGAACACCTTGGACTGATCGTACTTCTTTATCTCGGCAAACAGCTCGCCGAGGGAATTTACTATGATGCAGTCGTCCCTCTTCTCCCCGTCGGGCCAGAGCACGATGTTGGTGCGGTTTTTGAGCGGCCTGCCGCCCGGAAAAGATTTGAGAGTATTGGAACCCATGATCACGACATTGCCTGTTGTCGTATCTTTAAAAAATTTCATATCAGCGGGAATGGAGAACATAAGCCCGTTGGCCTTGCCTATGCCCCACTTTTTGTCGGCATGCAGTATTGCTTTCATTTTTACCTCTGTTTATATAATTATACCACGCATAATACTGTGCAAAACTTCTTATTGTGAGACATTACTCCGCAACGGGAATATCATACTTCTTTTTATTGCACTCATAGTTCACAAGTTTGAAGCTGTCGACCGTGAAGTCGTAGAAGTTTTTAATATCGATGTCGATCTCAAGCCTCGGCGCGGGATAGCGGGGCATACCGATAATCTCTTTCACAATGGGGATGTGCCTGTCGTAAATGTGCGCGTCGGCAATGACGTGCACAAGCTCCCCCGCCTTCAGCCCTGAAACCTGCGCAAACATCATCAGCAGCACTGCGTACTGCACGACGTTCCAGTTGTTTGCAGTGAGCATATCGTTGGAGCGCTGGTTTAAGATGCCGTTCAATGTATCTCCCGACACGTTAAATGTCATGGAGTATGCGCATGGATATAAATTCATCTCGTGCAGGTCTGCAAACGTATAGATATTTGTAAGTATCCTGCGACTGGCGGGATTGTGCTTTAAATCGTACAGTACCCTGTCGACCTGATCGAACTCTCCTTCGCGGTATTTGTGCTTTACGCCGAGCTGATAGCCGTAAGCTTTGCCTATACTGCCGTTTTCGTCCGCCCACTGATCCCAGATGTGTGAATGGAGATCGTGAATGCTGTTGCTCTTTTTTTGCCATATCCACAGTATCTCGTCTATGCACGAGCGAAAAGCCGTACGCCTTATCGTTAAAACGGGGAACTCTTTTTTAAGGTCGTAGCGGTTGACTATGCCGAATTTCTTAACGGTGTGCGCCGGCGCGCCGTCGCTCCACCTGGGACGCACTTCAAGGTTTGTGTCCCACACGCCGTTCTCCATAATATCATTCATATTTGCTATAAAAATATCGTCGGCTAAACTCAAAGCTCTTTCCTCCCGTAATCTTTCCGCTCATCTTCGCGGCATTTTATCTATTTTAACATTTAACGGGCGCGCCGTCAAATATTTATTGTAAAAGCAAGCGCGGCGGGTGCAAAAATCTGCGCCCGCCGCACGCGCTCTGTATGACCTTGTATCAGAATGCGTCCTTTTCAGTCCTGCTCCACTTCTTTGCAATGAACCGGAGTTTTATGCGCTGAGGAATGAGCGCGGTGAACGCGCGCATGAGCTTGTTGGCGACGCCCGGGATATATTTCACCTTGCCGCGCTCTGCCGCCTTTAAGCTGTGTTCGGCAATGAACTGCGGCGATTTTGCGGCTACCCTGCCCCATGAGCCCTGCGTCTTTATATACTCCACCACGTCGGGACGGGTGTATACCGCGCCAGGAAGCACCGCCGTGACCGTGACATTCTGCCCCTTGAGTTCGGCCGCAAGCGAGACCGAAAAGCTGGTCAGCGCGCCCTTCAAGGCACTGTAGATGGCAAAATAGGGCATGGGATAGAGCCCCGAAACGCTGGAGATGTTTATTATCGATATGTGCGGGGCGCGGTATTTTAAACAGAAGCGCGAGAGAGATACGGCGGCCTCGAACAGCACGCGCGACTGAAAGATTATTTTTTGCTCGTCGTACTTTAAAAAGGCCTTCTGGATATCCGCGCCCGCAACGTTTACCAACCTTGAAAATCTGTGGCCCGCGGCATCGGCAAACAACTGAGCACGCGTGCTCTCATCGCATAAGTCGCACGGAAAACACTTTACATGCACAGGAGGAAATTCTCGCTCAAGCTCCTCCTTCAGCGCCGCAAGTTTGTCCGCACTCCTGCCCGTTATGAAAAGATTTTCACCGCGGGCGGCGAGAGCAAAACAGAACGCCCTTCCTATATAACCCGTCGCACCCGTGACAAGACAAAATTCGGGCGAAAATTCAAGTACTATGTCACGCAGAATACCCCTGTCTGCGGGAGCCCACTGTTCTTCGTCTAACTCGGAAAATGGTATAAAGCGGCACTCCTCGTGCTCCTTTACAGTATAACCTGAGAGCATTTCGCAGAGGTACACAGTTATGTTCACGATTTTATCGGGGTATTCAAACCGCGCCGAACTTATGGGGCGCAATACAGCTATAGACAGGTCGAGCTCCTCGCGGCACTCGCGCATAAGCGCGCGTTCGCCGCTCTCCCCCTCTTCTACCTTACCCCCGACAAATTCATATTTATGTATCACATACTCGCTGCCGTAAGAGCGCCTGGCCGCAAACAGTCTGCCGTCTGAAATGAAGGCCGCGCCGACAACGTTTATCGAACTCTTCATACACAGCATTTTAGCACTATAGCGAAGTTTCGTCAAACAAAGAGCCGCCGTGCGCTTAAAGTTTAAAGCGCACGGCGGCAATTGACATTACGGCATTAAAAATTTATTGAGGCTTTAATGTTATGGCGACGCACAGGCGTACGTCAGATGATATTGAGCATAAAGCGCCGTAGCCGCATTAATCTTCAGCTGCACCAACCACAGGAGCCGCACCAGCCGCTGAATGACGAACCGGAGCATGCGTTACAGGAAGAGCACGAGCCGAAGCCCGAACGGGAGCTGCCGCAATTGCCGCAGTTTGAATTTGAAAGCCCGTACAGGGAATTATAATATGAGTTGCCCCATGAATTGCAACAGGAGTTACAGCAGGAGTTGCAACAAGAGCAACGGCTGCCCGAGAACAGGTTTAAAAGCCCGGGCCAATACCACGAGCACGAGTTGCCGCAGCATGAACAGCAGTTATTTCCACAGCCGCTGCCCGAACGCGAATTGCCGCATGAATTGCAGGAAGAGCACGAGCCGAAGCCAGAGCGGGAGCTGCCGCAATTGCCACAGCTTGAATTATAATTAGAGCACATTTGTATATATCTGTCCTTATCTTTTATAGGTAATGACGGGTGCGCCTATTTCCACGCGCCCGCCCTTACACTATTATATGAATTTTTACACACAAATGGCACGAAAAAAGCGGCCGACAAAAAAGTCGGCCGCCTTGATTCAAGCTATCAGCACTCGTCTGAATTCATATTTTCAAATTACTTGTTGAAATACCTCTTCAGAAGGCCTGCAAAACCTGCGCCGTGGCGCGCCTCGTCCTTGGCCATCTCATGAACGGTGTCGTGAATGGCGTCATAGCCGAGCTGCTTAGCGCGTTTTGCAAGTTCAAACTTGCCCTCGCATGCACCCTGCTCTGCAGCGGCACGGAGTTCGAGGTTCTTCTGAGTTGAGTTTGTTACAACTTCGCCGAGAAGTTCTGCGAACTTGGATGCATGATCTGCCTCTTCATAGGCATAGCGCTTGTAAGCCTCGGCTATCTCGGGATAACCCTCGCGCTCTGCAACCCTAGCCATCGCAAGGTACATGCCGACTTCGGTGCACTCACCCTCGAAGTTGGCGCGGAGACCCTTCATTACTTCTTCATCTTCTACAACGCCGTCGCCTACATGATGCTCGCAGGCATATACGGGAGCCTTGCCCTCTTCAACGGGTACAAACGTGGTAGCCTTGCATACGGGGCAAACTTCTACGTCATCTTCAACGATGGCGCCGCAAACGGTACATCTTTTCATAATTATAAAACTCCTTACATTTATTAATATTTAATCTTAATAAGATTATATCATATGTTATTTCAAAAATCAAGCCCTGAGCGAAAATTTTTCATGTAAAATTTGTAAATAATTTGTGTAATCCTCGGCAAAGAGGCTTGCGCCGTAGCTTTTTAGCTGTTCGCGCGTTCTGAAGCCCCACAGCACCGACACGCATTCAATGCCTGCGTTTTTTGCAGTCAGGTAGTCGGTTTCGCCGTCGCCGGTGAATATACATTCGCTCTTTTGTATGCCGAGAAGTTTTATTATATGTTCGGTACCTGCGGGGTCGGGCTTCAAGGGGAACTGCCCCTGACCGAGAACTATGTCAAAGCCGTATTTGCCGAGCTTCTGGGCGCATACGTTTCTTGTTGCCGCCTGCGGCTTGTTGGAGAGCACGCACAATTTTATGCCCGCGGCCTTTAAACGGGTGAGAGCCTCGTCCTCGCCGGGATACAGGCAGGTGAGCCTGTTATCGTAGGCGGCTTGCGCGGGGCAGTAATACTCGTACACGGCTTGCACGAGCTGCTGTTTATCCTGCGGCACAGCGCGCTTTACAAGATTGTATGCGCCGTCGCCGAGCATGGCATGCAGTTTTTCAATGGGGACGGGCGGCAGGCCGAAGTGTTGCAGCGCGCCGTTAAGCACGAACTGTATGTCGGGCGCGGTGTTTAGAAGCGTGCCGTCCAAATCAAATATAATGGCTTTTATCATTTGTCTATTATATAACCCCTAAATCGCGATAAAAAACATTTTATACTGCAGAAAGCATGCCCGCCACAGCGGCATACTATTTTTAAAATAATAACTCTGCGCAAGGCGAATTTAGTTCGCCGCAAAGCGCGACACAATTGGCTGCGTAAGCATGCTCACTGGAAGCGAAAGTCGGCGATTATATATTAGTGGGCCATAAAACATCGCCGACAGAGAAACTTAGTTTCTCCAAATCACGGAATTTGTCTGCCGTTTCCCTTCAGGAGCCTCGGCAGAGTGTCGTTAGGCTCGCGCGGGCGCAGCCCGAACGAAAAATTCGTGAACTGTTTTACATCTTCTCCGGCACGCCTATGCCGAGCAAAGCGAGAGCATTTTTGAGCGCGGTGAGCGCCGCCGCGGTGAGGGCAAGGCGAAAGTTCTTTTTGTCGCCCTCGGCGGTTAAAATCTTGCAGTCGAAATAGAACTTATTGAACTTCTGCGCAAGGTCCACCGCAAAACGGGCGACAATGCTCGGCTCGTACTTTTCCGCCGCGTCCTTAACAGCCTGAGGGAAAGCAGAAATCGCCTTTACCACCTCCGCCTCCTGCGGGAGAAGCTCGGAGATTTTATACTCCCCGGGCACGCCGCCCTTTTCTAACACGGAGTTTGCGCGCGCGCAGGTGTACTGAACGTACACACTCGTCTCGCCCTCGAAACTTAAAACCTTGTCATATGAAAAGACGATATCCTTTATCTTGCTGTTGTAGAGCGCGCCGAAAATTACGGCGCCCACTCCCACCTTTTCAGCTACATCCTCTTTATTTTCCAGCTCGGGATTCTTTTCGGAGATGATAGCATACGCCTTTTCCTCACATTTTCTGATCACGTCTTCAAGCCACACCACCTTGCCCTTGCGGGTGGACATAGCGCCGTCCTCTAAAGAAACCATGCCGTAGGCGACGTGGACGAGGTCCTTGGCCCACTCCTTTCCCATGAGCTCGAGCACCTTGAAGAACTGCTTGAAGTGCAGGTTCTGCTGGTAGGCGACGACGTACAGGCACTTATAAAAATCGTAAGTATTTTTACGATAGATAGCCGCGGCCAGGTCGCGCGTAGCATAGAGCGAGGCACCGTCCGAACGAAGAATGAGGCAGGGGGGCATGCCGTAAGGCTCCAAATCGACTATCTGTGCGCCGTTGCTCTCCTTTAAAAGGCCCTTCTCGCGAAGTTCGTCTATCACGGGCCCCATTTTATCGGTATAAAAGCGCTCGCCCGCGTAGCTGTCGAACGTGACGTTGAGCTTCTTGTATATGCCCTTTACGTATTCGAGCGTGAGATCTTTGAACCAGTCGAAGAGTTCGTTGGCCTCCTTGTCGCCGCTCTCAATCAGGCGGAAGTATTCGCGCGCCTCGTGCTCCATCTCCTCGGTGGCCTCGGAGTTGAAGCGGACGTATAAATCGTTTATGGCGTGTATGCCGCCCGCCTGCACCTCCTCTCTGTTGCCCCAGCGCTTGTAAGCGCAGATGAGTTTGCCGAACTGCGTGCCATAGTCGCCGAGATGGTTGATGCCGACGGCCTTGTAGCCCAAAAAGTTGAATATTTTGTAGAGCGCGCCGCCTATGGCCGTCGTGGACAGGTGCCCTATGTGGAAAGGCTTGGCGATATTGACAGACGAATAGTCTATGCAGATAGTTTTGCCCGCCCCCTCGCCGGATGCGCCGTACCTTTCACCCTTTGCAAGTACCTCGTCGATAGTTTCGCGCGCGAGGGCAGATTTGTTTACAGTGAAGTTTACATAGCCATTTACGGCCTCCGCCCGCTCTATCACCTCATCGGCGGGGTAGTTTGCGGCGATATCCTGAGCGATCAGTGCGGGGCTCTTGCGCAGCACCTTTGCAAATTTGAAGCAGGGAAGGGCGTAGTCGCCCATCTCCGAATTGGGGGGAAGGGCGATCGCGGCATAGATATCCTCCTCCGAAAGGCCCTCCGCCGCTATTTTTTGTGCAATATGCTTTTTATAGTCCATAATTCACTCGCTTTTGATTATTTGAAATAATTTTAGCATACGGGGCAAAATTTGGCAAGTTAAGCCGTAAAGCGTTTTGATTATTTTTAAAAATAAGGTATAATAGCGTTGTTATAAAAATGAATTAAAGTTGCGGGGGGGGGGGGGGGGGGCGCCCCCCCCCCCCCCCCAAAAAAAAAAAAAAAAAAAAATTTATTTTGGGGGGGGGCCGCCCGGCTGCTAACCAAAATAAGCAAACAAAACAAGAA
>ERZ1090881.168-NODE-168-length-33071-cov-13.164587_pt1 | contig 33071 bp, 30 predicted proteins | sample MGYA00478470_ERZ1090881 | MGnify/ENA primary metagenome ERZ1090881 (study PRJEB33644, sample SAMEA5815736) | chicken gut metagenome | biome: Chicken; feature: Gastrointestinal Tract; material: Caecum | place: Ireland | collected 2019-01-01 | study: A study of the...
GCTCGTAAATTTCAACGGAACACAAGTTCCGTAAGAAATTTACTTCTCAGGTTTTTTTCCGGGGGACTCCAGTGTTAACTTTAATCCCCCGTTTTTTTATTTAAAATCAGGTAAAGGCAGGGTGTTACAAAAAGGGTGATGGACACTGATGTTATGAGTCCGAAAATTATTGCCACGGCAAGGGAAGAGAACATCGGGTCGCGTCCTATCCATAGCGGGAGCATTCCTCCTATTGTCGTTACGGCAGTTAAAAATATCGGTGTAATTCGACTTCTTGCAGACTTTTGTATGCTGAGTACAAAATTTTCGCTTCCTTTGATTTCATGATTTATTGTGTCAAGCAGTACGACGGCATTGTTTGTGGCAATGCCTACAAGGCAGATATAGGCAAGAAATGTCATAAATCCAAACTCGCTTTTTGTAATTAAAAGACCTATGTTTGCACCGCTTAATGCCATTAGCGCGCTTAAAAATATTATGAAAGGGATTTTATAGGAATTAAAATAGCCTATTAAAAGAAGTGCGATTATACCGAAGGCAATCGGAATTTTTTGTGCAATGGATCTGTTTCCTTTTTTTGAGTTTTCAACGCTTCCGCCTTCTTCCCAGCCGTAGCCGAGCGGGTAGTTAATACTGTTCAGGTAGGGTTTAATTGTATTTATTACTTTGTGTGCGGTCGTTTTTTCGTTATCTATATACCCTTGAATAGTAACTGTTAAAAATCCGTTGCGTCTGAAAATTTGAGGGTATTCGAAAATCAAAGACAATTCGGCCGTTTGAGACAGCGGCAGAGAATTTTTATAGAGCGGCGAGTATATGCTCATGGAATCGATTTTGTTAATATTATCGCGCGAGGCGCTGTTCAGGCGGTAAATAACAGGTATTCTTGTGGTGTTTCTCCAGTAGTTTGACACTTCATAACCGCTTAGTCCTGCTTGCAGTGCTGTTGCAACAGTTTCGTTGTTAATGCCGTATCTGGAGGCGGTAAGTTCATCCATATCGATTTTGATTTTTGGCGTTTTTGCCCCCCAATCGTCTTTGACAAGGATAACACCGTCTATTTCGCGTAGTTTTTTCTGGATTTCACGTACTATTTTAAAGAGTTCGTTCTCGTTACTTCCAAAAACCCTTATCTCAACGGGTGCGTCATATGGCGGGCCCAGGGGTACCTTTCTTACAACGGTGTTGGCGTCGGGAAATGTGGTGTCACAGTATTTTTGAACTTTTTTAACAATTTTTGAAACTTCTTTGTAATTTTTTGTATTAACAAGAATCATTCCGTAGTTGCTTTTTATAGGTTCGGGAGCGGCGGAGAGAACGTATCTGGGGGCTGATGTGCCGCAGTATGTAGAGAAGTTTTTTACTCCATCCAGAGTTTTTAGGTATTCGCCTGTTTTTTTAATTATTTTTTCCGTAACTTTAATATCTGTTCCCTGCATAAGGTTAAACTCAATCTCAAACATTGCCCTGTCCGAGTCGGGAAAGAAGATTTTGGGTACAAAAGAAAATGCAATAAACGAAAGAGCTACAAAAACAAAGGAAAAGAAAACCGTTCTTTTAGGCGCCTTAAGGGCGGCTTTGATGATTCCCGAGGCGTATTTTGATACGTTTATTTCTTTAAAAGAGCTTTGTTTGTCATTATTTTTGTAAAATTTTTCTATAAGATACGGTAAAAATGTAACGGAGAGAAACCAGGATATTAAAAGCGTTATTGAAACTACTTTAAAGAGGCTTGAAGTATACTCGCTTACCGTTGAGTTTGCAAGATAAATCGGCAAGAACGCACAGGAGGTTGTAAGTGTTGATATTAAAAGAGGTGATTGAAACTGTTCACAGACCGATATTGCAGCTTCTTCAAGATTATTAACGCCCGCTTTTATCTTTCTTAAAATTCCCTCTGAAATAACAATTGAGTTGTCGACCAGTATGCCAAGCGAGATAATAAGAGCACTTAGCGAGATTTTATCCAGCCCGATATGCAGATTGCCCATAACAAAGAATGTGGCAAGTATTGTAACAGGGATAATAAGCCCTACGATAAGACCCATTTTCAGTCCTAAAATAAACAGAATAAGTCCTATTACTATTACTACACTTTCAATAAGGCTGTCGGTAAATTTATCTGTCAGGTATTTTACGTAATCCGGCTGAAACGCTGCTATCTCAAGATTTATTCCTATGGGAAGGTGTTCTTTCAGTTCTTTTATTTTATTTTTTACTTCTTTGCCGAATTTCAGGATATTTCCGTTTTCTCTCATCGAAAGAGATATTATAAGCGCTTTTTGTCCGTTAAAGCCTGTTATAACATCGGGCGGGTCTTTATATGTTTTTTCAACGGTCAATATATCCCCCAGCTTTAAGCTGTCGCCTTTTTGCGGCAGGGCAAGGGCGGTATTTTTAATGTTTTCTATATTTTTATAGTTATCCTCTGTCTGTACAAGGATATATCTGTCACCTGTCAGAATTTCACCGCTCGGGGCGATTATGTTTGAACCTTCAAGAATTTTTTTAAGTTCGTCGGGGCTTAGATTGTATCGGGCAAGTTTAGAGTTGTCATAATAAAGATATACGGCTTCCTCTTGAATACCCAAGACCTCTACTTTGGCTGCGTCCTCAAGTTTTAAAAGTTCATCTCTTATTGTGTCGGAGTAGTCTTTAAGTTCCCAGTATTCAAAATCTTCTCCCGTAAGTGCAAGGACTATCCCGAATACATCTCCGAACTCATCATCTACAAGCGGGGTTATACCTTTGGGCAGTGTACTTTGTGCTTTTTGAATTTTTCGTCTTAATTTATCCCAGATGGGCTGGAGTTCTTTGTATGTTTCATATACATCAACATATACAACACTTTTGCCCTCGTAAGAGCGGCTTCTTATATCCTCCACTTCATTCATTTGCTCGGTTGCAAGTTCAATTTTGTCGGTTACGTATTTATCTGTCTGCATTGCATTTGCGCCGCTGTAAATGCTTGTTACAACCGCCGTTCTGATTTTAAATCCCGGGTCTTCATTGCGCGGTGTGGTTATGTAGTATGAAATCCCTCCAAATATCAATATTGCAACAAAAGTCACAAGAAGAAATTTATTTTTCAGAAAAAATCTTGTAAGACTCATTGATATTTTACCCTGAGACCCTCCTGAACCTCGCTTACTCCTTTTGTTATGACCATATCACCATCATTGAGCCCGCTTTTTATGGTGATTTTATCGTTTTCTATCTGCCCTGTTTTAACAACGCTTTTTTTGACTGTGCCCGTGCCGTTGTTTGTATCGGTTATTATGTAGACAATTTTCTCTCCGTTTTCTTCAAGCAGCGAATTTATCGGTATAAGGATTTTTTTGTTGTCGTTTATGCCCATTTCAAAAACAGCGCTTGCACTCATGCCGTCTTTTAGCTCCGGTGTCTGATCGGGCAGGGTTAGTTTAACCCTGTAAGATAGTCTTTCAAGGCTTGTTTCACTCATTTCTTTTATATAGCCCGTAAAAACTTTATCTTTTATGGCGTCGATTTTCACTTTTGCTTTTTGTCCGTTTTTAAGGTTGTTTATATAATTTTGTGAAACGAAAATATATGCTTCGACATCATTGCTTGATTGAAATTGTACGACTGATGTGCCGGGGTTCAGGTACTGCTGTTCCGATGCCGTTTTTGCAAGGATTATCCCGTCTGTCGGCGCGACTATTCTTTCGTATCCCGAGCGGTGGCTCATGTAATTGAGTCTTTCCCGTGCAATTTGTATTTGATAATTGGCTGATTCCATCTTTGTTCTGGCATTATCCATATCATTATCCGATATGCCGCCTGCCGCGTGGAGTTTTTTTATCCTGTCAAAGTAGCTTTTTGCGTTTTGATATTGTATAACCGCGTCAGAGAGGCTGTATTTTGCCTCCTGTACCTGTATGTGGTACAAAGGCGCGTCAAGTTCGGCTATTATCTGCCCTCTTTTGACGCTTTGTCCTTCTTTTACATATATTTTTTTAAGCGTTCCTTCGATTTGAAAGCTTAAATCGGTAAGAGAACTGGATTTTAAGTAGCCAAAAAAGGTTTTGTTTGTTATCTCGCTGCCTCTTTTTACGGTTATGTATTCGACGGGACGCAGTGTTTGTTCATTTTTTTTAATACAGCCGCCGAGAATAAAAACCGAAAGAAATATCAGGAAAATTATTATTTTTTTCATCAAATTGATGATATTACAATTTGTCAGCTGCGGTTATTGCCGAGCAGGGCTAAAACATATAATTTATGTAATTATGCGCGCGGGTGGGAAGTTTCATAGACGGATTTCAGGCGGCTGTTTGATATATGGGTATAAATCTGCGTATTTGAAATGCTGGCATGTCCTAAAAGTTCCTGTACTATTCTTAAGTCGGCGCCGTTTTCAAGCATTCTGGTGGCAAAGCTATGGCGAAAAACGTGCGGGGTGACTTTTTTTGGCAGTTCTATTTTCTGCACAACCTCATTTAATGCTTTTCTGATACTCTGGTTTTGCAGGCGAAATCCGTTATAGTTAATAAAAAGAGGAGATTGCAAGGTTTTTTTTGTTTTACATATTAAATCCGAAACGTTATCTATGTAATTTTTCAGATTTTCTTTTGTCTTATCGGGAATAAGCACTATACGTTCTTTTGCGCCTTTTCCGAGCACTTTTATTTCATTTTGTTCCAGATTTAAATTTTCGTAATTAAGCCCCGACAGTTCGCTTATTCGCATGCCCGAAACCCATAAGAGCTCAAGAATTACCCTGTTTCTGTATCCTGCGGGGGTCTCTATTTTGACATTTCTTAGTATGTTTTCAACTTCTTCTTCGCTCATAAAGTCAGGCAGTGATTTAGGGCGCTTAGGCGCCCTGATGGCATCTGCGGGGTTGCTGTCGATTATTTCTTCCTGATATAAAAATTTGTAAAACGCCCTGATTGAGGCTATTTTTCTTGCTACGGTTGTTTTTGTGTAGTTGATTTTCTGGATAAAGTATAAATACTCGCTGAATTTTTTTGTATCAATTTCATCGACATTTAAATTATCGGCCCAGATTAGGAATGTAAAAACATCGCCTATGTATGCACGCACGGTATTGGATGAAAAGTTTTTCTCGCTTTTCAGATAAATTTCAAATTCCTCTATATATTTTTTGGAACTGCTGTTAACTCCCATAAAATCCCTTAAAAAACAAGTCCCTTTTTAATTATACACGCAATTTTAAAAAAATAATATAAACTCTGTATTCTAAAATGTAAAGAATAATATTATTCTAATATTAATTCTCCCCGTTTTGTTATATCATTTAGATATCTTTCAATTGAAAGGCTGAAAAATAAATTGCAAAATAACTTTGACAGTCTTGATAATCTCGACATTCAGGTTCGTAAGTCCTCCGTAGTGCAAGAGCGTGCGGGGCTTGTTGCCGTGTATATGTACAAGCAGTTTTTGGATTTTCAACAGTCAACACAGCTGACACAGGAAATGTTTATCAAAATGCTTGATACCATGCAGTCGGTTGTCGAGTATTTAAAACAATCTTTCAAAATAAGAAATATTCCCACCCAGAATGTTTTCTGCGAGATTGACAACTCTCAGACTCTGGCATGTGTTAATATTTTGTGGCATAAAATAACTTTTACATCGCGTTTTAATATTTCTCCCAAGGCTCTTCCGCAGGAGGGCAGGGCGCCTTTATTCTGCGGCAGAATTTTTGCTTTAAACGGCAGCTACGGCAGTATTATGAAAGGTGCAGATGATTATGAATCGCAGATGAAAGCACTCCTTGATAATGAAATTGCTTCTCTTTATGTCCCCGCAGAGAAAACGCAAAGCTCGATTATGACTATAAGGCACAAGGACAATCAGGAGTTTTTAATAAGCCCGATTGATGCCCCGCGGGAGTTTCTGCTAAAGGTGATTGAACTTGTCTGTGCCGGCGGGCAGTTCCACGAACAAGGCGCAAAGAAAATATTTTAAAAAACTGCGCTTTTTTGGCGCGGTTTTTTTGAGGTTTTAGTTTTGTGCGGAGGTAAGGAGTAAAAGTCTTTTCATAAAACCCTGGAACAGTGACATTTTAGGGTTTTCAACATTTTCAACAAGGTTTCTTAATTCCCTCTCCAATTCTGCGCTTCTGGGGTTGTATTCGCACATATCGGGGTTGTATTCACCGTAGTTTAAATAATCGTTCATAACTTTAACCTTTCTGCCATATACACTAATATCCTTGTATTTATGTTTTCGTCATGACTTTATTCAAACTTTAGGGTTTGTATATTTATGTTAAAATTAATTTTATGAAAATCGAATGTAAAAATTTGGATGACACAAAAAAACTTGCCGCATCTTTTGCAAAAAACCTTCCCGATGAAGGCTGTTTTGTTTCGCTCTATGGCGATATAGGCGCTGGAAAGACTGCTTTTGTCAGGTTTGTTTTAAAGGAACTCGGAGTCAAAGACAAAGTTACAAGCCCCAGTTTTGTTATATTAAACGAGTATTTAAACTATCGTATTCCGATTTATCATTTTGACCTTTACCGCCTTGAAAAAGAAGGTATAAAGACAATAACGGAAGAGCTTTCCGACTATTCAAAGAGAAATATCCTGACGTTTGTGGAGTGGGCTGATTTTGGTTCCGACGCACTGAGTCTTGACAGGCTGGATATTAAAATATTGTACCCCGATGTGCTTGAATACGGGGAAAACGGCGACCCCAGAGTGTTTGAGTTTATACCATGCGGCAGTAAAAATGAAGTATTTGTACAAAAAATTATCGAAACTTATGAGGCGCAAAAATGAGATTATTATGCTTTGATACATCTTTGGATAAAACATATATCGCCCTTAAAAGTGCGGATAAGTTTCTGCAGCGTGAAATAAAAAGCGACGATACAAACTACCACAGCGCTTATTTGATTCCTGAAATTAAAAAAATGACCGAAGAATCGGGTATTTCTTTGAACACTCTTGAAGCCCTTGCCGTTAACTGCGGTCCCGGGAGTTTTACCGGTATTCGTGCTGCTCTGAGTGTTGCTAAAGTAATGGCGCTTGAGCTTAATCTGCCTGTTATTACTCTTAATTCATGTGAAATTCTAAAAGCGGCAAGCGGTTGTACGGACGCAGTTGTAGCACTGGATGCAAGACGTTTGATGTACTATTTCTACGATGGCGGACAGATTGAACTTGTGCTGAAAGAAAATATGGAAAGCAAAATGAAAAACAAAACCGTTATATGTGACAGCGGTGTTGCGCGTGATTTTTCCGAAAAAATCGATGCGCGGTTTGTAAATTATGAGGTGCAAAATTACCCCCTTGCAAAAGTTATGTGCTCTCTTGCAATTTCAAAGGCAAATGAGTCGGATAATTTTAAAGAAGAATTTTCGCATGAGAAATTAAGGGCAAAGTATATACAAACGCCGCCTGTTTTCACAAAAGGAAATTAAGCTGATATATCAAGTGTTTCGCCTCTTTTTGCACTGTCTTTTTTAAGGCTTTGCGCTTCGCTTAATAAAATATCGGCGCTGTGCGCTACATTTAAATCTGCTTCAGATAAATCCGAACCCGGTGCAAGGGCAGCCCTTTTGACCTGTTTTGCCTGAGATATTGTTTCATCGGGATTTGATTTGTTCAGCGCAGGGATTTTAATGCTTACATGACCGGACACAGGGATTCCCTGCGGATTGTATTCTATGACAATAGGCCCGCCAAGTGAGCCTGCAGCGGCCTTGTGTGCGGCTTCGTGCGAATAAATCCTGCTGTAGTTTTCTTTCTTAAGCCTTTCGATTTCCTGTTTTTGGTTTCTCTGTCCCAAAAAAGGATAATTGTTTGTTTCAATCATTTTTCCACCCGAGGCAATCCTTCACAACTACTATAATTATAGCATATTTTAGCTTTTTGCAACAGGGTCATGGCAAATATTCTTTTACCATAAGTGCATTTATTGAGATTTCAAACGGAGCGGGAGTTTCTGAAAGCAGCTGTACCGAGGCGTCTTTGCAATTCAATCCCCATACGCCTAAAAATATTTTGTTTTTGTCTTTATCCCAGGCATAGGCTTCGCTTATTATGGTGTCAGGGTTTTCTTTACTGAACCCCAGAGGTTTTATGTCCCATCTGTAATTATCAAGCGCTATGCGGGATTTTCGGGCATGAAATTCCTTGATTTGTTCATTTAAATTGCTGAATTTTATTGCAAACCACTCGATTTGTTCTCCCTGCATAAAATATACCCAGACATAAGTTCTGAAAATCCCTTCAACACTTGAGCCGACTTTTTCTTTGACGAGGAGTTTTTTAGAGTCTTTTGAAAAATCAACTATAGTAAGTGTGGAAAACAGGTTTCTTCTGAATTCTTCCGTGCCGCTTGATATGGCGGGCGTGCGTTTTGTATTAAGAGTTGTGGCGCTGAGTGCTTTTTTCATTCTTGTCATGCCGTCTTTTAATTTTTGCACATATATATCGCTTGAAATCTGGTCATAAAGCGGCGAATAGTAGTACTGTGCGTACGCTATGTATTTAAAATCCGGATCAAACACTCCCTGGCTCTTTATATCCTGTTTTTTAATTATTTGCGATATGTCGGCTTCTCTTGAGCCGGGGTTTACATTGTATTTCACAAATTTTTTGGACGGCGGACTTTTTGGCTTAAAATCCTTGTCCTCGGGTCTTTGATATTGCGGCACATCTCTTTCTTCAAGGTTGATGTTTTTAGCTTTTTCTTCCCATTCTTCTCTTGTTTGAACCATTTTTTCGGCTTCACGTTTGCTTTTTTTAGAAAAAGGATTGTGGAGGGCGTATGCGTAATCTGTGCCGCAGCCGTATAAAATGCAGACAGCAAAAGCCAGACTCAGTATCCTTTTCATTTACACAAGTCCTTCTTTAAGAGCGGTTACTGCCGCTTTTGTTCTGTCTGTAAGATATAATTTCTGTAAAATGCTGTGCACATGTGCTTTTGTAGTAGAGATGGAAACTACGAGTTTTTGGGCAATTTCGTTGTTTGAAAGCCCGTCGACAATGAGTGCAAGGACCTCGAGTTCTTTTTTTGTAAGTCCGTATTTATTTTTGGCGTTTTTTGGTTTGCCTTCAAGCTGTGCCGTTTCTTTCTGCTCATTTATTCCCGACAGCACAATCCTTGCAATCTGCGGGTCAAGCCAGCCTGCGCCCTGGCTCACGGCTTCAATTGCATTAATGAGTGTTTCTTCGTTTGAGCCTTTCATAATATACCCGTCGGCTCCCGCCTTTAGCGCGGCAAAAACATCTTCATTACTGTCGCGCGATGTGAACATTAAAACTTTAGATTCAAGCCCCGACTCTTTTATTTTCCTTGTTGCTTCAATACCGTCTACTTTAGGCAGACCTATGTCCATAAGAATTACATCGGGTTTGAGTTTTGAAGCAAGCGCGATGCCTTCCTGTCCGTCCGATGCCTGCCCCAGAAGTTTAAGTCCCGGGGTTTTTTCCACTACTATTGCAATTCCCATTCTTGCAACCATGTGATCTTCAACTATCAAAATACCAATATTGTCTTTGCTCATAGTAAAACCTTGCTTTCAATTGCGGCATTTTTGAGTATAAATGTAAAAGTCGAACCTTTGTTAAGTTCACTCTCAACAAAAATTACCCCGCCGTGTGCTTCAACTATCTGCCTTGAAAGATAAAGACCAAGTCCTGTTGAGCAGGAGCGTTTTTTGCTTGTGCCCTGGGAAAATCTTTTAAAGAGTTTTTTGCAATCTTCTTCGCTTAAACCTCCTCCGTTGTCACTGACGCTTACTTTGAGGTCTTTTCCTTCCTGTTTTGTTGTAACTATTATCTTTGTGTTTTCTCCGCCGTGTTTTACGGCGTTGCCAAGAAGATTTAAAATTACCCGCCTTATCTCGTTTTTGTCGGCATTTATATTAAATTCGTCTTTGTTGTCAAAATTAAATTCTATTTCCGTATTGTTTTGTTTAAAAAGCATTTCAAGCTCTTTTGAGCATTCTTTTACAAGTTCATTAATACAGAATCTGGTTTTACACAGGTAGATTTTGCCTGCTTCATATCTGTACACTTCAAGAAGTGCATTTGTAAGCCCGAGCATATCTTCGTTGCTTTTTTTCATTGCAAAAAGAAGCTCTTTCTGCCTGTCGTTTATATCTCCCAGTGTCCCGTTTAAAATAAACTCAAGACCGCTTATGGCTGCAAGAAGAGGTGTTCTCAGGTCATGAGTAAGCGTTGCTATAAAATCATCCCTCAGACGCTCGTTTTCTTTCTGATAGGACATGTTTCTTATAACAGCCACAACAAAAGGGTTTTTGTCGTTTTCTATTTTCGCGAGGCTTATTTCTATAGGAATCTTCGTATCATTTTTATAATTAACAAGGCTGAAATCCCGCAAAAACTCGGGCCGGGTCAAGCCAAAGGGGTTTTGAATCTTCCGGTTTTTTTCATTTATAACAAGTTCAAAGAAATTTTTATTCAAAATTTCTTTCTCTTCAAGTCCGAAAAGCTCGCAGGCCGCTTCATTGAGTGAAGTAACTGCATAATCTCTCTTAAATGTTACAATTCCGTCCGCGCAGTTTTCAAAAATAGCTCTTAATTTTTCTCTGCTCTCATACAACTCCATTGTTCTTTTTTGCACAAGAAGCTCAAGATTTTTTGAATATTCTTCAAGTTCGTCATTTGCGGCTTTTAGCTGAATGATTTTTTCTTTCAGCTGTTTTTTGAGCATGGTGCGCTCAAGGGCATTTTTTATGTTCAAGATTAAATCGTCGTTGTTCCAGGGTTTTTCTATGTATTTAAAAATTCCCACTTCGTTGATTGCTTTTATTGCATTTTCTTTATCCGCATAACCGGTTAAAAGTATCTGGGTTGTATCTTCCTGTGCGGGAAGTTTTTTTGCATTTGACAAAAACTCAATTCCGTCCATTTTCGGCATAATGAAGTCTGATACAATAAGCCCGCAGGGATTGTCTTTTAGATAATCAAGAGCTTGTTCGGGATCGTTAAAACATATGGTATTCTTATGCCCCTCGAGCCTAAGAAGGGTTGAGAGCGTTTTTGTAACCATTACTTCATCGTCTACAAGTACAATTTTCCCGTAAGTATCCATACTTACAGGATAATTTATTTATTTGCCGCGGACAAATTTTTTACAAAAATATAAATTTTGTAACATTAAGGCAAAAACTTATGTTTATCTGTTTTATAGATTTGTCTGTGCGTATTTAAGAATTATAAAATTACTTTACAATTACTTGATTGGCACGGAGTGTGTGTGAAATAATTTCTTTAATAAGGAAAAAATGAATCTCAGTTTGCGACAAGTAAATATCGCTTCTAATTATAAAAACCGCGATTTGCAAAAAAAACGAAAAGCGGTTACATTTTCTCCTCTGAATAATAATTCTTTCTTAAATTCGCATAATTCAAATGTTTCATTTACGGGGTTGAGTAAAGCAGCAAGGGAAATCGGCGATAAACTTACCAAAAGTTCCGTAAGTTTCAGCGATTTTACGGCCAAAAAGAATACGCTGGACAAGCTTTTCGGCGGCGAGTTTTCCAGAATGGACGAGGAATTGCGCAGCGGCTGGGGTGCAAGCCGATATGCCGGAAGAATTAAACATGGCGCTAACAATTCAATTGTATTTGTAGAGGACGGCATTTTGCCAAAGTTCTTTAAAAGCGCCATATATCCCGTTAAGGATCTCTGGCTTGACCTTGCAAACTGGGCGCTCGGGGGTATTTCAAAACTTGAAAAACTCCCTAAGATTGCAGAGCTTGCAAAACGCGGACTTGATTCAAACGTGCTTAAAAAAAGAGCTGATTCAAAGCGGCTTGAAGACATTTTCTGTATTATGGAAGGTGCTTTTTCCGATATAGCCAAGGGTGAAAATCCGGCTGAAAAAGCAGGCAAAGCGGTCAAGGTAATTACCGCAAGGGGCGCCAAGAAAGCAGAAAAGGCATCTGCAGACGGTGCGCAGGTGGTTCTTGATAATATGCTTCATTCAACAGGCAGTGTTAAGGGTAACTACAAAACCGCCGATGAGAGGACTATAAACAGGATCTGCACGGGTCTTGTAAGCTCTACAATGGCGGGTATTGATTTTTATAATATCTCAAGAATGCAAAACGATAATGATGAGCTTGCCCAAAAATCGCAGAAAAAACGTTTCAGGCAGGAAAGCTCAAGAATATTCATGAGTGCCGGCATGACGTTTTTAACGCTCGGTGCTCTATCCAAATATGCAAACGCCAACAAATACGTGGCCCTTGCAACAATATCGGGTACTACTTTAATATCCGAGGTGCTCTCAAGACTTTTGAGCGGCATGCCTCTTCGTCCTCTTTCTCCGGATGAAGCAAAGATTTTTGCAAAACACCAGCACGACAAAAAAGTTCAAAAAGAAGCACAGAAAGACAATGGCGACAAACTTTCAACTATTGAAAAAATACAAAGTGCATCCATCCTGAAGGATGCACCCGAAGTATTTAACGGTTTTAAGCTTAAGCCCGGCGGGGATGATTCCGCTCAAAGTCCGGATAAAACCGGTTTCAAGGGTGCTGCTGATGAAAACAAGAATGCAGAATCAAAAAAAGATGAAGAAAAAGCCGGCAATGCAAAAGGAAGTAAATCTCCTTTAAATCTGCACAATTTCCTAAAAGTTGCAGGCGGTCTTTTTGCCGCAGGCATGGTTGTATGTTTTGCAAGATGCAGAAGCGAGAAGTTTAACAGTTTCTTAAAAGATGCCAGACGCGGTCTTGATGATGCATATAATATGTTCACTAAAAAAGACTACAGTGTTCCTCTTGAAAAATTAAACAAAATGCTCGATAAAATCGATAACGAATACGGGCTGCATGATTATGCGGAGAAATTCAAAAGCGCGCTTGACAATCAAAATAAATTTAAAAGATTTACCCAAAAAATTGACGGCAGAGATGTTGAGTATGTTACGCTCGGAAAAGTGGATAAAAAAATAGTAGCCCCCCTTGTTAAGGCTGTAACTTATCCGTTTGCTTTTTTGTGGGGTGCAATAAGATTCCCTGTTAAAATGGCAAGAACCGCCTTTGAAAAAGAAATCAAAAAAGAAGGCGTAAATGTAAAGCCCGAGGATATAATAGGGCTTTACAAGACATATGATAAGGCTATGAAAAAAGTAAAATCGGGTGAAATGACCCCTGAAGGGTTTGACAAATTCATTAAAAGAAAAACTATCATAGGTATTGAAGATAAAACAGGAAAATCCACCTACAAAAATTCTTCTCTTGCAATGATATCAAGACCCATAGTTACGCTTATCGCAAGTTATTTCTTTGTAAACGATTATCGCAACGAAGTACTTATTACATCTGAAGGCAAGGATGTTGAAGGTGCAAATGCAGTAGCTAAAGAAAGAATTATGCACAAGGTTTCAAACTTCTTCTTTAATGCTATGTTTATGAACCTGTTTAACTCCGTATTTGAATCCGCTTACCATGGCAGCCTGATAGGTGCCGGTGCAGTTGCGGCGGCAACAGAATTTACAAATGAAAATGTAATTCGTAAGTCTATAGGTGTTCCGACCAGAAAGATGACAAAAGACCAGATAGAAGAACATGACAGGCGCAACCTGACACGTGACGATTTCTGGGGTAAATATTTCAGGTTTATGTCAAAACTTACGGGTAAAAAGACAATTTCCCAAAAAGCCCAGGATGAAGAAAAGAAAAAGAGCCAGAAATCCAAATAAGCCCAAAAATAATTTTATGTTAAAATAGTTCCGACCGATATTTAAGGAAGGAACATTAAATGAGTAAAGAAAATCCGTCCGGACTTGAAAAACTTTTGCTTGAAGGGGTTGAAAACAATACGCCCGCTTCTGTTAAAGAGGACAAAATATTTGACTATAAAAATAAAGAAAAATTTACTTTTACACTAACAAAGGACATTGTTGATAAACTTGAGCTTAAAAAATGGTTTGAATCATACAAAAAAGAGGCAATGGTATCTACCGCAGGTATCAGAGGACCCCAGAATGTACTGTATCCGCATGATACAAGATTTCCCATTAATACAATAGGTATAACGCTTGCCACTCTTGCAAAAGCACTTGTCCTTAAGGAAAAATACGCGGATTGTGAACTTGTTAAGCTTGCAGGCTCTGAAGTGCGCTATAATTCAGATATTTATCTTGATATCATAGCAAGAGTCCAGAGCGCTCTGGGAATAAGGACACTTACACCCGTAGACAGAAAAACCATCCCGATATGGCTTGCATCTTTTCTTGCTTTCAAACTTGACTTAGTGGGGGCAGAGTATATTACAAGCTCGCATGGCATAAGTGTCAAAAATGCTACAAAAGACTTAAACAACCAGGGCTCGCAGTTTTTACCCGATGAGAGTATGGAGTTTGTTAATAAAATTGAGGAGATTTTAAATACTGTCGAAACCAAGGGCGAGTATAAAATAGACTTTGAATCATCCAAAAATGATTTAATCGATGAAAACACAATGGCGCGTTTAAATAACGGCATAGACCTTTATGTTGAATACCTGAAAAACGGTGTTGCAAATGATAAAAATCTGAATGCCGTCAAAAACTTTGACAAAAAGATTATAATTGACGCGGTTGGCGGTGCTGCATATAATACCTTGAGTAAAATTCTTGTAAAGCTCGGCATTGCCTCTAACTATGACTGGTTAAATATTGAAGAAGATCCGTTTTTCCATTCAATCGGCAAAGATATTAAAGACGGAAAATTTTACGACTGGTCGCTTGATATTACCGTTACGGCAAAGAAACCTGACGGCAGTGAGTATTTCCCTGTAATAGAAACTCTTAACTACAGCGAAAAACTCAAAAACTATCCCGCAGGAACTGTTTGTTTTGTAACGGATCCTGATCATGACAGGTTAAGTGTCGTACAGATAGAAGACATTGAAAATACCGATAAAATCAAGTCTGCGGGTGTAGATGTCGTAAAACTCGATGATGAAAGAGTTTTGTGTGTATTCAGTGCAAATCAGGCATTTTTAATGATTATGGATTTCTGGGCGCAGCAGTTAAAGAGTGACGGCAGTTTTGATAAACATAAACGTTTTATCGTTAAAACAACCGCAAGCTCAAAAAGCTGGGATGAATGGGCTAAAAATAATGATATAGAAGTAATTAATACCCCCGTAGGGTTTAAGGAAATTGCAAATGCGGCAAAGAAAATAGAGTACCAGCTTGAAAAAGGCGTTTCGGATATAAAAGTTAAAGATATATTCGGCAATGTTGTTTCGCTCGGCAGTTCTCCCAGAATGCTGTTTGGCGGCGAAGAATCAGGCGGCATGATAATCGGCTCAAATGATGTCATAAAATCCCTGAGCGGCAGATGTGCCCTTGCGATGAGGGAAAAAAGCGCAACAGAGGCAATAATTGTGGCTTCAGCCCTTGTTGCAAGTCTTGATGTTCCGCTCTGGGAACACTTAAATCGTGTTTATCAAAATAATAATATCATTGCAAAATATGATGTAAGAGAAGATATTGCATATTACAACGAATCCGAGCCTAATATTGAAAAATTAAAAGAAGCAAAACGTATAGGCGAAGGGCTGAGAACCAAGAACGATATATTTTATCTCACTCTTGCAATTGCCAAACTGCAAGGGCTGCTTACAATTGAAAATATCAGGGAAATTCTTTCTTCAACTTTTGAAAATCTTGATTTTTCAAAACTTCTGGATGTGAAGTTTGTAGGTGACGGCACTTATCTTGATTTTGAAGATAAATTTGTGGAAATCAGACCCTCGGGTACCGATGCCAAGACAAAAGCATACTCCGGCGGTGCCAAAAGGGAAGAACTTTCGCTTTTTGCAAAAACACTCGGCAATTACGACGGGGAATTGAATGATACATATAAAAAATACATAAGCGAAGACTATGTAAACTCTTCAAAGGATAAATCTCTTGAAATATATGAAAAATTCGCCTTGTGCGATGAAGATAAAAGGGAATTTAAAATACCTGATTACAAAACAACATTTTTAAAATAATAAAAAGGTGCCCGTTAAGGGCACCTTTTGAATTTAAAATCCATATTAAAGCAGTTTTTCAATATTTGAAATAATTGCTGATTTAGGCATTAAACCTACCATAACTTCCTTGGCTTCTCCGTCTTTAAAAAGCAGGAGGCTGGGTAGACCGCTTATTTGATATTCTTTTGCAGTTTTTAAGTTTTCATCGGTGTTTATTTTAACGACTTTTAATCTGCCTTCAAATTCGGATGCTATTTCATCCAAAAGCGGCCCCATCTTTCTGCACGGGCCGCACCATGGAGCCCAGAAGTCCACGAGTGTAAGGTTTTCACTTTTAAGCACTTCCGATTCAAAGGTGGAATCATTTATGTCTTTTGCGTTGCTCATTGTTTATTTTCTCCTTTTTCCGTATTATAATCACAACTATCGTCATATGCAAGTTAATAAAGTGGACATAGACAGTATAATAAAAAAATTAAAATCGGATAATATGACAAACGCTGTTGTCCGCACGGATTTTGTCGAGTTTATGGAAAATGTTAAAGATCCGTATCTTGTGTTGATTTGCTGCATTTTAAGCTTAAGAACAAATGATAAAACAACCTACCCTGCCGCTATGCGTATGCTTAAATTGGGTAAAACTCCGAATGAAATTATGAATCTTGATGTTGATACTCTCTGCTGTGCTATTTACCCTGTGGGTTTTTACAGAAATAAAGCCGAGCAGATAATTGAGCTTTCAAGGGAAATTGTTGAAAAATACAACGGCATTGTGCCGGATGAAATAGACGAGTTGACAAAGTTCAAAGGGGTAGGCAGAAAAACGGCGAACCTTGTTTTGACAAAAGGGTTTAACAAACCCGCCATATGCGTTGATGTCCATGTCCACAGAATTTCAAACCGCCTCGGTTACGTTAAGACCAAGACGCCCGAAGAAACAGAGTTTGCACTTCGCGATAAACTCCCCGAAAAATACTGGATAGATTTTAATACACTTCTTGTAACGCACGGACAAAATATTTGCAAACCCAGAATGCCCTTGTGCGAGAAGTGTTCCGTTCAAAAATTCTGCAAAAAAATCATAAAATAAGGGCGGAGATTATTCCCCGTCCTTATCAAGTTCTCTGTCTATAGCTTCAATTGTGCAGCTGCATTCATCAAATGCCTTAATTTTATCTTTTAGATTGCGGAATTTTTCTTCCTCTTCAAGCTGCTCTTCCACAAACCATTTGAGAAAGTTTTCCGTTGCAAAATCATTAAGTTCTTTTGCGGTTTTATATATCTCATTAATTTGCGCCGTTACAGACTTTTCATGTTCAAGTGCACCATCAAGTACATCCTGCGGGTTCACCCAGTCTGTTTCGGGTGCTTCAATCCTTTTATAGGTGATTTTTTCGTTTCTCAAAAGAAGATAATCATATATTCTCTGGGCATGTTCAAGTTCTTCTTTTGCCTGTTTTTTCATATAATTTGCAAAACCGTCCATATTTATTTCACTGAAATATGTAGACATTGCAAGATACAGATATGCGCTGTAAAATTCGTGGTTTATCTGTGCGTTTAAAAGTTCATTGATTTTATTGTCCATTTTGGTTTTCCCCTTCAAAATTATTTCCCCACAGACCGTGGATATTGCAGTTTTCTATTGCGGAAAATTTATTTTCGCATTTGCACCTGAATTTCATTTCAGGCTCTTCCCCGGGTGATAAATATTTCCTTTTGACCCATTTATGGTCTTTTGAGATTACTTCTATAAATTGAATATAGTGCTCATCTGTCATGGGGTGCGGTGTCGAGCCTACGTGTACAGTTTTTTCTTCTCCGTTTTCGTCAAGCACGGGGACATGTTTTTCAAGGCTCATATCTGCAGTTTTGGGTGTTAAAAGCTCCATTTTTTGCGAACAGCACACAAGCTCTCCTCCGCCCGAGAGTATAACCTCTATTATATTCCCGCAGACATTGCACTTAAAAATATCAAGTTTATTTGTCATTTTGCATCCTTTCCTGTGTCAAAGGTTATACAAAATGTCAAAAATATTTATTCCCCGATGGAGCGGTCTTTGTGTATACGATGAAATTTGCGCGATGTTTTTACATTTGATTTAAGAAGTTTCATAGCATGCTCTATAGCTTCTTCTTCAAGATAGAAAATACTTTCTCTGCCTATCTGCTCGCTGATTTTAAGTTTTTCCAGCTGTTCATATATTTCTTTATTTTTTATAACAAGATGTATTGTAACCCCCTGTGATTTAAGCCTTGTAATTATATCTTCAAGAGCAAACACGGCGCTTATATCCAGAGTATTTTGAGACTCGTAACAGATTATTAAATACTTTGTTCCGAGAATTTCTTCAAAATGAGAAATAATTTGAGTTGCACTTCCAAAAAAGAATTCTCCGAAAATGTGCACAACTCTTATTTTGTAACCTATCTCGTCTTTTAGCTTTTTTTCAAGGGCTATTGAGTGATTGTCTTCAATATCCTTTATTTTAACATTTGCCCTGTCTGCTATTTGTTTTGCAAAAATTAACGCCGACAGTACTATTCCCGTGCTTACGCCGAGAATAATATCGTAAAATATGGTCAGCAGAAAAACCGCAAACATTACAAAAAGATCCTGTTTCGGCGCATATTTTATAACTTTTAAAAGTTTTGTATCAATTATATCCCAGCCAACTTTAAAAAGTACTGCAGCAAGCGCGCTCAACGGGATTTTGTTTGCAAAATCATGCCCGAACAGAATAATTGCCGCAAGAAAGCAGGTACAAAATACCGCACAAAGTTTTGATGTGCCTCCGGCTTTAATTGCTGCCGCCGAGCGCATGGTGGCGCCGGAGCCGGGTATTGCGCCGAAGAGCGAACATATAAGGTTTCCTATGCCCTGTGACAGTACCATTTTGTTGCTGTTGCAGTTGGTCTTTGTAAGAGAGTCTACAACAAGGTTTGTCAAAAGACTTTCGGATGAGCACACAACGGCTATTATAAGCGCAGGTATAATGAGGGTTTTAATGTTGGAAAAATCTGCTGTTATTATTTGCGGCAGGTTTGAAGTGACACCCTGCACGACAGGTAAATCAATTCCCCAGTATATTGTAATTATTGTACATACAACAAGAGCAAAAATTTGCGCGGGTATGATTTTTGTAATTACCTTAGGTGTCCACATTATTAACGCCAGAGTTAATATTCCCGCAACAAGAGCGTTTTCGTTAATATTACCCAGCGATGCCGCAAGACTTTCAAGTGCTAAAGAAGGCGTTGCAAGGGATTTTGCACCCAAAAACGGGTTAAGCTGCAAGATTATTAAAATCACGCCTACAGCATTCATAAAGCCGGAAATAACGGGATAGGGAATGTATTTTACTATGTCAACCAATTTTGTACGGGAAATTATTATTTGAAACAAACCTGCAAGAAATATTACCGCAAAAAGAGCGTGTGTATTTCCTCCCAAAACTGCAAGGGCAGATGCCGTAACAATTGCTGCGGGGCCCGTGGGACCTGATAAAAGAGGCTGGTTGCAGCCGAATAATCCTGCGATAAAACAAAGAATTACCGCGCCCCATAGTCCGCTTGCCGCCCCGGTGCCTATCGCCACACCAAAGGCAAGCGCCTGCGGGAGTGCGATTATCGCTCCTAAAATTCCTCCCGTTAAATCTCCTGACACTTTTATTTTTTTCATAGTATAATGCAATTATACCAAAAACTAACGGAGAAAAAACATGGCTAAAGAAATGTTCACGGGCGCACAAATTTTCCTTAAATCACTTGAAGCGGAAGGAGTCGATGAGATTTTCGGCTACCCCGGCGGCGTCATTTTGAATATTTACGAGGCTCTGTATAATCAGGATAAAATTAAGCACTATCTGGTGCGCCACGAACAGGCTGCAATACACGCGGCGGAAGGATATGCCCGTGTATCGGGACGCCCGGGTGTTGCCCTTGTTACATCGGGTCCCGGGGCCTGTAATACTATTACGGGTATTGCAAATGCTTATTATGACGGGTATCCGCTGGTTGTGTTTACGGGACAGGTTTCAACCGAGCAGATTGGAAATGATGCCTTTCAGGAAGCTGATATTGTCGGTATTACGCGTTCCTGCTGCAAGCATAACTATCTTGTGAAGGATGTTAAAGATCTGGCAAGAATTATAAAAGAGGCATTTTATATTGCAACTACAGGCAAGCCGGGTCCTGTTGTAATTGATATGCCAAAAGACATACTTACCGCAAAGACTTCTTTTGAATACCCTAAAGAAGTTAAGCTGGTAGGCTATAATCCGACATATAAGGGGCACCCGCTCCAGATTTCAAAGGCATTAAAATTATTAAGAGAGGCGCAGCGTCCGGTTATAATTTCAGGCGGCGGTGTTTTGCAGGCAGGTGCTCATCATGAACTTACAAAACTTGCCCAATTACTTGAAATGCCTGTGGCGCATACGCTTATGGGTAAGGGCACATATCCCGAGAGCTCCCCTCAAAGCCTTGGAATGCTTGGCATGCATGGTAACTACTGGGCAAATTATGCGGTAGTGCATGCCGATGTTATATTTGCAGTGGGCACTCGCTTTAATGACAGAATAACTGGCTGTTTGAAGCGCTTTGCAAGAGATTCGCAGGTAATCCATGTTGATATCGACCCCTGTTCTATTTCAAAGAATGTAAAAGTTGATATTCCGATTGTGGGTGATGCTAAAAATGTCTTGAGTGCAATGATTCAGGAACTTACAGCCAAGCCTTTTACTATTGACCATGAGGTAAAAGAAAAATGGTTGAAACAAATCAATGAGTGGAAACAAAAACGCGCCATCCCCGAGTGCCCCTCGGATAAACTCAGCGCTGTTAAGGTAATTGAAACTATTTATGAATACACAAAAGGTTTTAAACCCATTGTCTGCACGGAAGTAGGACAACATCAAATGTGGTGTGCACAGATGTTTAAGTTTGACGAGCCCAGACGCTTTATAACGTCAGGTGGTTTGGGCACCATGGGTTTTGGTTTCCCCGCAGCTATGGGTGCTGCAGTTGCCGACAAAAATGCCCTTGTTTTAAATATTGCAGGCGACGGCTCTATCCAGATGAACATACAGGAGCTTGCAACCTGTATGGACTACGGATTAAAAGTTATTAACTGCGTTATTGATAACGGCTATCTTGGCATGGTTCGCCAGTGGCAGGAAAAACTCTTTAACAAGCACTACAGCGAAACAAAAATTTCTTCGCCGGACTTTGTAAAGCTGGCACAGGCATACGGTGCCAAGGGCATCAGAGTGGAAAAAGAAGAAGATATTATCCCTGCACTAAAGGAGGCTATGGAGTCAAATTGTTCCGTATTTATTGATTTTGTTGTGGAAAACTTTGAAATGGTTTATCCCTGGGTGCTTGCAGGGCAGCCGCTGAATAAAGTTTTACTGTCAAATGACCAGAAGGTTTGCTAGGAGAGATTATGAGCACATTACATACATTGTCTATTTTGGTTACAAACGAGTCGGGTGTACTTTCGCGCGTGGTGGATTTGTTTTCAGGACGCGGATATAATATCGAAAGCCTTACTGTTGCACCTACTATTGACAGAAACTACTCAAGAATCACTATTACAACAGTTGCAACCCAAGAGGCAATTGAACAGATATGCAAACAGCTGCACAGACTTATCCCGGTGCTTAAAGTTTCTGATTTGTCGGTAAATGAGGCAATTGAGCGAGAAATTGTTATGATTAAACTTCAGGTAAAAGATGAAGATGCCGATAAAATCCTTAGAATCGCAGAAGTCACCGGCGCAAAGGTAATTGATATAACGGATAAGGCTTATACGCTTCAAATTGTAGATGATGAAAAGCAGATTCAAGCGTTGATAGAGCTTATAAAGCCCTATGGCTACAAGGAATTTGTAAGAAGCGGCAAGGTAGCTATTTCAAGAAGTTAGATAATTTCATTATTATCATCCACGTGGATAATTTCAGGTTTGAAGGTTTTTTGCTCTTCTTCATTTAAGATTGCATAAGCAACGATGATTACCTTGTCGCCTTTTTGAACTTTTCTTGCGGCAGCACCGTTCAGGCAGATGGTGCCCGAGTTTTTTTCGCCTTCAATAACGTATGTTGAAAACCTCTCGCCGTTGTTTATATCAAGGATTTCTACCTTTTGTCCGACTTTTATTTTAGATGCTTCAAGCAGGGCTCTGTCAATGGTAATTGAGCCTACATAGTTAAGATTGGCGTCTGTTACTGTTGCCCTGTGTATTTTTGCGTATAAAAATTCCATTAACATAGCTCAATTATTGTAGCAGAAAAATAAAAATCAAACATAAAAAAAACTGACCCAAAGAGCCAGTAAATTTACCACATATTAGAGAGAGGAATTAGAGAGAAAACTTTATGAAACTTGTTTTTCCATATTATCTTTACACTTGTACTATTCCCCCGATAATTTTTTTTATAACATACGGGGCTGAATTTGTTTACATTTTGTAACAAAAGTTATTTTCCTATACAGAAATTTTCAAAAATGTTGTTTAAAATATTGTCCGTAATTACTTCCCCGCTTATCTCCGAGAGGTTTGTAACGGCGGCTTTTAAGTCTATACTTATTAAATCCTGCAATTCTCCCGCTTTTGCCCCGATGAGGGCATTATTCAGTGCTTCAAGGGCAAGCTTAAGACATTGCTGATGTCTTTGATTGGTCAAAAATTCGCTTCCCGCGGGGTTTAGCCCTGTTATTTCTTTGTAAATCGCTTTTTTAAGTTCGTCTATACCTTCGCCCGTTTTAGAGCTTACGGAGATTTCACCTTCCTTGCGTTCCTTTTGTGCCGCAATGTCGCATTTTGTTCTTACAAGGATATGCTTTTTTTCCGAGGCAAGGTTAAATATTTCCCTGTCTTCTTCACGGATTCCTCTTTCACCGTCATAGAGGCACAAGACTATGTCGGCGTCATCAATTGCGGATTTTGACTGTTCTATGCCGATTTTTTCAACTTTGTCAGAGCCATGTTCTCTTATGCCTGCCGTGTCAATTAATGTGGCGCAAATTCCCTCAATTTCAATATTTTCCGTTATGGTGTCACGTGTGGTTCCCGCAATTTCTGTGACTATGGCCCGGTTTATATTGAGTAATGCATTAAAAAGCGAAGATTTACCGGCATTAGGGCGCCCTGCGATTGCAATTTTTATACCCTGCCTTAAAATATTATGAATTTTTGCATTTTTTAAAATATTTTCAATTTCATTTATGACAAGGTTGATTTTTTCTATAATTTCATCGTATTCCACTTCCGCAACATCTTCGGGAAAATCAAGCGAGGCAATTATTCTGCCGAGAATATCGCTGATTTCATTTTTTATTTTATCAATTTTTTGTCCGAGTGCGCCTGATAGATTGTTTGCAGCGCCCTGAGCGGATTTGGAAGTTTTTGCATTGATTAAATCAAGCACCGCTTCTGCCTGCGAGAGGTCAATTTTGCGGTTTAAAAATGCCCTTTTGGTAAATTCTCCTTTCTGTGCAAGTCTGGCGCCGTTTTCAAGAATCATATTCAAAATTCTGTTTATCACAACGGGTGACCCGTGAGTTTGAATTTCCGCAACATTTTCCCCGGTGTAACTTTTTGGCGCGGCAAACGGCAGGACAATAACCTCATCAATTTTCCCGCCGTCTTTTACAATCCAGCCATGGTTAATGACACCCGGTGTAATTTTTTTGTTAAAAATTTTCTGTACAATTTCTATGGCATCTTCGCCGCTTACCCTTATAACACCTATTCCTCCCGTGCTTAGGGGGGTGGCTGTGGCACAAATTGTATCAAATGAGTAATTCATATATGAATAATATCATGTTTAATGTAAAATTAAAATTATAAGCGCCTAAAAGGCATGACAACATAGGAGAGAATATGGATTTCGTAGGATTTACCCTTTCAATATTGCAGGCTCTGGCAAAAATTGCAGGAAACTGGGGTCTGGCTATTATACTTTTGACAATTATCGTAAGAGCCTGCATGTGGCCTTCAAGTATATCTCAGCAGCGCTCAATGCGCTCCATGCAGCTTCTGCAGCCTAAAATGAAGGCTATTCAGGACAGATACAAAAGTAACCCTGAAATGATGCAGCAAAAGATGATGGAGTTTTATAAGGAACATAAGTTTAACCCCATGGCAGGATGCCTGCCTCTGCTTTTACAGCTGCCCGTGTTTATTCTTTTGTATACGGCACTTATGAGTCCGCAGTTTATACAACAGGCGGGAAATGCAAATTTCCTTTTTATAAAAAGGCTGGATGCAACTATTAAAAGCACCGCCGGCAGGTCTTTTGACGGGAAATTTGTAGTAGGGCCTTACGACACCTTTACCGCCGGTAAAACCGCAAAAGTTTACCTTGGCGACAAGGTGCTTGATAATGTCAAAATTGACCGTCCGGCAAAGGCGATTACGGTTCAGGGCGACATAAAACCAAATCAAAATTTTGATTTAAAAATGTACCCCGACAGCTTAAAACTTACATTTGCCGAACTGAGCGAAATTACAAAAGTTGAACTTAATGTAATAGATAACCAGACAAAAGAAACTGAAACCGTGACATTTACACCCATGAATAATATTCTGGTGGCAAATGTTCCCGTTGCCCAGTCACAGAGCAGTGTACACTATGATGTAATATTCCTTGTACTTTTATTTGCACTTACCATGTGGGTGTCGCAAAAAGTTATGATGTCAACACAAAAAGGGGCTCAGCAGGACCCGACCCAGCAGGCTATTCAAAAGTCCATGGGTACGGTTATGCCGCTTATGATAGGTCTGACATTTGTGTTTATTCCTATTCCCGCAGGCGTGCTTTTGTACCTTGTTACAAGTAATATTTTCCAGATAGTGCAAACAGTAATTATAAACAAACAGCTTGACAGGGAAGATGAGAAGAAAAAATCTTCTGCCGCAGGTGATATCGAAGGCGCCAAAAAGATTGAGGCAAAAGAAGTTAAGTAGTTTATAAATAAATTAAAAAATAAAAAACAACCCTTATTCCAGGGGTTGTTTTTTTATTGCTTAAAATTTCTTAATATTTTAAGCGCACGGGGCAATTTTAAAAATCACAAATACTTTATTAAAGAGTAAGGGAATTAAACTTAAAAGGAAGAAACCAAGATATACTGCAATTTTTGGCAGAAATCTTAAATAAAAAAGAACTACATTACTCTCTCTTAATATCCTCGTGTTTTAAATGTTTGTCATCAGGCAAACATTTTTTTTGCGCGTGTGACTTGTGTTGTATTGCTCTAGACAATAGAACGGTTCATTCTCTCGGAGCGTTTAGCGCTCAGGATGTTTCTGAGTTTCATAATAGCCTGCGCATGAAGCTGGCATACGCGGGATTCTGACACGTTTATAGCTTCGCCTATTTCTTTTAATGTCATGTTTTCATGGTAATAGAACACAAGCAGCATTCTTTCGCGCTCGGGGAGTTTTTTGAGCGCTGCTTCAAGTTCGCGCTTGGCATCTTTTTTCTCTATTTCTTCTTCGGGGCGGGCAGAATTTTTGTCCTCAATGGTATCGATTATCTCAACACTGTCCTCGCCTGTGCCTTTTTTATCATAAAGCGAGTCAACCGATGTGTCCGAGGCTAAAATTTCTTCTATTTTTTCTTTTTCAACACCCATAACATCGGCTATTTCTTTTGTTGTAGCCGCTCTGCCGAGTTCCTGTTTAAGTCTTTCGGCTGTTAATTTTACATCTTTTATTTTCTTTCTTATGGTGCGCGGCAGCCAGTCTGATGAGCGTATTCTGTCGATTATGGCGCCTCTTATTCTCATAAGAGCATATGTTTCAAACTTCGCACCTTTGTTGGGGGAAAATTTTTCAATGGCATCTATAAGACCCTCAACACCATAGCTTGCAATATCTTCATAAGAAAAACTCGGGGGAAGATTCACTTTAACGCGTCCGATTACATAACGGGTAAGATAAATATACTGTACAATTAACTTATCGCGCACAATTTTATTTGTGCGATCGGTATAATATTCCTCCCAGAGCGCTTTAAGCTCTTCATCGGACAATCTTACTATTTTTTTATATGAATCGACCTCAATGTTTTGCTGATCCATCGCAATTTTATATCCCAAGTCCTCTTTGATAATATTGTCATTTAATCTGGGGCTTTTGACATCATATATCTATATGAAAACATTTAATTTTATTCGCTTTATCGGATGATGTTCCGATGTGTGTGATTAAGTAGAATATTACTTGTTACAAAATGCGTAACAATTAAATATCCCTAATCAGCCGCGCACGCGGCTTTATTTTTACGAACGCCGCTCGAGCACTTGCGCGACGCGCAGTGCAAGAGCAAGTGAGTCTTGAGAATGTGAGCACACGCACAGCGCCGATGATATTTAGCTCTTGGCGAAGAATGAGCCATAGAGATAAATATGCAAAGCCCGGCGGGCTTGTGCGACGCCAAACCGCTATGCCTTCGTGCAAGAGATATTTATTAATCTATTGTTTCATACAATGATGACGCTTCGTTTATTGAAACATTGCCGGAGGGGATTTTTAGCACGCGGACTGTTTTTATGGTGTCTTTAAATTCTATTGTTATAATATCGCCGGCTTTAAGGATTTTAGCGGGCTTTGAGGGGTTGTTGTTTACAAAAACCCTTGCGCTTTCGCAAACGGAGTTTGCAACAGTTCTTCTTTTTATCAGTCTTGATACTTTTAAAAATTTATCTAATCGCATTTTACGATTTTCACCTCGTATTCAGGGTGTTCAAGAAGTCTTTTTTTAATTTGTTCAAACGTCAAAAAACCTTCCTGTGCGCCGAATTTTTCAATTACTGCCGCGGCATTTATCGAAGCGTACGCAAGCGCCTTGACTACATCGGGGCCGATTTTTTGAATTGCAGCCACAAAAGTTGAGCTGAATGCGTCCCCTGCGCCCAGAGTTGACACTACTTTTGCTGCAAACTCGGGTGCGTGATAGAAATTTTTGCCGTCATAGCAGTATACGCCGTATTTGCCATCAGTAATCACGGCTATGGAATCTTCCCTGCAATGAAGTTTTTTAAGCATTGTAACTACATCGGGATGGATTTCTTTTTTAGAGAATTTTTCATCTTTTGTGTCGGGGCGAACCTGAATCTTTGTAAGCATTGAGGCTTCTTCTTTATTCATTACCACAATTTTTGCAGTCTTTAAAATGTTGTTAAAATATTTTTCACCTTTTTTAATTGCCGTGCTTCCCGCGTTTATTGCAAGGTTTATCCCGTTTTTGCCGGCAAAGTCCGCGATTTTGTCCAGAAGTTTGTTTGTATCCCCTGCAAGCGGAGCTACATAGAGCCATTTTGCCTGTTTGAATACATTAAAATCTATCTCATCCTCGCTTATGGAGGCATTTGCACCCCTGTGGGCAAGAACCGTCCTGTCGCCCTGAAAGCTTACAAGTATGATGGAAAAACCGGTCAGGTTATCTTCGGATTGTATTACATTTGAAATATCCACTCCGTCGCGTTTCATTTTTTCTTTTATAACCGGTGCTATCTCGTCATTTCCCAGTTTTATTACAGTGGTGGTTTTGAGCCCTAAATTTGCAAAATTTGCCGCGGTGTTGATTCCTCCTCCGCCAATATTTCTTGAAAAACCGTCTATTTCTACCTTTGCTCCGTATGGAAATGACATAAACTCGGTTTTCTTTTTAAGAGAATTAACGGAAACTATATTAGCACTGTCGCTTTCCACAAATACATCAAGAGTTGCCGAGCCTATGGTGATAACATCAAACATTTTATTTTCCTCTTTGAAATTGTCTTTTCTTTATTATACATACTATAATAACTTTATACAAAGGAAAATTATGTTTTTAAACGGTATAAAATTACTTAATTTCAGAAATTATGACGCGTTAGAGCATAATTTCAAAAAAAGGATAACACTTTTTGTCGGGAAAAATGCACAGGGCAAAACGAATCTGCTGGAGGCCGTTTACTACCTTAGCGCGCTTAGCTCCAACAGAATTAAAAAAGACTCGGAGCTTATAAAATTTCACAAAGAAAGCTGCCTGATACAGGCGCAATGTACAAAAAATGACGTGGAAGTTGAGCTTGAAGTCTTTATAAATCCGCCTAAAAACAAGGTCTTAAAAGTTAACGGGATTAAAAAAAATAAATCACAGGAGTTTTTAAGAGTTTTAAAAGCGGTGAATTTTTCAAGCGCCGACTTAATGCTTATGCGCGGTGAACCTTCCGACAGAAGAAAATGGCTGGATATGGCAATATGTCAGGTTTATGGCGCCTATCGCGACAAACTTGCAAACTACAATAAAATCCGCCTGCAAAAGAGCAATTTTCTTGCAAATTTCACAACTGATGAAGGACTGCTTGACGCCTTTAATATCCAGATGTCAATTGCCGCGGCAAATATTGTGTATTTAAGGATTAAGTTTCTAAAAGAGCTTGAAAAAATTGCAAAACAAAAGCATAAAACGGTTTCGCAGGGAGAAACGCTTAAACTTGAATACGACTGCGAATTGGGAGATGATTGCACCGTTAAAGAGTTATCGGAATTGATTTATGATAGGCTTTGTGCTCTGAGAAATGATGAAATGCGCCGTGCGCAGTGCCTTTTCGGGCCGCACAGGGATGATATTTCATTTTTTATTAATGAAATAGATGCCAAAAAATATGCTTCCCAGGGCCAGCAGCGAACCCTTGTGCTTGCGCTTAAACTTGCCGAACTTGATATAATAAAAGAAAAAACGGGTGAAGTCCCCATTTTACTTCTGGATGATGTTCTTGCGGAACTTGACAATGTGCGGCAAAATTATCTTTTAGGGGCAATAGAAAAAGATATTCAAACTATTATTACAAGTGTTGATACGCTTGCATTTGATGAAGAGTTTTTATCGGATGTGGATATAGTTAAAATTTCAAACGGCGCAAAAGTTTAATATAAAAGGCTCCTTTTTGGGGAGCCTTTTTAATCCTTGCGTTTTAAATGCTGTCTTTACTCTTCTTCTTTTTTCTTTTTCTCGTCGATTTCTTCCTGGGTCAGTTCGCCTGCGGCTTCAAGATACATATCAATTACTTCATCTGCTTCTTCAACTGACATTTCAAGATCTACCTTGGGAGCTTCGCCCTGATAACCGTCGATGTTTGCTGCCATTTGTTGTGCCTTGTAACCGTATGCTTCATTTTGAGCATTGTTGAGTTTGGTTCTGAGGGCTGCTTTGATGTTGCCGTATTCTTTTGCGTCTTTGATAAGGTCTGCAAACTCATTGAGGTTGCCCAGTTTGTCATCGGCTTCACCGAATGCGTCGTCTATTACATTGTCTACAGTGTTGCCGTCAAGTTCGGAGTAAACATTTTCGCCTAAAATCGGGTCATATACCGCACTCATATATTCATCGGTAACAAATTTTTGATATCCTTCGGCATTTTTGCCATTATTCATTGTGATGTTAAATGTACCTGTGATTAATGAGTTGTTTATGTTCAGGAAGTCTTCTTCACCGCCTGCGTCGCCGCGGGATTGGGTTTTTTCGGTAAACGAACTTAAGTCAATATCTTTAATGCCAAGTTGTTCGGCGGTGAGGAATTCGTAATCGCGGTTGGTGTGTTCGGTGTTCAGAACAAGGACATTTTTAAGCTCATCACCGTTTATGTGACCGTCTTTGTTTGTGTCAAACAGTGCCATTTCTTCCATACCGTCAGTGCCGTTTGCGCCGACCATTTCGGTAAAGTCATTTAATACGCCGTCTTGATTTCTGTCGATAACAAATTCATAGCTGTTGTCGCCCACATGGAAGCCTACAGGGTCAGTGTGTTTTACTTCGTCTTTTACTGTTTCATCCGATGCGCCCCTGTTAATCTTAACGTCGGGATAGTTTTTCTTGATTTCGGCTTCAAGCGCGTCATATGTTCCTTTTGACTTGTCGTCGCCTATGGGAAGAGTTACCTCTTTTTCGCCAAGAGTGTAGCCAATGCCGCCGCCGGGCCACAGTCTTGTTAATGTGTAGGCTGTTTCTTTCCAGCTGAAGTTGTTGTTTTTCATTTCGGTAACGATTTTGTCGTTTTTAATAGCCTTGTCCATTTCGGCAACCTGCAGGTCATCCCTTTGGACTGCGCCTTCTACTTTACCGAAGCTGTCTTCAAATTTTCTGTATATTGCTTGAGCATCAGCTCCGTGACCCCAGGGGATGACCGGTCTGCCGTCATCTCCGTGCGAAATACCTGTTGAGGGATAGAGTTCTTTTATGGTGTCAAGCATTTCTTTTTTGGAGAAACCGGCGCCCTGCATATCTTCTATAAGACCTTTATCCAGTGCGTCAGAGAATGACTTTAACTGTGCGTTGTTTGTGCTGTACTGGTCAACGCCGGGGGTTTGAGCGGCGATATTGCCTTTGTATTTATTTATTACCGCATCTTTATCGGCAGTCGTAGCAAGTTCTGTTTGGTTTTCCCTGTTTGCCATACGGGAGGTATATTTGCCGAGATAACCGTCTGCCAAATCTTCTTTTGCGGGAGTAAATATAGGTACTGAAGGATCGGTATCTGATGTTTGATAGCTGCCTGCAGCGTCTGTCATATTGTTTTTTGTTAATTTCAAAAGGTCTAAGGTGCTCTTTGTAGTTGCATATTGAGAGTTTAAGCCGTCTATGTCGCCTACAAGACCTTCCATTTCGCCGACAATGCCGTTGAGTTCACTTTGAGGAGTTCCAAGTTCTTCAATGGCTTTGTCAATACCTACTCTGCCGTTTGTAATTTGCGAGTTAACAAGACCCATTTGCTCAATCATAAAGTCGGTAAGAGTTTTTTCTCCGCCGTTTCTTTTTGAGTGGCTGTCGCTTTGGTAGTGATAAAGTGCATTATCAACTGCCTGGTCAACCCTTCTTTTTGAAGTTGCTTCGTATTCTTCCGTATCTGCTACGATTTTAGCAACTTTATCGGCTATTTGTGTTTTTAATTCATCAAGCTCATCTTGTTTATCGGAAATTTTTTCTTCAATTTCCTTGATTTTATCGTCAAATTCTTTAATTTTATCTTCAAGTGTTGCAATTTGTTGGTTAATTGTAGCTTTTTCAGTTGTGGAGTTAAAGTATTTTTGTTTAAACAACTGTGAAAGAGCATCTTTTTGCTCTGTTCTTGATTTTGAGTAAATGCTGTTGAGGTTGCCGGTGACTTTTGTCAAGTCTTGCGCTCTTTTGACATCCAGCATGTTTGCATTTAAGTCTGTTCCCATATTATTTTCCTTTCGCACCTGTTTGTGATATTGTCGTAATTCCTTGTAACATCCATACTAAAACTGAGCGTACAAATAGATATTCGGCACGCTCAGCTAAAACTTTATAGTTTGGATTGTATTATTTTACAATTCTTAACAATATCAATATAATTTACATCCTGGGAACTTTGAGATTGTCCTCAAGTATGACAGGGAGTTTCTTTCCCTTTTTGGCTTTGTAGTGTAAACCGGGGGAAACAATGCCGGAGAGCAGTCCTACTCCGCCGCCAATTGAGCCGCCTATTATAAGCCCTGTTATGACATTACCGCCTGCAACACCTATTGCAGCGCCCAGGCCTGTTCCGACTCCCCCTATTGAAAGAGTGTATGCGGTAATTTTTTTGGCAGTGTCTTTACCTGTCATTTGCAGATAGTCTTTTTTGCCTGATATTTTAGCCGTTATCGGGATATTTTTACCGTCGGGGAATATTATGTGGGTAAAATTAACACAAACAATTGCATTTCTTGAAAACCATCTCGGTTTTTTAATTTTTGTAATTTTTGCAATCAGTGAAGAATTTTTAGGGATAATGCAGGTTCCTTCCTGTGTCATGAGATTATCCAGAAATTCAAACTGCACAAAGTCGCCTTCTTTATAATATTTGGAATTAAAATTCTGTGCAAAGGCTATTTCTATCACATTTTCCTTTTGTACAATACTTGCAACATTTGTGACTTTTACAAGGTTGACTTTTGAATGCTCATACCCTATAAGATGTTCAACTGCAACATCCTCATCGCATGGCGGGTTTTCAAAATCCTGTGCAAGTGCTGCCTGTGCAAATACGAGGTTTGCAAAAGACAACATAAGCATGGTGCAAAGTACTTTTTTTAATTTCATAAATTCTCCTTATGATTCGGAATCAAGCAGCTTTCTTCTTTGTGCCGCTTCAAATTCAAAACATTTTTTAACTATAAAACTCATCTCTTTTTCGCTTATGGTTATAAACATTAAAGATGTTGAATAATAAGTCTTTTGCCCTATTTCTACGGGTCTTATTTTTATTATTTGCGCAACGGTGGATATTGAGCCTTCTTCAAAAAGCATGCGCAGTTCTATTTTGGAAAATTTGGATACATCTTCTTCCAGCAGGAGTTTTATACCCTTTGCGCTTATATTTTTTGAGGTTGCCTGAATTGTTTTTTTAGAATCGGGTGATATGAGAGTAAGAATGGTTTTAATATTAAGTTCAACCCTTATATATTCTCTTCTTTGCATTTTATCAACGTTCAGGGGAAGTGAAAGCAGGCATTCGTTTTTTAAACAAGTGATAAATTTACACTTGAGTTTAAAAACCCCGCCGTTTGTATATGCGTATAGTTCTACATCTTGATTGGGTATGCAGTTAAATGCAAGATGCTTGTTTTTGGGTTTTGAAATTATTATATTTGTGTCCGTTTGTTTTTCAAATGTACTGAAAAAACGCACGGCACCACCCGGAGTTCTTATAATAAGCTCTGTTTTCTGGCCCTGCTTTATGTAATCCAAGTATTCGTTCATGTCGGTTTTAATTATATCAGATTGATTGTTTTTTGAAAACGATAAAATAATTCAAATCCCGAAAAGATTACCCATGCGGCTATTTACAAACAGTCTTAAGACTTTTATTATTCTTATAGTGCATATTCCACTCTCACTCGTAAACTGTTTTGCCCGATAACTCCAAGTTATCGGCTTTTTTTAACACATTCTGAGTGAAAAAACGGCAAGCGTTGAGCTTGACGTTTTGCAACTGTCGATAACCGCCGTTGCGAACGCAGCGCAGCGAAGTGAGCGAAGCAATCTTTGATTGCACAGGCGGGAACACATTCTGAGTGAAAAAACGGCAAGCGTTGAGCTTGACGTTTTGCAACTGTC
>ERZ1090881.169-NODE-169-length-33052-cov-35.670212_pt1 | contig 33052 bp, 52 predicted proteins | sample MGYA00478470_ERZ1090881 | MGnify/ENA primary metagenome ERZ1090881 (study PRJEB33644, sample SAMEA5815736) | chicken gut metagenome | biome: Chicken; feature: Gastrointestinal Tract; material: Caecum | place: Ireland | collected 2019-01-01 | study: A study of the...
CTGCGGCAGGAGATCGAGGACGAATACCGCGACTGGTGCGACCACCCGGAACAAAACAGCGACTTCCTGACAAAGCGAATGGGAATCCGAGCCGGGTTCAAGGAAGTTTCGGTGACGGACTACGAAAAGGTGCTTGCCACCAAAAAGGCGATGCCGGACTTGACCGGCGACGCCTGCACGGTTGGCATTGACTACGCCGAGTTGAACGACTGGGCGGCGGTCAACCTGCATTTCCGGCGCGGCGAGGATCGGTTTGATATCAACCACGCCTGGATTTGCGCGCAGGCAAAAACGCTGCCGCGCGTGAAAGCGCCCTGGCAGGAATGGGCGCGCGAGGGAACCGTGACGGTGGTGCAGGATGTGAGCATATCGCCGGATTTGATCGCGCAGTACATTGCGGACGCCGCCAGGCGGTATTCCATCCGCTGCCTTGCGCTTGATCATTTCCGCTGGACGATGCTTGCCGAGAGCCTGCGCAAAATAGGGTTTGACGCAGCCGATAAAACAAGGGTTAAGCTGGTGCGGCCATCCGATATTATGCAAGTTGACCCGGTGATTCAGAACTGCTTTGACCGGCATCTATTCCATTGGGGAAACAACCCGTGCCTGCGCTGGGCGGTGAACAACACCAAGCGCGTGCGCAGCAGCCGCGCGGCGGGCGTGGACACGGGAAATTTTGTGTACGCAAAAATCGAGGCGAAGAGCCGGAAAACAGACCCGTTCATGGCGCTTGTGGCGTCTATGGTCGTTGAGCCTGTTTTGGGCAACGGCCAGACCGTGAGCCTGCCGCCGGTTGGGGCGTTTGTTTTTTGAGGTGCAAAAATGACAGTTGACTTCAAGCATCGTTTTGGTTCAAAGGGGAAGCCCTTGTATCCGGGTTACGTAATAGCATATATTACGCACTACGTAGCAATCCCAGAGGATACCGAGCATTTTAGCCGGACGGAAATCGAGGAGCTGATTGAAAATATTTTGCGGGATAGCGTCGATAACGCGATTAAAGAGCTTCGCCGTGCAGAGATCACTGTGGACGGAAAAGGGATGGTGTTCAAAGATGAAAAGAAAGACCTTCACAAAGCAGCTGATGGCCAAGGGAATCCAGCGGAATGAGGCCGCGTATCTTTCCAGCGAGATCTGCAAGACGCACTTCCCAAGGGGCACCTCCTACGCAATCGGCACTTGCATCCTGGCGCATGTCATGGCCCCGACGCAAGTGAGAATGGAAACATACGCGGGGTATTATATCAATGCGTACAGTGAGATCTGCCCAAACGGGCCGGTTCTCCCCAACCTGTTTTTGCCCGTCGTTGTCGCTCTTCAGGCAGCGGAGCGGATGATCACAGAGATCGCGATCCGTCGCGCAGAGGATGCAATTTTTTATGCCGACAACACCATTGTGTTGCAGGCAGACCCTAAACAATATCCTGACCTCGTGCAGTGTATTGCGCGGGGAATGGCCGTTTTGGATAGGTGGTAAAAATGCTGAGAGAGATCAACGGGAAAGTGTGGTTCTGCTGCCCGCAGTGCGGCAAGAAGATCCACCCGGTAGCGCCGGGCGCCCGGGGCGTGTACGTGGTGTGCAAGCAGCGCCGGGCCGACGGCAAGCGCTGCAACTGGCGCGGCGAGTGCTGCTGGCCGAAAGACGCCGCCGTATGGAAGCCTTTATAAAACAAAATATTTCGTGAGCCTTTGAGCCTGTATTTTTCGGAAACCCCGAAAAGTGCAGGCTCTTTTTTTGTGCCGTGAATGGGGTGAAGTATGGCAATCAACTTTTTCAAATGGCTGGTCGAAAAGACCGCCAAAACGACCATCGTGGATTGCGCCGACCTCTTTTGTGCGGCGCAGGACTACCTTGTGCGCGACCTGTGCTTTCATGCGTGCGTGGATATGATCGCGAACGCTATCGGGCGATGCGAGTTCCGCACCTACAAGCGCGGCAAAGAGGTGCGGGAGCGTGAGTACTATATGCTCAACGTGGAGCCGAACACAAACCAAAACAGCACGGATTTTTGGCATAAGGTGATTTGGCAGTTGTACACGACCAACGAAGCCTTGATTATTTCCACGCGCTCGCGCACCGGCATTGAAGGGCTGGCGTGTGCCGATAGCTGGACGATGAACGGGGGATACCCGCAGCGGCAAAACGAATACACGAACGTTCAAGTTGGCGAAATGAGCTATACCAAGACGTTCCGCGAAAATGACGTTATCCACCTGCGGCTGAATGCAAAAGACATCCGCCCGGTGCTTAATGCAATGGCCGCCAGCTACGCCAACCTGCTGAACGCCGCGCAGACGTTCTACACGACCCGCAATGGCGTGCACCTAAAGCTGCACATCGCAACCATCGAATCGAAAAAAGATGGGTTCAAAAAAGCGCTGGACGAGCGAATCCGGCAGGAGGTTGTACCCTACCTGAAAAGCGCCACCGGCATTTTGCCGGAGTTTGACGGGTACGAGTACACCGTGCAGGAATTTGGCGACGGCAGTGGGGCAACGTCCGATGAAATCCGCAAGCTTGTGGAGGACGTGTTCAACATGACGGCGCGGGCGTTCGGAATCCCGTCAGTGCTCATCAACGGCTCTGTGGAAGGGACGGCGGACGCCAACAAGCGGTTCTTGACCTATGTTATCGACCCGCTGTGCGACCAAATCCAGGAAGAGATCAACCGCAAGCGCTACGGGTACGAGGCATGGCAAGGCGGCAGCTACGTCCGCGTAGACAGCAGCAGCATCATCCACTTTGACATCTTCGAGAACGCCGTCAACATCGAAAAGGTGGTCGGCAGCGGCATTTTCTCCCTTAACGATGTGTTAAGGGCAGCCAACCAGGAACCCATCGACGAGGAATGGGCCGACGCCCACTATATGACGCTGAATATCTCGACGATGGGCGAACAGACGAGAACACTCGGAGGGGGGTGAAACAGATGAAAAACAAGCAGTTTTTTGCGATCCAGCAGCTGGACCGCGGCGCCGACATCTACATCTTCGGGGATATTGTCCACTATCCCTGGACCGAACAGGGTGAGGCGTCCGGCATGAGCATCGTGAACCAGATCAAAAACCTGGACGTGGACGAGATCCGCGTACACATCGACAGCTACGGCGGGTCGGTATCGGAGGGGTGGGCGATCTATAACGCCCTGCGGCAGCACCCGGCCAAGATCGTCGCCTACGGCGACGGCTTTGTGGCCAGCGCAGCCCTTTTCCCCTTCCTGGCCGGGGATGAGCGCATCGCTTCCAGCCTGAGCGCCTACTACTTCCACCAGGTGATGATTTCGGCCAGAGGCTACGCCGACGACTTGCGGGCGGCCGCCGATGAGGCGGAAAAAATGACCGAGATCGGCATCAACGCCTTTGTGGAGCGCACGGGTATGGACGCCGACCAGGTGCGGCAGCTGATGCAGGCCGAGACCTGGATGATGCCCGCTCAGGCCCTGGACTGCGGGCTGGCAACTTCCATCACCACCGATGGGGCGCTGCCTATCGCTCAGGATGCAAAACGGGCTGTCATGCAGCGGGTGCTGAACCCGCCCGATGAAACCAAACCCAAAGAAAAACCCAAAGAAGAGCCTGCCGAAAAAACCTTGATGCAGGCCCTTGCAGAAATCATCTGAAGGAGGCAAAAAGATGAAAAGCAATGACATGAAAATCACCGTGCAGCAGGCGCGGCAGGAAGCCCGCCAGAAAATGGTGGAGGCGCTGAAGAACAACGACAGCGAGGCGTACAGCGAGGCTTTCGACCAGATGTTTGAGGCCATCGCGCAGGGCGTCCGTGAAGAGTATGACCAGAAGCTGGAGGATATGCGAGAGAGCCGCGACACCCAGGTTCTGGCCGCGCGCGGCGTCCGCCAGCTGACCAGCAAGGAGCGCGACTACTACCAGAAGCTGGCCGAGTGCATGAAGGCCGCCGACGTCAAGCAGGCGCTGGTCAACGCTGACCTGGCTATGCCCAAAACTATCATGAACGCCGTGTTTGACGAACTGCAGACCAGCCACCCGCTGCTGTCTCACATCCAGTTCCTGCCGACCGGCGGCGTGGTCGAAATGCTGATGAGCCAGAACGGCCAGCAGAGCGCCCTGTGGGGCAAGCTGTGCGACCCCATCGTGCAGGAACTGCTCGCGGGCTTCACGGTCGTGGACATGACCCTCAAAAAGCTGTCGGCGTTCATTCCCGTGTGCAAGGCCATGCTGGAGCTTGGCCCCGAGTGGCTGGACAGCTTTATCCGCCAGGTGCTGTATGAAGCGCTGGCGAACGGCCTTGAGGTCGGCTGCGTTACCGGTGACGGCAAGGACGGCCCCATCGGCATGAACCGCCAGGTTGGCGAGGGCGTTTCTGTGACGGACGGCGCGTACCCGGAGAAATCGCAGATCGAGGTGGATTCTTTCGACCCTGCCACCATCGGCAACCTGCTGTCCATGCTGGCCGTTGACCCGGCGGGCAAGCCGCGCACGCTGCGTGATGTCATCCTCGTTGTCAATCCGCAGGACTACTACCAGCTGGTCATGCCCGCCACCACCATCATGGGCGGCGACGGCACCTACCGCAACAATATTCTCCCCTACCCCATCACCATCATCCCCAGCATCGCGCTGACTGATCGCGGCGACGCCATTATCGGCATTGGCTACAAGTATTTTGCCGGTGCCGGTATGCAGCGCGAAGGCCGTATCGAGTACAGCGACCACTACCACTTCCTGGAGGATGAGCGCGTCTACCTCATCAAGCTGTACGCCAACGGCTTCCCGATGGACAACAACGCGTTCCTGCGTTTGAACATCGCGAACCTGCGCCCGGCGACCCTGCAGGTGACCACGCTGACCCCGCCCGCCGCGTCCGACAATGACAACCTTGCGAGCCTGCGCCTTGGCGCGCTGGCCCTGTCCCCGGCGTTCGCGGCTGCTACTCTCAACTACACCGCCAGCACGACCAACGCAAGCAACACCATCATGGCGATTCCCGCTGACGCCGGCGCGACTATCGAAATCACCAACACCCACGACACCGACCAGACCGACACCTACAGCAACGGCGCGGCCATCAAGTGGGCGAACGGCACCAACACCGTTAAGGTCAAGGTCACCGCTGCCAACGGCACCGCTACCCAGACCTATACCATCACCGTGACCAAGATGGGGGAATAACGCCCCCGGCCGAACGCGGGCTTATCGGCTCGGGGGAAATCGGAAAGGCCAGAATCGAGGTGTAAGACATGGCTTATACGCCGACACAGTGGAATTACGGCGACAAGATCACCGCCGAAAAAATGAACAAGCTGGAGCAGGGCGTCCAGAATGAACAGGTCGGGCCCCAGGGGCCTGCTGGACCCAAGGGAGAAACTGGGCCACAAGGCCCGGCCGGTCCCAAGGGCGAAACCGGCCCGGCAGGTCCGACGGGGAAAACCGGGGCACAAGGCCCGGCTGGTGCTGACGGCAAGTACGTAACCGCAATTGCGCTCACTACTACCGGCGGCGCGGTGACCGGCGGGACCGCGACTTTTAACGACGAGAGCACGCTCCCCATCACGGTCACCACATCGGAGGGCGACGCATGACCCGGCAGACTGTACCCGCCTACCTGCTGGCGGACGTAAAAAACTACCTCAACATTACGTGGGATGACGAGGCTACCAACGCCAAAGTAAACGGGCTGATCGCTTCGGCTGCTGCCTACCTGGACAGCAAGCTGGGCGGTCAGCCCGACTACGAGGCGGACGGCATGGCCCGCACCCTGCTGATGGAGTGTGTGCGCTATGCGCGGGACAGCGCCCTGGATGTGTTCGAGAGCAACTACCAGGCGCTGATCCTGACGGCACAAAACGAAAGCCTGGTGATGCAGAATGCCGTGGAAAGCGCCCTACAGACCCAGGACTGACAACGGGGTGACGCAGAATTTTGGCGACGGCGTGGTGAAGATCTACACCGTGACCAACAGCGCGCAACCGGGCTACCAGCCAGTGCCCGCCCTGACGCTGAAATGCACGCTGCGCTATGAGGAACAGCGGCTCGGCATCCAGCGGTATTACAGCGGGCGGCAAAATCAAGTCGAGATCGAACGCGTCTTGCGGGTGCCGCGCTATAGCGGCATCACAAACCAGGACGTGGCCGTGACCGAAGACGGGCGGCAGTTTCGCGTAGACATGGTGCAGAACGTCACAGACGTCTACCCGGCAAGCCTTGACCTTACGTTGGCGAAAATCGAGCAGGAAATCGAGGTGAGCGCGCCGTGAAATGGTACGAAAGAATCATTGCGGCTCACACCGCCGTAACTGATGCTGTGAGCCATTGCGAACGGCTGAAATCCAACCGCTATTTTGTGTGGCAGGAGGACAGCCGGAGCGACTTTGAGGCGGACGACCGGCACGGTGAAAAGGCCGTAGAGGGCACGACCGACCTGTACACAAAGCAGGAGTTTGACCCTTGGGCCGCCGCTTTTGAAGCCGCGCTGGACGCCGACGGCGTTATTGCGTGGAAACTCAACAGCAAGCAGTATGAGGAAGAAACCGGCTTCCACCACTATGAGTGGGTGTGGCAGGTTCCGAAGGAGGCGTGACGCATGGCGAAGTGGACGATGGAGGGCATGAGCGAGTACATCGCCTACCTGCAAAGCATCGCCAACGTGACCGATGAGGCCATCGGCGCGGGCGTCTATGCGATGGCGGAGGTCGTGGCCGACAAGGTCCGTGACAACATCCGGTCGCTGCCGACTGTCAGCAATGAGGCCAACATCGCCACCTACCGGCAAGGGTACAGCCGTCTGTCTGACCTCGAAAAGCAGGGGCTGCTGGAGGGCTTCGGCGTCACCCCGATGCAGGACGATGGAGGATACAAAAATGTCAAGCTGGGCTTTGACGGCTACAACAGAGTCAAAACCAAAAAGTACCCGAACGGACAGCCCAATGTCCTGATCGCTCGGGTGACGGAAAGCGGCAGTTCCTACCGGCAAAAGACCCCCTTCATGCGCACAGCGGTCAACGCTTCCCGCAAAGAAGCCCTGGAAAAGGGCCGGGAGTCGGTGGACCGTGTGCTGGGGGACATATCGGACAAATAAGAAGGCGGATACGGCCCGGCATCCCGGGCGCGTCCGCATTACCCGGCGTGTCCATTGTGGACACGCCCTGTTTTTTGAAAGGAGAAGACTATGGCTGTTACGATCGGCTTTTCCGAGCCGTATGTGGCCAAATACAGCTTCAGCGGCGGCAATGTCACTTACTCGGGCGGCATGAAGCTGGGGCGCGGTGTCAGCATGACCATCGAGGCCAATATCGCCGAGGACAACGACTTCTTCGCTGATGATGTGGTGGCCGAGAGCGAGACCGGCGCGGTGACGTCGCTCAACGGCACGATGACTATTGACGGCATGGAGGAAGAAGTCGCCGCTTTCGTGCTGGGGCTGCCCGAAGCGACCCAGGAAGAGATCAACGAGGAACAGGTGGATGTCTATGACTATGACGACCGCATGAATCCGCCCTACCTCGGTCTGGGCGGTCTGCGGATGGTGCAGATGAACGGTGTCAAGTACTGGGAGCCCTGGGTGCTGACGAAGGTCAAGATCTCGATTCCCAACGAAGAGATGAACACCAAAGAAGATCAGATCGATTGGCAGACCCAGGAGATCCCGGTGCCGATCCTGCGCGACGACACGGCCAACCGGCGGTGGAAGCGCGTCTTTGCGCGTCAGACCACCAAGGCGGCGGCACTCAACATCCTTAAGGGCTATCTGAAGATTGTGGAGGCGTGATATGTTTGTGGACATCATGGGCATCAAATACCCGGCGTCTTATACGATCCGAGCTCAGAACCTCATCGACAAGCAGTTTGGCGGCCTGGATCAGATGGGCAGCAAGATGCAGGAGGTGGGGGATGCCGGCAAGTTCGACCTGATCGCCGATTTGCTGGCGATCCTGATCGACGGCGGCGTCACCCGGGGGCGTGTCGAATGTGAGCTGCTGGGCACCGAGTACGATGGCCCGGCGGCGATTTCTGCCGAGGCCATCAAGCAGCTGCTCAAGCCTGGCGAGGTGTTCGACCTGTATCCCGCCCTGATGGATGAGATTCGGGACGGGTACAAAACCACCATCAAGCTCAAGCCCCCCAAGGCAAAAAACGTAAAAGCCACGCCGTGAGAATCACCACGGCGTGGCTGATCGGGACCGGGCTGCATGAAGGGCTGACCCTGGCCCAGGTGTATGCGCACAAACCGGGCGAGATCATCGACCTGTACAGCCAGGAAGCAATCCGCGCAGGCGCCGAAGAAAAACGGGAAATCGAGACGATAGAAGATCTTTTGAAATTGAGGTGATCGCTTGGCTGTAAACATCGGCCCAAAAATCGGCATTGACGGCGAAGCGCAATACCGCAAAGAGCTGAACAGCATCATCCAGCAGGCCAAGACACTGGCCAGCGAGATGAAGGCCGTGACCTCTGTTTTTGACAAAAACGACAACAGCCAGGCCAAGCTGACTGCTCAAACGCGGGTGCTGACCAAGCAGATCGAGGTCCAGCAGCGCCGGGTGGAACAGCTGCAGAAAGGCCTGGACGCGGCGGCGAAAAAGTACGGCGAGACCGACAGCCGGACCCTCAAATGGAAGCAGGCCGTCAACGATGCGACGGCCGAGCTGAACAGGATGCAGGCCGAGCTGAAGCAGACTACCAGCGAAACCGACGACCTCGGTGATGAGCTGGAGTCCGCCGGCCGCCAGGTGTCCAGTCTGGGCGACATTATCAAGGGATCCTTCCTCGGCAATCTGATGGCGGACGCTGTCAGCAACATTGTCAGCGAGCTTGGCAATCTGGTCAGCGAGGGCGCGAAGGCTGCCGATGCCCTGACGAAATTCCGCTCGACGATGGACTTCGCCGGCTATGACGCCGGTACCATCGAAGAGACCGCCGACGCCCTGCAGGATTACGCCAGCCGCACGGTCTATGACCTGCAGACCGTTGCAAACACAACGGCGCAGCTGGCCGCCAACAGTGTGCCGGATTTTGAGGCACTGACCGAGGCCGCCGGCAACCTGAACGCCGTGGCCGGCGGCAATGCCGATACATTTCAAAGCGTTGCGATGGTGCTGACCCAGACGGCCGGCGCCGGAAAGCTGACCACCGAGAACTGGAACCAACTTGCCGACGCCATCCCCGGCGCTTCCGGCGTGCTGCAGCAAGCCATGCTGCAAAACGGCGCCTATGTGGGGAATTTCCGCGAGGCGATGGAGAACGGCGAGATCAGCGCCGAGGAATTCAATTCCGCTATCATGCAGCTCGGCAGCAGCGACGAGGCAGTGAAGGCCGCGCAGTCTGTCAGCACCATCGAGGGGGTAGTCGGCAACCTGCAAGCGACTTTCACCGACTTTATCGCCTCCCTGCTGACCGATGCCGGCGGTATGAGCGTGATCACCTCCGGCATCAAAAGCTTGTCGCAGGGCTTTCAGGACCTCTTTTCCCACATCGACACCAGCAGTCTGAGCGCGGCTTTTTCCAGTTTCCTGGCCTATCTGCCCACGCTAGTCCCCCAGATGATGGCGCAGGGGGTCAGCCTGCTCCAGGCTCTCGGGCAGGGGATCGTCTCTGCCGTGCCCCAGCTTTTCCAGGCGGCGGTGGGGGTTATCCAGGGGCTTACCGGCTATCTGGCCGAGAACCTTCCCCAGCTTATCACGGCGGGGCTGCAGTCTCTTTTGACCTTCTCGCAGGGGCTCAACGAGGGCGTGGGGAACCTGGTGGACAGCGCCATCGAGATGATTATGACGCTGGCGGACGGCCTGATCGCGTCCCTCCCGGCCCTGATTGAGACCGTCCCGACCATCGTCAGCAACATCGCCAACACCATCAACGAAAACGCGCCGAAGCTGCTGATGGCGGCCGCTGAACTGATCAAAAAGCTGGCGGTGGGGCTTGTCAGCAACATCCCGGTCCTGCTGAGCAATCTGCCGCAGATCATCATGGCCATCGCCGACACCATCACGGCATTCAACTGGCTGAATCTCGGCAGTCAGATCATCAAGGCCATCGGGAACGGGCTGGCCAGTGCTGCCGGCTTTTTAGGCGAGATGGGCAGCAAGACGATCCGGCAGCTGATCGACACGATCAAGTCTGCGGTGTCGCAGCTCCCGAAGCTGGCCCTGCAGTGGGGCAAGGATATGATCACCGGCTTTGTGCAAGGGATCACCAGCAGCGTCGGCAGCATCATCAATGCGGTGAAGAACATCGGCTCCGCGATTGCCAGCTATCTGCACTTCTCCCGGCCGGATGAAGGGCCTCTGCGCCAGTACGAAAGCTGGATGCCAGACTTTATGAAGGGGATGGCCCGGGGCATCGAAGACAACGCCTGGCGGGTGGACGACGCGCTGGGGCGCGTGTCCAACATGATGGTTTTCCGGCCCGAAGCCTACGCGACACAGGCAGCATCGTCTGTATCTACGCCCGGAGGAACCTATGCCGTGTCGCCGATTTCGATCACGGTCAACGCCGCGCCCGGTCAGGATGAAAACTACATCGCCGAGTTGGTTATGCAGAAAATCCAGGCGGCGACAGAAAGGAAAGAGGCGATCTGGGGAAAGTGAGAGGCTATTTTATTTTTGCGTCTAAGGATAGTAGAGACTACAGAATTGGCATCGAAAAATGCCCGACATACCCGGTTGCCCAGCGTGTCATCGAGAAAACCACGGTTTCAGGCAGGTCCGGTGACCTTGTTTTTGATACCGGCGCGTATGCCAACGTAACGCAGGAATACGAGATATATTTCAACGCCAAGCAGATGGGCCTTAGCCCGACAGCGGGATGTCTGGCCCAGTGGCTGCAATCCGGCCGGGGATACCAGCGGCTGGAGGATAACTACCGACCCGACAGCTATCGAATGGCGCTTTTTACTGGCCCGCTCGACATTAACAACTGGATGAATCTTTACGGCCGAGCGACGCTGCAATTTGATTGTCAGCCCCAGCGCTGGTTGAAATTAGGCGAGCAGGCAATATCGATCACGTCGGGGCAGACAATCTATAATCCCGGCATGCCAAGCGAGCCATTGATTGAGGTTGTGGGCAATGGAACGCTGAACATTGGGAAATATACGATTACGATCAAAGATATCACAGGGACCGGTCCCGTGAGTATCGACAGCGAGGCCAAAGATGCTTGGCAAGGGATGAACAACGCCAACGGAAATGTGCAGCTGGAAAATCATCAATATCCAATCATCCAATCCGGCGAGGTAGAGATTACCTATACCGGATTTACGAGTGTATCTATAACGCCGAGGTGGTGGACACTATGAAAATGATGCCGATCCTTTTTGCCGACAATGCAGACGACTATACCACCCAGGGATTGGGTGCACTTGGGGACGCCCTGACTTGCTCAGTGACGGAAGAAATCAACGGCGAATACGAACTCAGGATGACCTATCCGGTGACCGGCCGACGGTATGCGGATATCAAGAACCGCTGTCTCATCTACTGCAAGCCCGACCCGTATCGGGATGCGCAGCCTTTTCGGATCTACCGTATCACGCGTCCGCTCAACGGTATCGTATCCATATATGCTCGACACAAGTTGTATGATCTGAGCGGTATCCCTGTCAACGCTTTTTCGGCGCAGGGCGCAGCAGCTGCATTGGCTGGGCTGAAAAGCAATGCAGCCACAGAAAACCCGTACAGCTTTTGGACAAATCTGGACAACGCCGATACGGCGTTCTCGGTTTCTGTACCGACCTCCACGCGCTCACTCCTGGGAGGCAGTGAGGGCAGTATTTTGGATACGTTCGGCGGGGAATACGAATGGGACAATGATACGGTCCGTTTGTATGCTCATCGAGGAAGCGATAATGGGGTGACCATCGCCTACGGGAAAAACCTGACCGACATCGAGCAGGACGAGAACATTGCCAGTCTTTGCACGGGTATCATTGGCTACTGGAAAAACGGCGAGGATGCAGATCTGGTACAGACGCCGGTTGTCAACGGACCGGGAGAATACAACTTCAGCAATGTCAAAGTTGTAGACTTTTCCAGCGATTTTGAGGATAAGCCCACGGTGGAGCAGCTGCAAGAACGGGCCGAAACCTATGTGAAAGAAAACAAAGTAGGTGTCCCGGATGTATCCATCAAGCTGAGTTGGATTCAGCTCGAGCAGTATTCCGGATACGAGGGGCTGTCCTTGCTGGATCGCGTGAGCCTGGGCGATACCGTGACGGTATATTTTCCGCCCTTGAATGTAGAAGCAACGGCACGCGTTGTAAAAACGGAATATGATGCGCTGCTAGATCACTACATAACGGCGGAAATTGGGAGCGTAAAAGCAAATATCGCAGACACTATTGCCGACCAGCAGCAGCGAATCGACAAGGTGCCTGGGACCAGCGAAATCCAAGAGATTGCCGAACACTGGGCCAGCATCATCATGGGCGCAAAGGGCGGCAGTGTACGCTTTTTGGACACCGATGGAGATGGGCAGCCAGATACCCTGTACATAGCCGATAACCCAGATCCGGCACAGGCCGTTAAGGTGTGGCGCTTCAACTACGAAGGATTCGCCGGAAGTAGTAACGGGTACAATGGACCATTCAGCGTGATTTCTACGTTTGACGGCATGTATGCCGATTTTATTATTGCTGGGGTTTTAAAGGCAATCCAGATTTCCGGCGTGACGATTGATGGCTCTACTATCACGGGTACGACAGTGCGTTCCAATTCAGACGTTGGCAGCGCTTATTTGGCCGAAGGTAAGCTGACCCTATATAACTCCGATGAAAGAGCAATCTTACAGATAGGTCCAGGAGCAACAAAGGAAGAAAGCGCAAACATTAACTTCTTCCTTCCTGATCATGGCTATATCGGCGGAATTTCTGTCGGATGGGACGGATCTTTTGGCCGATTTAACTTCAACTGTGCGGAGAATGGCTTTGTCACGATTCAACGTGTCCAAGTTGGCGAAATGGCTGTATCCAACGAGAAAATGTATTCCGATGGGTATCGAGCACTGGATGGGAATTACTTCTTGCGCAAAAACGGCGGGACGCGCGAGGCGTGGCTTGATCGGATTGCCCTGAACGGCGGGACCATGTATGACCTTTCGTGGCAGCAGATTCCCGGTACAAACTACTATGCGCTTTGCCATAGTTAAGGAGGCACTGATATGCAAACTTATATGGTTGATCTTTCTTCCCCCAACGCGATCCAAATTGTGAACTCCATGCAGGGGGACACGGATCGACAGATTCAAATTCTTCTTTACGATGCAGGCCAGCCTTATACTGTGACAGCCGACGCTGTGAGCGTCTGGTGGCAGGGTCCAGGCGGTGAGGGAAACTTCAGCGACGGAATCACAAAGAGCGGGAACGCTCTGACCATCACGCTGGACGGCAATATGACCGATGTGGCCGGCCGGTACAAGATGGCTGTGAAGCTCAACCGCACTGATGGCAGCATTTCCACCTGGGGCATGATCGTATGCGTGGGCGCTCTGCCTGGCTATGACAGCCAGCCCAGCGGTGACCACTACGATGCGTTCCAGCTGGGCGTTCTGGCGGCGCAGCTTCAAGAGCTGATTTCCGGCAGCACGCCGGATGCCAACGCTGAGCTCATCAATATCCGCACGGGGTGGGATGGGACAAACTACCCGACGGCAGGGGATGCGGTAAGGAGACAGGTGGAGGCTACTAATCAAAATTTACAAAGAATAGCAACGATAAAAGAAAATTATTTTCCTGAAGGTGCAAACAGATTTAATCCTGGTACCACAGAGCCAGGGTTTATTACTGGTTCCACTGGTTCCTTAGGTGGAACTTCTGGGACTTATGTTACTTCTGATTACATTTATGTCCGTGATTGCGCTGGTGGGTATGCTGCGATTTTCCATAAGCTGCCGAACAATGCTTTGAAAAACCTTCCATCAAGAACGATATTTTATGACAATTCAAAAAAAGCGATTTCTGAATCGTATAATGCCGCGTTTGAAACCGGGCCCATTCCTCCAACTGCGTATTATGTGCGTTTCAGTTTTGAGGGTATTTCTAATGCGACAAGCACTATGCTTGTCGCTTCGCTATCTGAAGTATCTGTCCCTTCTGAATTTGTTCCTTATACTCCTCCTCGAACCGGTGCTATAATAAAACCCTCTGTTATTCCGGAAGACCTTAAACGCCCTAATCCGTATAGGTTAATTCTTAACGGAAGTGTAGAAGCTTCTTATGACGGAACAGAAGAAGTCAATGTTAATATTCCAGGCATTACGGATATAGCCACATATTATGAGGCATTATTTCCTGAAGGTGCAAACAGATTTAATCCTGGTACCACAGAGCCAGGGTTTATTACTGGTTCCACTGGTTCCTTAGGTGGAACTTCTGGGACTTATGTTACTTCTGATTACATTTATGTCCGTGATTGCGCTGGTGGGTATGCTGCGATTTTCCATAAGCTGCCGAACAATGCTTTGAAAAACCTTCCATCAAGAACGATATTTTATGACAATTCAAAAAAAGCGATTTCTGAATCGTATAATGCCGCGTTTGAAACCGGGCCCATTCCTCCAACTGCGTATTATGTGCGTTTCAGTTTTGAGGGTATTTCTAATGCGACAAGCACTATGCTTGTCGCTTCGCTATCTGAAGTATCTGTCCCTTCTGAATTTGTTCCTTATACAGAACCAGAGACTGGCTGGAAGTTAAAACCCTCTGTTATTCCAGAGGATATTTCAGGCGGTAGCGATGGATCGTCTAAAGAAACCAATATCGTTGTTGGTTCTAGCGAAGAGGCAGATTTTTCGAGCATTACTGAAGCCGTTTCTTCAATCGTTAATTCTTCGAAGTCCAACGTATTTAACATAATGATAGAGGATGGTGTATACGAAGAAAAAAACATTACCCTTCCAGATTATGTAAATCTAATTGGCATAAATGGTGATTATGATAAAGTATGGATAAAAGGCGAGCTCCCAGATAGTGCTCCTGATAGTGAGATCACACCGTGTTCCACAATAAATCTTACCAAATCCAATACTCTGTCGGGTCTTAAAATAACCGCAAAAAATATGCGATACCCGGTTCATGATGAGAGTGGCAATGCTCAGCATGATTGGACGCGCCTTGTGGAACGTTGCTGGATTGAGCACTACGGCACTGAAGGAGCAAAACAGTATAGAAAAGACAATAACCTAACAGAGACCTCTGGATACAATTCTCTATGGACATCATGTCATGCTTGGGGAGAGGGTGCTTCTCAAGGGGCAGTCTCCCATTTTAACAATTGTGTGTTCCAGTCTATTGAGGCTGCATGGTATGTTCACGAAGGAAAAAATCAAGAAAGTCCTTATTATCATGAATTTAATAACTGTATCTTTAATTCTATAACCCCGTATGGAGGAACATTTTTCAATCGAGTATCGGTAACTATAGAGAATACTAGACAAGCAAGCGATAAAAACAAATTGGTATTTAATGGGTGCCAATTTTCTGGGGCTATTTCTATCAACGCGGTTTACCCGATCCAACTAGTTATAAACGGTGGTGACCCTATGGTCATTGCCAGATGGAAGAATGGAGGATCCTCTATTGTCAGCTACTTTTCTGATAAGTGTTATCCTTTCATCTCCAATCATATGAAAAAATTAATGTACAATGGGGATGACCATCTTACCGGGGGAGAAATACTATCTTATGCAAGTATGCCCAGTAGCGCGATGCCAGTTGTTATAAAAGCTAATTCTGAAACCGATCCGAATCTTTTTGCCGGAATGGCTATCGGAGAAGCAGACAAAGGTGATCCTGTGCTGGTATTATCCGGAGGGTATTTCTATAGTACGAGCAACAGTGTTGGAAAATATGTTGGGCCGGATGACAGCGGAAATATCGTGCAAGTATCCGATAAAACTAAAGCTTTTGCCGTTGGGCTATCTGGATGGTGGTTTAAAATATTGCATTGATGTTCATAGAAAGGAAAATAAAGAATGAGACTTAATAATGGAGAAGTGCTGCTTGGCTGGCCGCTGGGTGAGCATATCATTACAGCCGGCTGGACGTATAACGACGGCAGCGCGCACAGCGCGATCGACCTGCGGGCGGCTGTGGGTACACCGGTGTACGCAGCCGAGGGCGGCACTGTCAACTGGGTACAGCACTGGAACGGAAGCAAGACCGGCAACCAGAGTTACGGCAATCTGGTGCGGATTAAGCATTCTGATTATAACGGCCAGGCGCTTGAAACTTACTATGCGCACCTGTCCCGCATCTGCGTGCGCAGCGGCGAAACCGTGACCGAAGGCCAGCTCATCGGCTACAGCGGCGATACCGGCAACTGCTTTGGCGCGCACCTGCACTTTGAGGTGCGGGTCGCGAGGACGCGGTACAACCCGCTGAATTGGCTGGACGCTGATTTCCGCTGCGCGAACGCCCAGGTGCAGGCGCACTTGGGCAAGTATATGAGCGTTGTGCGTCCCAAAGAGCCGGAAAATCCCACGAAATTGCAGCTTATCACGATCGGCCCCATCACGGCGCAGGCCGCCATGACAATTTGGTCGAAGGCGAGTGAATTGCAGCTTCCCTACAAATCCGAGTGGACGGACGATGCCCACACCATGCAGCGCCTGACTATCGGCCCGGCCAGCAACGGCGACGCCATGAACCTGTGGACGCTCGCCAGCGTACTTGGCGCGCCGTACAGCGCGGAATATGTGGAGGGCTGAACCATGACAACCAAGCTCTATATTTCCCAGCCGATGCGCGGCAAGTGCATGACTGACATCATGGCCGAGCGCAAGCAGCTCGTCGCCGAAGCCGCCGTCGCCCTGCGCACCGACGACATCCTCGTGCTGGATACACTTTTCGTCAACCATGACCGGCCGCGGCTCGCCATGCTCGGTAGGTCTATCGAGAAAATGGCCGAGGCGGATGCCGTCATTTTCGCCCCGGACTGGAAGCAGGCCGCCGGCTGCCGCGTCGAGCACCTCGCGGCCTCTGAGTACGATATGCGCATCCTTTACGGGAAGGGGTGACCCGGTGGATACCGACCTCATTTCACAGCTTTCCGCCGCGCTGGTGCCGCTGCTCGGGGCCGTCTGCGGCTACCTGGCTGGTAAGCTGCGGGCGGCGGCCAAGCGCACGCGGGAAAAGGACGCCGCCGCCGAGAAGCAGCAGGCAGCCCTGGTGGACGGCGTGAAAAGCCTGCTGCGGGGACAAATCATCGACGACGGGCTGAATTACTTGGCCGAAGGGGCTATCCCTCCGTTCGCGCTGCAGTCTATGGAGCTGCAGTACGATGCGTATGAGCGGCTGGGGGACGGGGACAAGTCCGTCAACGACATTGTGGACCGCTGCAAAGGTCTTAAGATCCGCAGCGGGAACGATAAGGAGTGATACATCATGCAGATGATTCTTTTGGCCATTGTCATGGCCGTGACCGTGGAAGCCTTGATCGAGTATGTCAAGCAGATCGCCAAAGCGCTGGGCTCCGGCGAGTTCAAAGCCGCCGCGACCCAGGTGGTGTCTATCCTGCTGGGCGTTCTGCTCTGCCTGTCCGTCGGCGCGGATGTGTACGGCGCCCTGGGCGTCGCCTTCGCCGTGCCCTGGGTGGGCACTGTGCTGACGGGGATCTTCGCAAGCCGAGGCAGTAACTATGTTTCCGACTTGGCAAAGAGGCTGCAGAACATCCTGGCCGGCACCAACAAATAAATACGCATAGCAAGGCCCCCAGCTTCCCGGGATTTCCCGGGAGGTTGGGGGCATTTTTTTATTTTTTTCTGTTTGCGCCAGTCTCTGTATTTACCGGATTTCACGCGCCGGTCCGGCCAGGGCTCGGCATCGTCTACAACCCAGTTCCGGCCGATTTTCCGCGCCGTCTGGAATCCGCCGCGCTGCGCAAGGGCGCGTGCACTGACCGGGGCTTTTCCGTGCTTGGCGGCGTATTCTGCGAGACTAATCAGCATTTATTTATCCTTTCTCGATTTTGTCAAAATCTTCTGCTTTTCTCATTGCTCAATACCAAACGTGAGCCTTCCACGGCTCAAGGCCGGAGCCCAATTCAGGGCACCGGACAGAGCGCAGCGTTTCCTGGTCACTTTCCCAGGCGGCGGAATCGCCGCACATTTCAAGGAAATCAGCCTGTTCCTGCGGGAGATCGTAGCCGAAAACCACTTCCACGATCTGTTCAGCATCGCCAGTGCTGATAACCAGGACGGCATCCTGCCGCATGGTCTCGTTTCCGTTGTCGGCGCTGGAAATCGCCGTGCAGGGGGAGCAACGGTAAGTCGTATTCTCAACAGTGAACTTTTTCATTTCCATTTCCTCCGTTTTGCGTTGGGGGTTATCCCCCTGTCTTGTATATATTATATACCCATATAGATATAATGTCAACTATTTTGCGAAAAAAATCGCAAAAAAAGTTGTACAAAGAAACGGGCTGGAAATTGGGTAAAATGGCACAAAATGCAAGAATATGCAAATGTAAAACGGTAACAACAGAGGTAACAACGGAGGTAACAACGGGGGTAACAATGCACGCACATTGTGGGCTGTTGTGGCATGTTTTTCCAAAAATTGGGCAGTAAAAAAGCAAAAAGAAAGAGCCGGAAACTTAACGGCTTAACGTAAGTTTTCGGCTCTTTTGGCGGAGTAAGAGGGATTTGAACCCTCGCGGCACTTTCGCACCCTACGCCCTTAGCAGGGGCGTGTTTGACTGCCGAATATACGGTGTTCCAGTTGGCCGACGCGGCCATTGAGAAAGCAGAGGCGGCAGTCGGCGTTAAAGCTGGCCATGCTGGAACGCGTGCTGAACGACCGAAAATAGGCTTACTTGCTGGCCGGGGATTCGTCCCCGGCCTTTTTTATTTGCGCTTCCGCGTCCATGATGAACTGCCGCACGGCCGCTTTGGCGTTGTCCGGCAGCTTCCAGTAGGTGCGGATAATTGCGCGGATGGTCGGGTCGGTGCTCATGTGGATTTGGTCGAAGATGAGTTCCAGCTCTTCATCTTCCGAAAGCTGGCGCAGCATTTCGCCCTCGCCGGTTTCAAGCCATTCACGGTTAACGCTAAATTTTTCGCAAATTGCAGAAAAAATTGCATTTGAAGGGTTGCGCAGCCCGGTTTCCCAGCTTGTAACCGTTCCTTCTTTTACGCCAAACAGCGCACCAAATTCGGCTTGCTTTATCCCTGCATTTCGGCGAATCTCTTTCATGCGCTCACCGAGCGTCATACAATCACCTCCTTTGATTATATTATAGCACAAATCTTTACAAAGTCAAGATTTTTTTAAAAAAAGGGTTGACATCTTTACAAAGTAGGGGTATAATATAGACACAGTAAAGGAAAGCACAACCCACAGGGCAGGAGGAAATGAAAATGAAGTTCGCAACCAAAAAAGAAGCTCGCGAGACCATCGAACGCTACATGGACAGCACCGCTTATAAATCCGGGGAAATCAACATGAACAACTTCTATTGGACGCTGCGGCAAAGCGGGTTTGGCATGGATGAAGCAAATGTGGTTCTGGCGGCCCTTGTGCTGGCCGGGGCAAAGTTCCAGCTGAATGACGGTGAATAAGATGAACATTAAGATTAAGGCATGGTTTGGCGACCGGCAAGACGCCACCCGGGAACAAGCCCGGCGGTTCTGGCTGACATGGAGCCTGGGCGCGCAAGGGCTGAAAGAAGAAGAAAAAGCCGCCGTATTTGAGCAAAAGCACCTGCGCGGTGCTACGGTGGCGGAACTGATGAAAGACCCCGCCTGATGATGGCCGGACGGCAACCGGCCGAAACCCCACAAGGGGTCGCGGGAAGCCGCAGAAAGGGGGTGCAGAGATGCCCGAAAAGGAAAAAGTCAAGGACGTGCAGGCGCTGGCCGATACGCTGGACAGCTTGCCGGAAACGGTGAAGCAGCGAATCCTGGGCGTGGCCGAAGGCTACCAGCTGGCGATTGACGCCAGCAAGGAAAAGGAAGGGAGTAAAAGCGTATGAAGCCGGAATTAACGCCGAGCGAGGCCGTCAGCATCATGCAGGACGCAGGAAGCACGTTAAGCCTTGAGGGTTTCAAGCGCTGCTTGCGGCAGGACAAAATCCCCGGCGGATTGTACGCCGCCAGCGAAGGGCACGGCCAGAGCGCTATCTACAAGGTTTTTGCACTGCCGTTTTTCGGCTGGCTGCGCAACATCCTGCCGCTGGCCGATGAAAGCATTAAGAAATGGGAGGCACGCCAATGAGCAGCAAAAAAGCCGCCACCGTGGTGACGCACGGTAAGCGGCAGACCAAAAAATCCAACATCATTATACCAATTTTCCGCACTTTCGTCAATGGCATGGCGGCGGGATTGATCGGGCTTTCAATTGCAATGCTGATTGTTATTGGCGTTGCAGCGTTTGCCGCGGCTTTCCTACCTGCGCTCGTGCTGGCGATTACAGGTGACAGAATATGAGCAGGCCGATCAAACCCACCTGCGACGGGGATTGCCTGCACTGCACGCACGACGATTGCGACAGCGGCACCTTCAGCGGCGGCCGCCGCACCCCGTTCGAGCGCGAGCAGAGCTCAATCCGCCAGGAGAAGGCCGCCCGCATCAAGGAAATTGAGAAGGCATTCATTGCCTGGAAGAAGCGCAACGGAATTACTGGATACAAAAAGGGGGACGAGCGCCATGAGCTACCGTGAACTTTTCAAGGCCAGATACACCGGAAAAAGCGAGGTTTACACCGCCTTCGCCACCGGCAGCGGCAGCGCGAATGATGTGCTGCTGAACACGATCATCGCGGCCGCTTACTGCGACGCGCCTGACGCCGTCAAGCTCGCCCGCATCCGCGCAGCCCTGATCGATTCCTGGACCGGCTCCACCGAGTACGCCCGCAGCTTTGACGTGGGGGTGGACTGACATGCGCATCCCCGATGGCTACCCCCACTGCGGAGCTGCCGACGAATACGGACACCCCATCCCCTGTGAAGCCTGCATCTGGGGCGACAGCTGCCTGGACAGCACCTGCAGGGAGGAGGAGGAAGAACCTGATTGCTCAGACGCGGAAGACCCGAGCCCATCCCACTGCCTCCACCGGTTTGAGATCAACGAACCCGCCTGCCGCGTTTGCAGCGGGCTGCCGAGAGGAGTGTGCGTGTTATATGAGACGTAGAGTCTGCCGGGTGACAGACATCACCCACGATCAATGGCTGGAATACCGCCGAACCGGCATCGGAGGGTCCGACGCCGCCACCGTCGTGGGGCTGAACCCTTACAGCAGCCTGTACACCCTGTACAACGACAAGTTGGGCTTGCTGCCGCCCAAGGATGAGACCGAGGCCATGCGCCAGGGGCACGACCTGGAGCAGTATGTGGCCGACAGATGGATGGAAGCCACCGGCAAGACCTGCCGGCGCAATAACTTCATGTGGCGGGCGAGCGGGCACAGCTGCATGCTGGCCGACATCGACCGGGAAGTCATCGGAGAGAATGCGGGGCTTGAGTGCAAGATCACCAGCGTCTACAACCGCGCCGACCTGGAACACGGGGAGGTTCCGCTGAACTACTATGTGCAGTGTCAGCACTACATGGCCGTCATGGGCTTCGACCGTATGTATCTGGCCGTGCTGGTGCTCAACCGGGGCTTCTACCACTTCGTGATCGAGCGCAGCCCCGAGGAGATCGCCGCCCTGACCGACGCCGAGGAGACCTTCTGGCGCGACCACGTCCTGCCCCGGGTCCCGCCGCCGATAGACGGCAGCGAGAGCACGCTGGACACCCTGTCCAAGCTGTACCCGGCGGCGCAGCCTGAGGGCGTCTGCCCTTTGAGCCACCGAGCTGCCGAGGATCTGGCAGCCATTGAGGAGCTGACCGTCCAGCGCAAGGACCTGGACGACGCGATCCGCGCCGCCAAGGCCCGGGTGATGGAGGAGATGGGAGCCCTTCCCGCCGGCTCTTGCGAGGGCTGGAGGGTCAGCTGGAAGCCACAGACCCGCTCCACCATCGACACCGCCCGCCTGCGCCGGGATCACCCCGACCTCTACGTAAAGTACGCCAAAACCACCACAAGCCGGGTTTTCCGGCAAAAGCATGTTGAGGAGGATTGAAAGACATGACCAACACGAACACTACCACGACAACGACAGGCGCCGCCCCGGCCAACACGGCCGGCGCGATCCAGAAGGCCAGGGAGACAAAGACCACCCTCGCCGCTGATCCGTCCAAGACGATGAAGGCGTACATAACCCAGATGAAGGGCGAAATCGCCAAGGCACTGCCCAGCGTCATGACGCCGGAGCGATTCACCCGCATCGTGACCTCGGCAATCAGCACGACGCCGCAGCTGGCGCAAACCACGCCGCAGTCTTTCCTGGGCGCAATGATGACTGCCGCCCAACTTGGCCTGGAACCGAACACGCCGCTCGGGCAGGCGTACTTGCTGCCCTACAAAAACAAAGGCGTTCTGGAATGTCAGTTCCAACTTGGGTACAAGGGCCTGATCGATCTTGCGTACCGCAGCGGTCAGGTGACCATCATCCAGGCCCATGAGGTCCGGGAAAACGACGAGTTTGAGTATTCCTTCGGCCTGGAGCCGTCCCTGCACCATGTTCCCGCCCACAGCGACCGGGGAGACGTGATCTGTTACTATGCAATGTTCCGCACCAAGGACGGCGGCTTTGGCTTTGAGGTGATGAGCCGCGAGGACATTCAGCAGCACGCCGAGCGCTACTCCAAGAGCTATTCCAGCAGCTTTTCCCCGTGGACCACGAATTTTGACGAGATGGCCAAAAAGACGGTTCTGAAAAAGTGCCTGAAATATGCGCCGCTGAAGTCTGACTTCATCCGCGCCGTGGCCAGCGATGAGACTATCAAGGCAGACATTGCCCCGGACATGAGCGACGTTCCCACCGTTGAGGTTGACTATACCGTGGACGCCGAAACGGGCGAGATTAAGGAACAGCCCGAAGCATAATTTGCCTATTCCCGCCGGTACAAAATCCGGCGGGATTTTTTATTGCAAACGGTTGACAAACATAAACATTTGATGTACAATATAGAAAACGGAGGTGATTATTTGGTTACTGTTAAACAGGCGGCAGAGATTTTTTCTGTGACAAAGCGAACTATTTTTCGCTGGATTGAAAGCGGACAGATTAAGGCAATTAAGATTGGCGGCACCGTTCGCATTCCTGACGAAGAAATTGAGAGATTAAAGCGGGGTGAGTAAATGGAAGAAAACAAAAAACCTCGAAGAAAAGCGTTATCTAAAAAAATAAGATTTGAAGTTTTTAAGAGAGATGGATTTACTTGCCAGTATTGCGGAAGAATGGCTCCTGATGTTGTTCTTGAAGTAGATCACATAAACCCGGTTGCAAACGGCGGAGAAAATGACATCATGAATCTTGTTACATCTTGCCAGGATTGCAATAGAGGGAAAGGAAAGAGAAAACTTTCCAGCAAAGATGAAATTAAAGCTCAGCAAGCTCAACTTAAAGAGCTTTCCGCAAAAAGAGAACAACTTCAAATGTTGATTGAATGGAGAAAAGAGCTTGAATCAATAAACAATATGCAAGTTGATATAGTTCAAGATATCTTTTCTGAGTGTACAGGATCCGCTTTTACAGAAACCGGAAAGAAAAAGATTGCTAAGTTTATAAAAAAATACGGGATAAACGAAGTTTGCGAAGCTGTACAGATATATATAGATTCATATTACGATAGCCAGGAAGATAGGTTTATTAAAAACTTTGAAACGATAGGAGAAATTTGTTTTAACAGAGAGCGTCAGAAAACAGATGAATCTATTTATTGGGTTAACAAGATAGCTTACGCGGCAAACAAAAAATTTGATTATTTAGAAAAGTGGAAAGTAAGAAATATTTTGCAAGGCAAAGTTCATTCGGAAGAAGAATGTGAGTATCTTTTAGATATCGTTGGAGAAAGCAGTTCTTGGTCTGATTTGAAAGACTCTCTTTTGGAGGCTTTGGAATGAAGTATACAATAGAGGGATTTTCTCAGGAATACGCAATTACGCTTAAAGACGAAAAAAGCCGTATTGATTGTACAGATCTTGCTATTTTGCGTTGGTTTGTTGATTTTCAGGCTACAGGCAAAATGGATTTTGTTGACGTTGGACGGGACAGATTTTTTTGGGTAAATTACAACTCTCTTTTAGATGATATGCCCATATTATCTTTGTCTAAGCGTTCTCTTTATGATCGTTTGCAAAAGATGGTTAAGTTTGGTCTTTTGAAACATTATCATAAAAAATCTGGTGGAAGTTTTTCTTTTTATTGTTTTGGAGATAACTTTTTTGATTTAGCGTTTTCTAAATGCGAAGAAAACCAAAAAGAACAAAGAAGGAAACTTCAGACCCCTATGAATCAAACTTCAGACCCCTATGAAGCAAACTTCGGACAGGGTATGAAGATAAATTCATACCCCCTAGGAAGTGAACTTCCTAACAAATATCCATCTACAAACGATCCATCTACAAATGACCCGTCTTCAAAAAATAATTTTGCGCGCAAGCGCTTCGCGCCCCCAACTGTCGAAGAAGTCCGTGCCTATTGTCAGGAACGAAACAACGGCATAGACCCGCAACGGTTTGTTGACTTCTACACGGCCAATGGCTGGACGCAGGGGCGCGGCAAGCCGATCAAAGACTGGCGGGCTGCTGTGAGAACGTGGGAGGCCAGGGACAAGCAGGCAGCGCCTGTGCAGAGGCCGGTGTTGACCGATGACGACTATGACTTGGAAAAATTCTTTTGACGTGGGGTGAATTATGAACGACTGGACAAACCGCCTCGGGAATCCGCAGGCACCGGGCGATTACATGGACGCGAAAAGCGGCCTGCTTATGTGCGGCGCGTGCGGAGAGCCTAAGCAGCACGTTATTGACATTGCCGGGGCAAAGATGATTGTGCCGTGTGCCTGCCGGTGCACGAGAGAGCAAGACAAGGTCCACAAGGAAGCACTGGAGCGCCAGCGCGCGGAATACGAGCTATCCCGCCGCCGGTGTGAGTGCTTTGGTGATGATCTGAAAAAAGCCGGGTACACGTTTGCTGCCGACGACAGGCGCAGTGCTGCAGTGTCCGACACGGCCCGTGGGTATGCTAACGACTTTGCAGAGCAGCGCAAGCAAGGAAAGGGGCTTTTGTTCCTGGGTGCTGTCGGCACCGGGAAAACATTCTACGCCTGCTGCATTGCAAACGCCGTCATAGACGCCGGGTATAGCGCCATTGTCACAAACTTTGCGGAGATTGCAAACGACCTGCAGGCGACGTTTGACAAGGGCAGCGTGCACAAACGCCTTTTGCGCACAGACTTGCTTGTGCTGGATGACCTGGCAGCAGAACGCGACACATCATTCATGCAGGAAATCGTATTTCAAGTCATCGAGGAACGCAGCGCGGCGGGCAAGCCCATGATCCTGACAAGCAACTTGTCCTTGCAAGAGTTCCTGCACCCGGCGGAGTTGTCCCGGAGCCGCGTATTTTCCAGAGTGGCAGAGGTTTGCACTATCGTTTCCGTGACAGGTGCCGACAGGCGCATGGAACGCCGCAAGATGGAGCAGAGAGAGGACAGAAACCGATTGACAGCAGCCGCAAACGTGTGACGCACCGCCACGCCACGAGAAGCGCGGCAATTTTAAGCGATTGCAGAGCGAGGCGTACAGGGATATGCCTAAAGTGAAAATCAAAATTTGGGCCGTTTCTGACGGGAAGCGGAAACTGAATTGACAGGTAAGGACACGAACGTCCTTACCAGACAGGGAGGAAACTATGGAAAGACTGACTGACATTGAAGTGATTGCGGGGCAGGTACACCCCATCCCTAAGCTGGAACTTCAAAATCCGTCCGGGCTCGAAAAGATTGTTTCGCGCCTGCAAGAGATTGAGGACATTCTCGGCGACACCTACGGCCTTGACCGGCTGCGGGAACTGGTGGAGGCGGACAAGGCGGGCCAGTGCGTTTTGCACCCGCTGAAAGCTGAAAATGAAGTTTACGTTGTCATTTTGGGGAGGGTATTGCCGTTTGAGCTCACAAACGCCGTATGGTACGGTGCAAGCCCGACCTACAAAGCTATGCACGGGATGCATCTTTACTTTGCCTTTAAGCAAGACGACATTGGGAAAACCGTATTTTTGACCCGTGAAACCGCCGAAGCCGCGCTTGCAAAGGAGACCGACCATGAGTAAACGAAAGCCGCTGACGTGCAAAGGAGATGAAAATGGTGAACAGTGAGATTTGGAAGCCGATTGTTGGATATGAGGGACTTTATGAGGTCAGCAACAAAGGAAGAGTTCGTTCTCTTCCAAGAATTACCCACTATGACGCTGGATACGAAAAGCGAAACAACGGGAAAATATTAACTCCCTCAAAAGCTTCAAATGCTGCATGGGAGATGCTGGAAAGGAGGATTGCCCGACATGAACAGCAGTAAACACCGCCACGATGGCGGGGCCTACCGCCGGTATAAAACGATGGTCTCGGCCTATGCCAAGGCTGGGAAGGACCGCAGCAAGGCCGGGAGCAAATCGAAAAATACCGCACCGCGAAAGGAAACGTCTATGCCGGATGGGGCTAAATGGCAAATAGTGTTTTACAGCAAAAAAACAGGAGCAATCAGCCGAAAGCGCGGGTATAAAAGCAAGCGTGACGCGGACGCGGCGCTGCTTGGAAACGGATTTTTGCCGCACGGCGAGGTCTGGACTGCGGAAGGTTGGTTTGCGAAAGTACGGGAGGATAACAAATGAAAAAGTTTGAGTTGACGAGTGAGTTTGTGACTAACATTTTTGGGACCAAGTTGTTCCGAATTCGGGCGTTAATTGAATTTGGGGATGTTAATGCTGGCGATGTTGGGGGTTACGTCGAGAAAGAAGAAAACTTGGATCAGGATGGCGACGCCTGGGTCTCCGGCGACGCCCAGGTCTACGGCGACGCCCAGGTCTCCGGCGACGCCTGGGTCTACGGCGACGCCCAGGTCTACGGCGACGCCCAGGTCTACGGCAACGCCTGGGTCTACGGCGACGCCCAGGTCTACGGCAACGCCCAGGTCTCCGGCAACGCCCAGGTCTCCGGCGACGCCCAGGTCTCCGGCGACGCCCAGGTCTACGGCAACGCCCAGGTCTACGGCAACGCCCAGGTCTCCGGCGACGCCTGGGTCTACGGCGACGCCCAGGTCTACGGCAACGCCCGGGTCTACGGCAACGCCCAGGTCTACGGCAACGCCCGGGTCTCCGGCGACGCCCAGGTCTCCGGCGACGCCCGGGTCTCCGGCGACGCCCAGGTCTCCGGCGACGCCCGGGTCTCCGGCGACGCCGATTATGCTACGGTGAAAGGATTTGGGCGCCACAACCGCAACACCACGTTTTTCCGCTGCAAGGATGAAAAAGTCCGCGTTGCGTGCGGCTGTTTCTTTGGCGATATGGAGGAGTTCCGCGCTATTGTCAAGAAAACGCACGGCGATGGAAAGCTGGCAAAAGAGTATCTTTCCATCGCTGATTTGATGGAAATGCACTTTTGTGAAGAATGAAAGGGGATTGGAAGGTGCTGTTTTATGCTTTGGCGCAACGGCGAGCTCGGAACCATCCGCATGCGGTGGCAGCCGCAATACCAGCACAACTGCCGTGAGCGAGGCTGCGCCGTGCTGCGGAAGATCAGCGATTTGATCAAGTATCATAGGACAACGGAATGTGGAGGCCACGGCGTTTTTTTGGACGTCGATATGGTGTACAAATAGGAAATTGACGCTATTCCCACCATCGACCCGAAAAAGCCTGCGACTGCATGCAGAAATGGAGGGATGCGAAATCAGATGAAGCGAAATGAAGTTATTAACGAGCTCATTAAGATGCGCCAGCGGTGTGCTCGCTTAAAATGCGCCCAGAATGGGAAAACCGAAGAATGGGCACGGTCAGAAGATGCGTTGGGTTTTGCGATTAACGCATTGCGACACATGCAATACGGGGAGTGGATTTTTCACCCGGACGGGAAAGTGAAAAACTGGGGAGAAATTGTTTGCTCAAAATGCGGAATGCCTATAGCATTTGGCGGCGAATGGGCTTTGCAAAAAGCAAGGGAAAAGAATCACTTTTGCCCAAGCTGTGGCGCAGAAATGGAGGTGGACGAAACATGAAATGTAAAGACTGTGCGTGCTACAAAGGCATGTGGTGCTCTATGGTCACAGACAGCCCTGACCCTGAGATGGAGCGTGATTGCGGGCACTTTATCCGGGAACAGAGGTGGATTCCGAAAAAAGAACAGATGCCGGAAAATTTTGGAAGATACTTAGTCTCTGATGGAAGTAAGGTATTCGAAGCAATTTTCATGACGCTGGATATATTCGAAATCTATCATCTTCCTGTTGGCTGGTATTATGAGAACCACTACTATCATTCGTTTGATCCGTGCCACGATTTCATTACCCACTGGATGCCTTTGCCGGAACCGCCGGAGGTAACCAAATGAACGAGCATTACACCATCCCCCTGCCGCCCGTCACCAAAAAGAACAGCGCCCAGGTGGTACATACAGGCCAGAAATGCCCGGTTTGCAAGCGCGGCAAGAATGTCCGACTGCTGCCGAGCAAGCAATACCGAGAGTATGAGGAAGCGGCCTTGTGGTGCTTGCAGCGCAAAGAACCAATCAATACGCCGGTGAATGTAAAGTGCCTGTTTTATATGCCGACGCAGCGGAAAGTTGATCTTACAAACCTGCTGGAAGCGGCAGACGACCTGTTGGTGCTGGCCGGGGTGTTGGCGGACGACAACAGCAAAATCATTGTTTCCCATGACGGGAGCCGGGTGCTGCTGGACCGTGAAAAACCGCGGACGGAAATTTTTGTGGAACATGTAGGAGGTGAAGCCGATGGTGCACTTAGGAGACGTTAAAAAAATCCATGATCCCCCATTTGTGGATTGTATCACGTTTGGCAGCCCCTGCCAGGATTTGTCGATTGCCGGCAAGCGTGCCGGATTGTCCGGGGAACGCAGCGGCCTGTTCATGGAAGCGGTAAGGATCATCAAAGAAATGAGGTGCCACAGTGGAGGAGCTTATCCAACTTTCGCTATTTGGGAAAACGTACCAGGGGCATTTAGCAGCAACAGCGGAAAAGACTTTCACGCCGTGCTGGAAGAACTGGCCCGCATCAAAGAACCCGAGGTTTCAATCCCTCGACCTGAGAACGGAAAGTGGGCAAAAGCAGGCTTTATCTGCGGAAATGGATGGAGCATTGCGTGGAGAACTTTCGATGCTCAATTTTGGGGAGTGCCCCAGCGTCGCCGTCGAATCGCGCTTGTCTTGGATCTTAGAGGACAACGTGCCGGAGAAATACTATTTGAGCGCACGGGCGTGTCAGGGGATTCTGAACCGAGCATCCCGACGTGGAAAGGAATTGCCAGAAATCCTGCGGACGACGCTGCTGGACATGATCGAGTGGTGGGAGGAGCAGGATTCAACGGCTACAAAAGCGTAACCGGTAGCATCCAGTACCATACCGAAACTGCCGCAACGCTTGAAGCCAACATGCCGGGAAATGTGATTTGCTTGCAGGGTAACATAATCGACCGAAATGTTCAGCAGAACGGATCTGGTATCGCTGAAAGTGAAACCATGTTCACTCTTAACGCCACGGATCGACATGGCGTGTGCTGCGCCGCGTTCACGGCCGGCCAAGGCGCAAAGGCGAACGGCATCGGATGGTCCGAAGAACAGGCACCGACATTGCGAACGGATGGCGGACTTAGCGCGATGCCAACGGTGCTGTGCCGTGCGCAGTCAAATACAAACGCTGAAACCTATGAAAATCTTGCGCCGACGATTACCACAACACACGACGGGCCGCCCAGCGTGTTTGAAAACCATAGTCAGGACGCTAGATACACACAGCAGAAAGATACATCTCCGACATGTGTAGCGCGACGGGGAACCGGTGGAAACAATATGCCTCTGGTAGCGGAAAAGGTACTTACCCCGTGGGACAATCAATCACGACGTGTGTATTCTGAGAACGGCTCCTTTCCGGCGCTGGCAGCCCGTGAACGCGCGGGGCAGAATCAACAAACTGTACTCCACAAAACCACTCTCCGCTGGATCGTTCGCCGTCTAACACCGACCGAATGTGAGCGCCTGCAAGGGTTCCCGGATGGGTGGACTGACATCGGTGACTGGACGGACAGCAAAGGCAAGCGGCACAAGGCCGCTGACAGCCCCCGCTATAAGGCCATGGGTAACAGCATCGCGCTGCCGCAGTGGTGGTGGATCGTTTGCAAGATGGCCCAATACCTCCCAGACCGTGCGACGCTGGGCAGCCTGTTTGATGGGATTGGAGGTTTTCCACTTGTTTGGGAAACTCTGCACGGGAAAGGGTCTGCCGTGTGGGCAAGTGAGATCGAGGAGTTCCCGATTGCAGTTACGAAAAGACGGTTTCCAGAGGAATGAGAGAAAAGCGATGAACTGTGATACCTGCCGCTGGTGGGAGCCGTTCTGCGGCGTGTGCTTTAACGGGGACAGCCCACACTGTGCGGACTTTTGGGATGATGGATGCGAAGAATGGGAGGAAAGAAGATGACAGTTGGCATCATTTGTGATCTGCTGTTTACCGCGTCGCCCGTCGTGCTCTTTTTCGCAATGATAATCGCCGGAAAACTGCTGCCGGACAAACTTGATGATGAGGATGACGGATACGACGAATATGAAGATTTCTGGTGGACATGCCCGTAGGAGGTGAACACAATGAAATATTTTGCCGTATACAAATGCGCACTGTGCGGGACCCTGCTTCGGTATGGAAATGCAACAGAAATCCCCTACGAAGAGCTGCCCAAGGTGCTGGGCGATGTGATCGCGAACCAGCGGTTTGCGGGCAACCCGTATCTGTACCAGGCCCCGATGCACATGTCGCATTGCTGCCCGGACGGCAACGGCGGGCTAGCGTACTTTGCGGGGTTCATGAAGGAGGAATGACCCCGATGACCTATGACGAAAAGATCGCCTGGCTGCGGCGGTATCTGGACAGCCTGCGGCTGGAGCGCGAGCTTGAGCGGGAGGTCGACCAGATGGAGACGCTCGCCACCCGTGTGACGCCGCGCTTGTCCGGTATGCCGGGCGGCGGCGCGGACGGCCAGAGCCTGCCCCGGGCCGTCGAGGGGATCATCCGGGCCAAGCAGGAGCTGGAAGCTCAGGTCAACGTCTGCCGCGACATCCGCGCCGAGGTCGTGGCCGCCCTCGAACAGATCACGAACCCGCGAGACCATGAAATCCTGCGCCGGCGGTACATACTCGGGCAGCGCTGGGAAGAGATCGCCGTAGCGATGCACTACAAGTACCAGCACATTTGCAGGTGTCACAAAGACGCCGTGTGCAAACTTGTGATAGAATGTGATACTTGACCGTGCTATACTGATACCATAGGCAGCGCGCGGAATGGAACCCCGCCGCGCCTTTGGTTTCATTTGCATTTTGTGAACCTCCTTTTTCCAAATTCCTTCCAAGCAGCAAGGAGCCTGCGCGGGCCACCGGTTTCCCCATGACCGCCCCGCGCCGCTGCGATAAGGCCCTGCCGCCTGCTGAGACGCCGGCTTTATATGCCGCACAGCTACCTCTCAAGCTACCACGAGAGGATGAGCGCCACTCGGCGAGTGTGCGCGGGAGCGAGACCCGCGTGCGGCTTAGATATAGGGGCGTAGTTTAAGGTAAAACCCCGGTCTCCAAAACCGGCATTCTCTCTCGAAAAGGGCGCTCCTGCCAATGCCGAAGTCCAGCGCGCATAGGGCGAGGCAACCCCGGTACACCTCTCCACGATGTGTCCCATGCCGGGGATTCTGGCCGCTCGCCGCCAGCGGGGTACAAATGGCGGCTCGAAAGCGTGACTTATGGGAAGGTGCCAAGACGTTGGTCACTGTGTCCAGGGCGCGCAAAACTGCGGTGGTAGGCGGCCCACGATCCGGGTGCGGCTGAATCCGCATGGTATGCACACCATCTGTAAGCGGGATGCTTGCAGTAAATCCCATGCCGCTGCAACGGGGCGTAATCCGTAATGAGTGCCAGGACGCTGTGACCCTGGATGCCGTGGTGCAGCACGGTTTATATGTCGCTATAGCTCAATCGGCAGAGCCCTTGCCTCATAAGCGAGTACGTGCAGGATCGTTGCCTGCTGGCGGCACCAACCCTCGGAATACCGGGGGTATTTTTATGCACCGCCCGGCAGGCGGGAGATGGCCAAGAACATCTGACCAAGAGCATCTGTCCTTGCGCTGCCGGGCGGTCTGTTTATATGCCACAGCCGCCGCAGACGCGGAGGGGCAGACGGGTGCAAGACCCGATGCGGTGCCAAGTTATCATTCCCCGCCCGCCGGGCGGGGATCCATGCCGAAAAAGGGGGTTTGCTCCAGGTGAAGATCATCGTACAAGGTGCGGCGCAAAAGCGAAAGAAAATCGTCCAGAAAATCTTATTTGACTGCCGGCGCTGCGGATGTGTATGGGAGCTGCAGCCGGATGATGAGGAACTTAAGGAGGACGTCTACTACGGTTGCGGGCCATTGGGGCCTGTGGTCGAGAAGCTCCAATGGAGCCGCTGCCCGAATTGCGGGCAGGCGAACAGCGATCCGCACTATGTGTTTGAGTGACGTGTCCACAATGGACACATGGTGAAATATGGAGCAGCAGGAATTCAGCAGATACGTTGACAAAGCGATACAGGCAGCCACAGCCGAACATGTGCTCCCGGCGGGGCCTGTGCCGGTCATGACGCCGGAGAAGCTGGCGCGGCTGACTGCCCTGCTGGCGGCCGGGCGTGAAAACATCTGGTATAACAGCGGCGATTGGCAGGCGGTGCGCGATGCAGTCAAGCGCATAGATCACGAGTGCATTATCTGCAAGGCGGCAGGCAGGCACAGTGCAACGCGTTATGTGCATCACGTCAAGCACCTGCGCGACCGGCCAGACCTTGCGTTAAGCGTCTATGACCCGGACACAGGCGAGCGGCAGTTGATTTGCGTGTGCAAGCAATGCCATGAGCTGCTGCACCCGGAAAGCCAACGGCAGTACAGACCGAGCAAGCCGCCAGTCACGGCGGAAAGGTGGGATTAACCCCCCCTCTAAAAAAATGGGGCGGCCGGGGCCTGGC
>ERZ1090881.172-NODE-172-length-32369-cov-12.462462_pt1 | contig 32369 bp, 27 predicted proteins | sample MGYA00478470_ERZ1090881 | MGnify/ENA primary metagenome ERZ1090881 (study PRJEB33644, sample SAMEA5815736) | chicken gut metagenome | biome: Chicken; feature: Gastrointestinal Tract; material: Caecum | place: Ireland | collected 2019-01-01 | study: A study of the...
GTACCGCGATCCATACGGATAAATGTGCCTTCTTCGTCGCCGTCTATAAAAACGCGCGCATAGATAATCGCGGTTGAATTGATTTTTGCCGTAAGTTTTGTCCCATAAAAGGTGAGTTCGATGCCGGATGCGACTTGATCGACATGCAGTCCTTCGTTGGTTATGTACTGCCTGCCAAAGCGGTTGATGTATGTTTCGTCAAATGAATTTATCTGCTCTTGCGTGGCGTTTGCGTATATGCGCACAACGGCAGTTTCCGTCACGTTCTGGTGGGTTGCGGAAAGAGTCGTTGTTCCGTGTGATTTGGCTGTTAAAGTGCCGTCGGCGGCAATTTCCGCAATGGATGGATCGGCAACGGAGTATGAGATCTGTGCATCGGGAATTTCGATTTCGTTTTCAAAAACTGTCGTGTGTACGACCGTGCTGTCGAGCGCCGGTTCGTCCAGGAGCAGATCGTATGACGAGCGGTCTGTTTGTATGGAAATGTCTTTGTTTGGAGTTTCGCGCTCAAAAACATGTACCGAAGCGGTTCTTTCCATGGAACCGTAGGTTACGGTCAAAACGGCGTCGCCCTCTGCTATGCCGATGATTTTACCGTTTTCCGCCGTCATGATATTCTCATTGGAAGAAGCATAACGCACGTCGTCGGTTGGCAAAGATTCGCCGTTTTGCGTCAACTCTATTTCAACGTCTGCCGATTCGCCGACTTCCAATTCGTATGCGGTGCGCAGCAACCGGAAAGAAATATCGCTGTTTTCGCTACAGGCCGTTGTAATCAGTACGCATGCGGTACAAATGAATATAAGAGCTAACGATAAAGCCTTTCTCAAAATTTTCATATCTGCCTCCTGATAGTTTTTATATAAATGATAACACCATTTATTGCGGATTTCTACCCATATTTTCTACTGTTTGTCGCAAATATTTATATTTTATGAGAAATCCTTTATGAAAACCGTCGTACTGCCGGGCGGGAGACGGCAAAAATGCGCCGCACAAGAAAGATCTTATGCGGCGCATTTTGGTTGAAATATAGGGGCAAATATGGTTTGTATTTCAGCGGCCGAGTAATTCGCTCGGTGTTTTTTGGTGTATGCGCAGGAAGTGACGGTGAAAAGTGGTCATCGATTCGAATCCGCAGTCAAAAGCAAGATTTGCATAATTGACACTGTTCGATTGTTTAGCCTTTTCTAAGAAATTGCGTATTCGTACTCCGTTGACATAGTTGTTTAGGTTTTCACCGATATAGGTGTTAAAGAGGTGCGAAAAATAGTATTTATTATAGCCGAAATGCGCGGCGAGCGAATCTAGGGTGACGGGCTCGGAAAAGTGCTCATCAATAAAATCAAGCGCTTTGATCACGACGGAGAGATTTGGAGTAGGCGTGAAAGGATAAAGTTCGTAATGGTCGAGCAATGAGCCGACGAGCATGTCAATGCAGCCTTTCAGAACCAAAAAAGAGGGCTTTTGCATGATTCGCTGCATGCGAAGAAACAAGGAGAACAGGGTGCGGTTAAACGAGTGATCTTTTAGCAACGGCGCGAAAGTTTTCTTTTCCAATGCAGCGGCGAAATCGTTTGTATAGGCAGCTTTTATGATCAGTACAAATTTCGCATATGCGGTGGCAGGGGCGATAGCGTGCGCGGCGCAGCGTTGCACGAAAATGATCTCGTTTTTTTCGGCATTGAAAGTTTTATCGTCCACAGTACAACGCGCGCAGCCGTCCGTGATGTATATTATTTCAATACAGCGATGAAAATGCAATGGAGCCGATTGATTTTCGTCGTAGAAGAAACGAGGTTTATCGGATTGGTCGTGAATGGCTTCGTAAAAGACATGTGTTTTCATAAGATAATAAATATTTGAAAAGATTTTCTGAAAAAACAGGTAGAAATTCGCAACTCTTAGTGTTATTATATCATTGGTGGACAGAGATGTCAACAAATAACGAACTTTTTTAAAATGTTGGCGTTATGATATTTTGTCAAAACCGATTTGGAACGGAGGCTGGCATTTTTTAATTTTGTAAATTTCGGCAAAACCATATGGTTTTTTGTTTTGCTTCGTAAGAGCAAAACAAAAAACTCTTAAAAAGCCGAAAACGAAAGAGCAAAGAGAGGGGTAGGAACGTGAAAGAGAATAAGGATGAACGGACAAAAAATATTGAATGGACTGCCGTGGCGGTATTTTTATAAGCCAGGGCAGTTAATCATATATTCAATAAAAAGGAGAGGACTCAGAAAATGAAGACAAAAAGATTATTTGCGGTACTGATGTGTTGCTTAATAGCATGCACAATGGTTGCTTGCGGAGGCGGGACAGGCGACGATCCGATCGATCCGACCAAAACGCAACTGTACATATCCAACTACGACGGAGGATTCGGAGACGAATGGCTCAGGGCTTTAGCGGATCGTTTTGAGGAACTGCATAAAGACGATAGATTGGAAGAGGGGAAAACGGGGATCCAGGTTCGGTTAGTCAACGCGAAAAAGCAGGGCAACCAGATTTTGGACGAAATGCTTACGTCGACGGCCGAAGTGTTTTTTACGGAAGGCTTGCCGTACCGTGACGGTGCGTTGCAGGATTACTTTTTAGATATTACCGATGCGGTCACCACTCCTTTGACGGAATACGGCGAAACGGATAGTATCGAAAGTAAAATGACCGAGCAGCAGCAAAATTGGTTCAAAGTAAACGGCAAATATTATGCTATCCCGCATTATGAGGGATATTACGGGATGTTTTACGATATCGACACATTCGATACGAGAAATCTCTTTATGACCGATGCCGGCACATTCACGAATTATGCCGGGCGCGGGAAAGGGGCGGACGGGGTTGCCGGCACATACGACGACGGCTTACCTGTAAACACGACACAGTTTTTCAAACTTCTCGACGAGATGAAACGCCAAGGGATGGACGCGATCGGCTGGCCGGGCTCAAATCCGAGGTATATGTCCGATATGCTGGTGAATTATTCAGCCGCATACGAAGGTTACGCCCAGACGATGCTAAACTATACTTTTAAAGGTTCGGCGGAAAACCTGATCACGTTGAGCGGCAGCACGGTGGTTGAGGACGCAGAAGCGCTTCCGATCAATGAGTCCAACGGTTACGAATTGCGACGCCAGGCAGGGAAATATTATGCGCTCGAGTTCGCCGAGCGGATCATAGACGGCAATTACTATTCATCGGGCAGTTTTAACCAGACATCGGATTACCTGGATTCACAGACCAAATATTTGACAAGCGCATTCGATAACCGTATGAAAGAAATCGGCATTCTTATCGACGGCACTTGGTGGGAGAATGAGGCGAGCGCCATATTCGAGTCTATGGCAAAGCGCTATCCCGGCTCCGGGAAGGGAGAGCGCCGGTTCGGTATCATGCCGTTCCCTATGCCGGACGGCGAGGAGAGCAGAAGTCAGTCGTCAGCCGTGGTAGAACATCTGATGTCTGCCGCATTTATAAATAAGAATATAGCGGATTATAAAAAGGATCTCGCCATCGATTTTATCCGCTTCTGTGCGACGGACGAAAGCCTCGTTGAGTTCACAAAAATCACGAGTGCGCCAAAGGCGTTCCAATACGACCTTACGGATGAGTTATCGGAGCTGACTTATTTCGGGCAGCAGGTTTGGAACTTCAAACAAAATTCCCAAGTGGTATATAAATTTTCGGATACGCCGCTGTACTATATGAATACGAGTTATTTCCAAAACAATAACTGGGAGAGCGGCATACAGGCCGTTCCTTCAGTGGCGCTTGAAGAAGGAATGTCGGCGGAAGATTATTTCAAAGGTATGTACAGCACGGCAAAAACGAGTTGGGCGAATCTGATCCAATGACGGGGGAGGACAGGCAGTGACTGAAACGGTAAATAGAGAGCGGATTTGCTTGAAAAAGAAGTATAAAGATCTTATCTTTTATATTTTGCTGATCGCGATTCCGCTCGCACAGTTTTGTATATTTTATATATATGTAAACTTCAACTCCGTGCTTTTGGCGTTCAAAAGATTCGATTATGATACAGGTCTCTATCGCTACGTCGGGGTTGAGAACTTCGCACGGGTATTCCGAGATTTTGCGAGCAGCGAATTGGTATCCGCGTCCGTAAAGAACTCATTGATCGCGTATGCCGTGGGGCTGCTGTTCGGCACGGGACTGGCATTGCTGTTCTCGTATTATATCTACAAAAAGTCGTTCGGGCAAAAATTTTTTCAAGTCATGCTGTTTTTGCCGAGCATAGTATCGAGCGTGGCAATGGTGATGATGTTCAAATACTTCACTGACCTGGCACTGCCGGAAGTGATAAACAAGATATTTCCGGGAAGCGAGTTTATCGGCTTTTTAAGTGAGGAGAATACAAGATTCGGCACATTGCTGTTTTTCTGTATTTGGGCAGGGTTCGGAAGCAACGTACTTTTGTATGTGGGCGCAATGAACGGGATCAACGATTCGATCGTGGAGGCAGCGCACCTGGACGGCTGCGGAACAATGCGTGAATTCATAAGCATTACGTTTCCCATGATCTTTCCGACGTTTACCACGCTTTTTATCGTGAACATTGCGGGCATTGCAACCAACCAAATAAATGCGTATTTGTTCTACGGATTAGACGTGCCGCCCAACTGCTATACGCTCGGGTTTTATATGTTCAAAGATCTGGTGACCGGAACTGCAGGTTTGAGCGAATACCCGTATTTGTCCGCGATGGGTTTGGTGATGACGGTCGTCGTCACTCCGATCGTGTTGGTCGTCCGTAAACTGCTCATAAAATTCGGGCCGTCGGCGGAATAGTGAGGTGTAAGATGATAAAAAAGAAAAAGATATCTGTATCGCCTCTGATGATCGTATTGGGCGTCGTGCTGTTGATATATGTGATTTCCCTGATTCTGCCGTTCTGTTGGGCGCTCATGTCAAGCGTGAAGGACAGGCTGGATTTTACTCTGAATCCGTTTGGTTTGCCCGAAGAATGGTTATTCTCCAATTACGGCGACGTATTCAGCAAATTTGCGGTGCCTATCAATAACGATACGGAGAGAATCGGCTTTTTTCAACTCATCGGCAATTCGTTGATTTATGCGTTGGGCTGTGCGTTTTTATCGGCGCTCACCCCGTGCATCATGGCGTATGCGGTAGCCAAGTTCGATTATAAATTCAGCAAAATTTTGTATGGCGTGGTCATATTCACGATGATACTGCCCATAGTCGGCTCTACGCCGTCGTCGATCAACGTGCTGCGAGCCATCGGGTTATATGATACTTTTTGGGGTGTGTTTTTGCTCAAAACACATTTTTTAGGCACATATTTTCTGGTGTTCCATGCGACATTTAAAAATACGCCCAAAGATTACTCGGAGGCGGCGTATATCGACGGTGGCGGGAATTTTACGGTGCTGTTCCGGATCGTGATCCCGATGATCCGCAATATATTCTTTACCGTTATGTTGTTGCAGTTTGTCGCGTTTTGGAATGATTTCAATACGCCGCTGATTTATATGCCCAATAACCCGACGCTTGCGCTCGGTATTTATGTCATGGACAACCTCAACGATAACAGTTTTACGATCCCCATGCGTCTTGCGAGCTGTATGATCGGGCTGCTGCCGGTACTGGTGTTGTTTTTGATTTTCCATGAAAGGTTGTTGGGGAAAATATCAATGGGAGGATAAAAAGAATAAATGAAAAGCAAGCAGATAAAAACCGCGCAATATAGCGGGTTGTCCCCCTATGGCATAGCCATGAGCATTCTGATGCTGTTGTTATGCTCATGTATCTGTTTCTCGGTCATTTTTGCGAATGCGGCGAACGGTTCTTCGACGCCGGAACTTACGCTTACTAATGAATTTGAAGAAGAATACGCGCAGGGCGGGCAGCTTACGCTGCCCGAAGGAACGATCTCCGTGGGAGACGACAGTGCCGCAGCGTCCGTACTCGTTAAATATCCGGGTGGCGACATTATTGAAAAAGAACAAATCACGCTCGATCGCTTGGGAAAATACGAGGCGATCTATTCGGCCGAACTGGGCGGAAAGACCTATTCTTTGAGCCGTGAGTTTTACGTTTACGGATCGCTTTACTCGTTTTCGGGCAGGCGTTCCAGTGCCGAATACGTCACCGGTTTTTCCTACGAAAATAACGGAAGCGTTTCCACCGGCTCGGTTTCGGGTCTGAAAGTTTCGTTGGCTATGGGCGAAACGTTCACATTCGAACATGCGATCAACGTGAGCGACGCTACCGCGCTTGACAAACTTTTGTCTATGGTCATTACGCCCGAGGTTCTGGGTGAGCCGGATGTACAGAGGTTCAGCATCATACTCACCGACGCGACGGATGCGTCCAATTATATTACGATCACCGCAAAGATCGACCCCGCGGCCGCGGCGACCGTGTCGGGTACGCCGGCAAACAATCAACAGCGCGTTTATGTCGCGGCAGGCGCAAGATTCCAGCCGCTTACGGGCATCGAATTCCAGTACAATCCGCCCATACTGCATGCAGCAAACAATTACGGGGCAATCCAAAATAAATGTTCGTTGTTCGGTACGCTCAATAACGCACCTTTGAGCGAAAACGTGTTTGACCTGCGTTTGGATTATGCGGAGCGCAGCATACATATTTCCAATGCGAATTATGCAGCGGACGACCGCGTGACCGATCTGGACGATCCGTATTTCTATTCCAATTTGTGGGACGGTTTTGCTTTGGGCGAGGCGTATGTATCGATCAAGGCCGAATCGTATCAAAAAGAGATGTTCAACTTTATCATCACCGATTTTGTCGGAAGCGATGACTTGACTTCCGAACGTTATGACGATAAAGCGAAGCCCGGCATCGAGATCGACACGGGGGAATACGGAAAGAACGTTCCGAATGCGGTTATAGGCAAGCCGTATCCTTTGTTCAGCGCTTCGGCATACGATTCGGTAGACGGGGATGTTCCTGTGTCCGTAAACGTGTACAGGAATTATACGAGCAACAGGATAAACGAGGGCATAACGGACGGATGTTTCGTCCCCACGCTTGAAACACGGTATACGATCGAATATTCCGCAAAAGACGCATCGGGCAATGAGGCGGTCAAGACGGTTACAGTCGTTGCGGTGTCCGCCGAGGAAGTTCCGATAAATCTTGCCGTGGATAACGATAGGGTGACGGCGGCGTATTACGGGGAACAGATCTCCGTTGCGGATTATACGGTATCGGGCGGCGTAAGTCAGCCGAACGTGACGATTACGGCGTCGTGCGGCAGTGTAAAGGCGGACGTGGAAGACGGCGTGTTTATGGCGACGGCCGAAGGGACGTGGACGGTTTCGTATACGGCAGCCGATTATGCGGGGCAGAGCGTGACCGTGGATTATGAGGTCACGGTAACCAAGAGCAGCGCGGCGGTGTTTACGGAAGAACCCGTATTCCCCAAATATCTTATAGCGGGCGAAGTAAACGAAGTTCCCGAATGTTTCGCATACGACTATATGAACGGCGAAGGGATCCCCGTTTCTACCGTGGTGAAATATGTGGATAAGGACGGCGAACACACCGCAGACGGCAGAAGATTTACGCCCAATGTCAATGCTTCGGGCGATTTGGTCACGGTCAAATATGTGGCGACCGTCAACGGCAAAGAGAGTTCTATCTCCGCACAGATCCCCGCATACAAGATCACACAGACCGGTTCGGTTGCCAACGTGTCCGACTATTTCGCTTTGGAAAACGGCGCAACGGCAAGCACGTCGGACACGGGTGCCGTACTCAAAGCGTCAAGTGCGGGCGCGAGGGCGGAGTTTATCAATCCGTTGGTGGCGGGCGCGTTTTCCGTCGAGTTTTCCGTCAATGGCGGGGCGTCTGATATAAAACTGACGTTTACCGATTCGTTGGATGCTTCGCAGCGGGTCAGCATACTTCTTACCAAGAATGGAGCGGCGACCGATGTAATTGCATCTTCGGGCGTTGTGTATCATATTTACTCCGCATCTTACGGCAACGGAACATTTCAGTTTACGTATGACAATCTCGGCAACATTCTTACAGTCGATGCAGCAAACACGATGCGCGTGCCGTTTACCGTTACGGATCTCGGCGAACCGTTCAGCGGCTTTACGAGCGGTAAAATTTATCTTTCGTTCGAGTTTGCGGGCGATGCCGCGTCCGAAGTGACGGTAAGTTCGCTCGGCAACCAAAACCTGTCGAAAGAAAGATCCGACACGGCGCCCCAGCTTTATATGGGGAACGAAACGCCGGTGTATCCGATCGGAAGCATTGTGCGGATACAGCCCGCATATGCAGGCGATGTATTCGATCCCACGGTCAATTTCAGCATGACGGTCACGAAATACGGAGATACCGCACCGCTGAAAGACGTAAACGGCAAGGAACTGAAAGACGTGGATCCGACATGCGGATACGATATTCTCATGGATGAAGCGGCCTCTTATTATGTAACGTTTTCTTTGTCGGATCAACACGGCAACGCCGTTTCTTCGCGAGGCAGCGGTTACATAATTACGGCGGTGGACGACGTTGCGCCCGTGATAGAGGTATCTGCGCCGGAAGCGGAAGTTTCGGTAGGCGATACGGTGTATATCCATAAAGCGACGGTCACGGACAATATAGACAGCGAGCTGCAGGCTCGGGTGTATCTTGTTTCTGCGTCCGGGATCCTGTATGAGATCGGATCCGCATACGACGGGTTCGTGGCCGACAGAGCCGGCGTGTACACGCTCATGTATGTGGCAACCGATTCGGCGGGCAATACGGCGATTGTAAGTTTTTCCATAACGGCTGAGGTGCAATAACTATGAGAAAACATATATCCGTCAAGATCATTTCAATTTTGAGCGCGTTTGTAATGGCAATATTTATGTTTGCCGGCTGCGCGGATAAGGGGAACGGAGAGGGCGGTTCCACAAGCTCGAATCCGTTTACTACTACAACCCGCGGCGACGTGGAAGGCGGCACACATATTTACAACGTCGGTACGACCAATGAAGATTTTATTACGAACGGGAAAACCGAGTATGTCGTCGTGTTACCGGACGATGCGGACTATTACGAGCAGACGGCATTTAATGAGTTCAGTACTTTTATTTCGGAGGCGACGGGCGCGGTTTTTGAAAGCGTGCGTGACAGCGAGCTTACCGGAGAACAGATCGCGGGCGACGGCAAGTATATTTCGATAGGCGATACCGAGATATTCAGGGCGGAAAATATTACGCTCGACAAGTCTGAATTCGGCGACGGCGGTTTCATTATCAAAACGGTGGGTAAAAAAATTATTCTTACCGGGGCGACGCAGTATTCCACGGGTACGCTGTATGCGGCGTATGAACTTTTGCATCAACTGATAAATTTTGAGGTGTATACCGCAGACGTCATCACGTATGATACCGTTTCCACGATCAAACTGCCGGATTTCGACATCAAAGATATACCCGACTTCCCCTGGCGCGTGGTGAATACGGGAATGACCTGTACCGACACGACTACGGCAAGCCGCATGCGCATGAATTATAACAGAAGCCCGGGTTCCACGACGTTTCAGATGACGCTCGGCGGCGCTACGCACCATACCATGCAGCATTTGATCCCGGCGGCCGATTACCGCGAAAGCAATCCGGAGTGGTTTGCCAAGAATGCGCCCGAAAGCGGCGAAATACAGCATTGCTATACCTGCCGCGGCGACGAACTCCAATTCGAATTGTTTGTCGGCACAACGGTAGAGAAGCTGAAAGCCGAAACGATCGCGCAGCCAAACGCGAAATTTGCCAATCTCGGTCAGGCGGATATGCCGTACTGGTGCAACTGCGATGAGTGCACAGAGGTAAGGGAAACGTACGGGGCAAATTCGGCGGCAGTCATCTTGTGGATGAACGAAGTTTCCGAACAATACTATGCCTGGCTGAACGAAGAATACCCCGAACGCGACGTAACGCTTTCCATCTTTGCATATCACGATACGAAGGAAGCGCCCGCCGTAAAGGATGCGAACGGAGAATATCAGGCGGTAAACGGCTTGCATCTCGAAAACGGCGTAACGGTGATGTATGCCCCGATCGAAGCGAACAGAATAGACAGTATGTATTACGATGATACAAACTTGCCTGACAATAACAGCCGCTATACCGAAATACTCAAGGGCTGGCAGGCAGTCGCCGATTCTATAAGCCTGTGGATCTACGGCACGAATTATGCAACGGATGCGTGGATCACGCCGTACAACGCCTTTAATGCCATTCAGGATAATTATAAGTTTGCCAAAGAGAACGATGTCTATTGGTTCCAGTACCAGCGCAGGAACAGTAACTCCGACAAGAACGGCGTAGGTTTTATGAATCTGGCGGCGTATCTCGATTCCAAATTCGGCTGGAACGTAAACGCCGATTACAACACGTTGGTAAACAATTACTTCAACGCCGTATACGGGCCGGCGGCGCAGACGATGCTCGGATATTTCAATGCTTTGCGCGCACAGTTTGCCGTGATCGAGAACAACGGTTCTTTCTCGCGCATGGGCGAAACGAACTATGTGGAGGCGGAGTATTGGCCGGAGCCGCTGCTCAAACAGTACATCGCGATGTGCGATAAAGCGCTTGCCGAAATCGAGCCGCTGCGCGAGAGCGGGGATGCGATGTACGATATTTATAAAGAGCAGATCGTGCTGGAAAGCATCGGGCCTCGCTTTATGCTCATCGAGTTTTACGGGCTGAATTATCATCAGTCTGAATTGTTGGAAATGAAAACCGAATTCAAGTCAGACATTATCGATGTAGGCATCACCCAAACGGCGGAAACCTCCACTGCTACCGTGGGGGCGTTGTACGAGAAATGGGGCGTGTAAAGAGGAAACAAGAAAGCAGAAAATGCTTTTTGTTAAAAAATTAAAATTGGAGGAATTTTGATGACACGAACGTTTAAGAATGTAGTCGGCATGTTATGCCTGCTCGCGCTGTTGCTCGTGGCCGCATTTGCCGTCGTTGGGTGCGCCAAAGACGACGAAACTCCGGGCGGGAACGAAAATACACCCGCTCTTGAACTTTCGGCGAGCAGCCTGACGCTTGATCTGTACGAGACGGGCACGATCACCGCCACGGTGACGAATTCGGACGAGCAGGTAACTTTCTCGCTCGACAAGGAAGATGTGGTCACACTTACGGCAAACGGCAGTACGGCTACGCTTACGCCCAAAAAGGCAGGGGAAGTTACACTCACCGCGAAAGCGGGAGATCTTTCCCAAACGGCTGCCGTCAAGGTCGAAGACAGCGGCAATCGCCCCGGCATCGTGTTGGCGAACGATTCTGCCACACTGGTGGGCGGGCAGACTTATCCGCTGAATGTTATCGCGCAGTACAAAGGCACAGAGTTGGACGGGGTTCAATTCAGTTATGAAAGCAGCGACACGGCGGTTGTCACCGTTGACGATGCAGGTGTATTGACTGCGGGCGCATATGTAAAAGACGCAAACACCGCCACGATCACCGTCAGCGGATCGTATCTCGGTTTTAACATGGTTCCCGAAACATTTGAGGTTACCGTTACGGAAGACGTTACGATCAACGCGCCCGAAAGCGTGCATTTGTATACGTCCGATCCGCTTGAAACGGGGTTATCGCTTGAAGAAGCGATCGAAATTTCCGTATATAAAGACGGAAACGAAGTGACCGAGCCGCAGCTTACGATTGCGAGCGGCGATGATACCGTTGCCAAGTACGAAAACGGCAAGATCGTTGCGGTCGGCGCGGGTGACACGAAAGTAACGGTAAAATATACGAGCACTTCCGGCGAGGAATACACCGTCGAAATTGCCGTAGAGGTAACAAAAACCGCTTTGCAGTTTGAAGAAAAGACGATAGATCTCGACCTCTCGGCAAGCACGAATACGCTCGATTTGTCGACCGTGGGCATGGGGCAGTTGCCGCAAGGTTCTCTTGATTCGGCAAAGGTAACGATCGGCGGTACGCAGGTAACCGCAAGCGTTTCCGGTACGACGCTCACGTTTACGAGCTTGCAGGGCGTGGCTTCCCGCGAGGATGCGGAAATCGTTTTGGAAACGGATAAACTTACCGTGAGCGGCACGGTCAACGTCGCCAAAGCGATCATTTACAGTGCGGATGAATTTTTCAGCAAATTCATAAACGCGAATAATCCTGGCGAGGGCGAGTTGGTCTTGTTGGCGGCGAATATCGATTGCACCGGCCGCGCCGTTACGACTGACAGACGAAACGGCGATAAATACTTTGCCGGCATATTCGACGGGCGCGGATACACCGTCGCCAACCTCGAAGTAACAAATCAGAACGGCTTGCTGGGCTCGGGAGAGCTGACCGGCGTGTTGAAGAACGTCGCGTTCGTAAATGCGCTCGTCCAAAACGATAACATGTGCGGCGGTTATCTGGCAAGCGATGGTCACGGGATGACGTTGGAAAACGTGTACTGGCAGGGCGTGTCTACGGTGGACGACCGCGACGCTGATGATGACCCGACTAACGCAACCGATCACGGGTTGTTGTTCAACTATTCGAATGCCGGGCCGTTGGATTTGATAAATGTTGTCGTTATTGCAGAATATACGGGCAAATACGGCAGCGGCAATGTGGGTATTCTGCGCGCCAGCAGGATCGGAACGGTGGAAAACGTTTACAACGTTTCCGATATTGAGCAGATGCGTTGCATTAGCGATACCAATTCCAGTGTCGGCAATTCCTATGCCACGGTCGCGGAGCTTAAAACGGGCGTTGCTTCCGCGTTGTCCGCATTTACGGCGGAGGACGGATGGGATACTTCCTGGGGCTTCCCGATCATGAAGTCCGCGATGGAATATGACGCCTCGGTTCTTACAGCTATGCAGGAGCAGTTTGAAAACAAAGAATACGACCAGGCAGAAGAAACGACCATAACGCTGCCGAGCAGCGTCGCATACAGCGTTGCGCTGTCCGGCGACGGGGCAGAATATATCGATGCAGAGGCGTTTGCGGAAGGAAATCTCGTGATTGAAGGACTTACCGCGGGAACGAGTAAGTCTGTCACTATAACGATAACCTCTCTCCTTTCCGGAAAGAGCGAAAGCGCAACGTTTACGGTAAAGTGCGCGAAAGAGGTCGTGGACTTCACGTTCGTGGGCGATCTCGACCGTTCGGCAAATAGCCAAAAACTCGACTTCGGCAGCGATACCGCTTTTACAGATGCGGATCTCTCAACCGCGACGGTTACGATCGGCGGCAAAGCCGTAAGCGTTACGGGGAGCGGCACGGAACTTACCTTCGGCGATCTGTCCGCCTGTGCCGTAGGCGAAGCGGTCGACATCACGATAGAAACCGATACCGCGATCTTCAGGGGCAAGATCAACGTTGCCACGGCTTTCATCAAAGATTTCGATACCTTCATGCTGCTCAGAACCAATTATTGGAAAACCCGCAGCGCGTCGGATGATTCCAAGTACCGCGACGGTTACTATATCGTCACCGCGGATATCGACCTTTCCGCAACGGCTGATGTTTACTCGGTAAGCAGCGGTTCCAACGCGGCAGATTCGATGGCGCTCTCTTCTACGGATAAAGGATTCAATGTCACCGGATGGGATGCATATAAGACTTACAACGCCTGGCACGGTGTGCTTGACGGAAGAGGACATTATCTCTACAACCTGAGCGTGGGTGCGCGCGGTATATTCGGTGCGATCGACGATACGAGCGAGATTAAAAACATCGGGTTCAGCATAACTCGCACGAAAAATGACTGGTGGGGAGCGCTTGCGATTGAGTCCAGAGGCATCATCGATAACTGCTACCTCGTAGTCAATTCACTCAATGCAGGAAATCATAACGGATCGTTTGTAGGCACGCTGGGCGGCAGCGGTAAAATCACAAACTCGATCAGCGTTGTAACAGAAGCGTATAACCATACGGGCGGCACAAGGCACGGCTTGATCGTAGGATGTGTAACCAGTACGAGTGCGGTTTTACAGAACGTATATACGATCAACGGCGGAAGCGACGCTGCGGTCGGCGTTCAGTCCAACGGTTCGGCGTCCGTTCTCGATACCGCAAACAGCGTGTACGGCAAATTTGCAAGCATCGAGGCGCTCGCAACGGCAGTAGAAGGGCAGACGGGCGTTACCGGAACGGCAAGCCTCGCTTCATTTGACGGTTTCAACAGCGACTACTGGACGGTTTCTGAGACGGGCATTGCCTGGAAGACGGCGGAAGCGCAAAGCGCCGCATAAGCGCGAACGGTTTTATTGCCCGATACCCGAATTTTTCGGGTATCGGGTGATAGTGCCGGAAAAACAGAACGTACATATCGGAGCAAAGGCGGTCGGAAGCGGCTAACAGCAAGCTGCGCGCTTGTGACTGGCTCCGACCGGCGTACCGAAAACGGAAGGCAGAGTATCGTAATCGGCAAAACCGAAAAGGTAGAGATTACTTCTGTTTTCCGTTTTTTTTAATGTTGAAATTGATGGGGTTCCCGCAATCGGGAAAAAGAAGACGGGGGTATCGGATAATACCTGCTTGTTTCACAAGGGGGTAGTTGGTCATGGCTTCTCCCGCTTATTAAGTGCCGATTAAAAAAGACATAGAAAAAAAGGTTTACAGAGATGAAAAAAATCAGATTTCCGGAAGGGTTCAAATGGGGCGTGGCTACCAGCGCCGCACAAATCGAAGGCGCCGCTTTGGAGGACGGCAAGGGATTGTCAATCTGGGACGTGTTTGCAAGAATACCCGGCAAAATACGCAACGGCGATACTCTTGACGTGGCGTGCGACCATTATCATCGGTATAAAGAAGATATTGCCATTGTAAAATCGTTGAATCTGAATGCGTATCGTTTTTCGTTTTCGTGGCCGAGAATTTTTCCCGAAGGTAAAGGAAAAATCAATGAAAAAGGCGTCGATTTTTATGACAGGCTGATCGATGAAATTTTAAGCAGTTCCATTGAACCGAATGCGACATTGTATCATTGGGATCTGCCGCAGGCATTGGAAGATCTCGGAGGCTGGCTGAACAGGGATTGCGCCGATTGGTTCGCGGATTATGCAGAGTTCATATTCAAAAAGTTTTCAGACCGTCTGCCGCTGATTTCAACATTGAACGAACCGATCGCTACCTATGTGGGGTATGCAGGGGGCGGCTTTGCACCCGGCAAAAAGTTAGATCGTTTCGGCAAACAGGCTTCGCATAATATTTTATTGGCGCACGGAAAAGCGGTCGAGCGGTTCCGCGCATCCGCGGATAAGAACAGTAAAATCGGGATCGTTGTCGATATTTGGCATAACCATCCCGCAAGGCTGATCCGGAAGACGTTGCGCTCGCTTTAAGAAAGAACGAGGAATCTTATCGGTTTTTCTTGAATCCGATTTTTAAGGGCTGTTATACGGATTATATTTTGAAATTGATGCAAAAAGAAAAAACGATGCCTTATATGGAAGATTCCGACTTCGATCTCATTCACCAAAAGTTGGATTTTTTCGGTTTGAATTGCTACAATCGCACGGTCGTGTCCAAAGACCGCACCGCAGTTCAGGAAAGCATAAAAGAAGCGGGCAGCGATATTTTGGATACGGGGATAGAATTTTATCCGAAAGCGATCTACGACGCCATTAAAATATTGTATAACGACTTTAATATCGACGTTCCCATATATATTACGGAAAACGGTACATACAGCCTCACCGAAAAATTAGAAAACGGCCATGTTCACGATGAGCAGCGAATCAAGTATGTGAAAGGCTATTTAACGTATCTGCATAAGGCAATGGAGGAAGGGGCAGACGTCCGCGGTTACTATTTATGGTCGTTGCTTGACAATTTTGAGTGGTCATCCGGCTACGATTACAAATTTGGCATCGTTTACAACGATCGGCAAACCCAGAAACGGACATTAAAAGACAGCGCTTTGTGGTATAGCAATATAGCCAAAAACAATGAATTGGAAATATAGTTTTTGAAACGGAAAAATTAAGCAGTCAGCGTGCGGCGAAGAAGTTTCGCTGTCTTCGGCAGGTTTGCCGGCATTACGGAAATCCGGATCGGCAATACACCGATGCTAACGAGTCTTAACGGGATTGTTTTGCACACAGAAAATACAATGAGGTGAGGTATTAAAATGAAATTCAAATATTTAGGGACAGGGGCGGCAGAAGGCTTTCCCGCTATGTACTGCGGCTGTGCGGCGTGCGAGGCGGTGCGCAGGGAAGGCGGCAAAAGCCTGCGCACGCGTTCGCAGGCGATGATCGACAACGATTTTTTGATTGATTTTCCATCCGATTCGTTTGTACACGCAATGCAGTACCGCTTGCGTATGGATACGGTCAAGTATATTTTCGTCACGCATTCGCATCTCGACCATTTCGCTCCCGAAGATGCGACGTTTCGCGGGATGGCCTTTGCGCATAATATACGTGAGCCGCACGTCACCGTGTACGGCAATGCGGCGGTGAAAAGGGTATACGAATGGGCATACGGTGAAATGATCGGCAAAATCAAGGACGGATATTCTTTTGAATTGTTGCAGGCGTATAAGCCCGTTCAGGCAGGGGAGTATACTGTAATACCGTTGCCCGCAAGACATGACCCGAACGAGAATTGTTTCATTTTCGTCATTCAAAAGGGCGGAAAAACGATTTTGTACGGCAACGATACGGGAATGCTCTACGATGAGGTGTTTGACTATCTTAAACAGCAAAAAATCTGTTTCGATATGGTCAGCCTCGATTGTACGGAGGTGGAAAATTTTGTTCCGGACGAAGGCTTTCACATGAATATAGACGGAGACGTGCGCGTGATCAAGCGACTTGCGGAAAACGGGAATGTAAGCGAAAAAACACTTTTCTTCGCCAATCATTTTTCGCATAACGGGGATCCCCGACAGGAACGGCTTGAGAAACTATTGCGGCCGCACGGTATTGTGCCTGCCTACGACGGTTTGGAAGTGGAGCTTTGAATTTTATAGAATTCATGCAGATTTTGTGAATTATAAGCAGCTTCGGAAAAGGGAAAGTTACGCCCGCATGTGCCCGATATTTGTTTCGGGTATTTTCAGCGCGCCGTCAACATAACGCTCCGTTTGCGCAATGAACTTTGCCGAACATGAACGGCGGAAAGAGAGGATGAAAATGAATTTTGAATTTTACGGTTTACATTTCAGAGTAAAGAACGGTATTTTAACGGCAGGGGTATTCGGCGAAGCGGACTGCGATATCCCCGTTTCCGATATCAGGATCGCGGGAGAAAACATTTCTACGCAGACGCCGGCAAAGCAGCCGTTTGCACCGGAGAGTCGGGCGCTTCGTTTCGTGAAAGAGGGACGGAAAAACGACAGGCTGACCGTTATGCAGGAAAATGAATTCTGCCGTACCGAAACGGTGTTCGAGCGGCACGGCGGGGGTATGAGCGTATGCGTGCAGGTAGAGAACATATCGGGTCGGGAACTCGTTTTGGAAAACGTTGCCGTTTTGAACCTTTCAGGTATTTCGTTTGCCCGACGGGAAAATACATATATCTACCGGTTTTACAACAGTCATCACTGCGAATGTCAGCCGCGGCGCATATCGCTCGATCAGGCGGGGCTGTTCGAAACGGGGCACCGCACCTATAAGAGGATCTGCGGCTTAAACGCGGGGAGTTGGCCGTGCAAAGAGGAACTGCCGCAGGCGATACTCGAAGACGAGGAAAACCAAAAATTTTTCCTGTTCCAGATCGAATCGTGCGGCGGGTGGTATTGGGAAATAGCGGAAAACAACAGCGGCAAATTGTATTTAACTTTGAGCGGCGGGAATTTTTTGTTCACAAACTGGAAAAAACGGCTCGCACCCGGAGAAAAATATTCGTCGAGAAAAGTATCGTTTTGCGTCGGCGAGAGTTTGAACGACGTACTTCAAAAGATGACGCTCTATCGCCGCGATACAGCGAAATTCAGCGCGGCAGACAGCGGTCTGCCCGTCATTTTCAACGAGTATATGTACTTTTCGTGGGATTCTCCCGACGAGGAAAAGACGCGCGCGCTTGTGCCCGTTGCGGCGGCATGCGGCGCGGATGTGTATGTGATCGACTGTGGCTGGCACGACGAAGTGGACGGTTCCAAGATCTATCCTTACGTCGGAAAATGGCGCGAAAGCAAAACGCGCTATCCGCACGGCGTTAAGAATATCACCGATTATATCCGGTCTTTCGGCATGAAAGCGGGGCTTTGGATAGAGCCGGAAGTGGTGGGTTCGCTGAGCGGAGAGGAATACCCGGAAGATGCGTATATCCGCACGAACGGGCAGCGCGTTTTGGTGGCGGGGCGGTATTTTCTCGATTACAGGCACCCCGAAGTGCGCCGCCGCATGAGCGCCGCGATCGCGCGCATGGTCGAAGAGTACGGCGCGCAGTATATTAAGGTCGACTGCAATCAGGACTGCGGAGTCGGCACGGAAGTGGAAAGCGATTCGTGCGGGGAAGGCTTGGAACAGACTTCGGAGGCTTTTTGGGAATGGTTGCAGGAACAGCGGGAAAAGTACCCGTCCGTTATCTTTGAAAGCTGCGCGAGCGGCGGTATGCGCATCGATTGGCAGAGCCTTCGCGTAAGTTCCGTCATGTCCGCATCCGATCAGGTCAATTACGATAAATTCCCGTATATCATCGCTAATATTTTTTCGGCGGCGCTTCCCGAGCAGGCGGCGTTTTGGAGTTATCCCGTCATTGACGGAAGATATGAGGAACCCGCGGGCAGGCCGACGGACAGCGAGGTCGTGATGAATATGGTCAACGCGAGCATGGGCAGGATGCACCTCGCTTCCGACCTTAAAAAGCTGACGGAGCGTCAACGCGCATGGGTGAAGGAAGGCGTCGCGTTTGCGAAGTCGCAAAACGGATTCCGGCGGCGCGCCGTGCCGTTTCTCCCTTTCGGGTTCGCAAAGTTCGGCGATAAAAAGGCGGCAGTGGGGCTTCTTGACGAAAACAAAATGCTGCTTGCCGTTTGGAATTTCGACGAGGAGGAAATTTCAGTTCCTTTAAATGGGTACGGGGCTACGGACTGCTCCGTCGTATATCCGCAGGATTCGGGCGCGATTGTGGATTTGCGCGGTGAGGCTCTGCACGTCCATATGGATAAAAAGACGGCGGCAATCATAGAGATTAAGTTAAGGCGTCAGAGGTAAAGATTGGAAACGGTGTTGTTGGAATTACGTTATTTGGTTAGCGTGTTGGTGGCGGTCATTCTGGGATTTGCAATCGGGTATGAAAGGAAACTTCGGTTCAAAGAAGCGGGCATCCGCACACATACAATCGTGTGTGCAGGGAGCGCGCTTATCATGGTCGTTTCGAAATACGGATTCGGCGATTCGATTGAGGCGGACGCATCGCGTGTGGCGGCGCAGATCGTATCGGGAATAGGCTTTTTGGGCGCGGGTATCATCATCTACCGCAAACACGAGATCCACGGGCTCACGACAGCCGCAGGCGTATGGGCAACATCGGGCGTAGGAATGGCTGCGGGCGCGGGGTTGTATATTGTGGCAGCGGGGGCGACGGTCATCCTTATTGCCGTGCAATGCCTGTTTCATTTGAACTGCAAACTTTTCCGCACGAAAAAGTATTTTCAGATCAAAATATGTTTCGTGAACGGCGGCGAGGAATGCGGCAAGGTGAAGGAATTGTTTCAGACAGACCGGTTTAACCGCCTTGTCATTGAGCGGAAAGGCCATGAAACAATATACCACGCTACGCTGAACACAGACGAGGAGTATTCTTCCGCCCGTTTGAACGAGATCATGTCGGAAAATCCGTTCATAAAATCGATTGAGAGATGCGATGAAGCATAAATATCAGACAGTGAGTGATTGATGTGAAAACATATATCGGAATTAACCTCGGGGGGGGTGTTCATCAAGTGTAGCATTGTAAACGAGACCAGAGAAATTATCGAAAGGGACAAAGACGCAACGCCCGCGAAGAGTTACAAGACAAGCGTAATTGAACAGATATGACAAAATAATGAAGGGCAGGTTAATCCATTGTAAAAAATGAGAGGCCGCCGACGAACGGGATTCCGGTCAAGGAGTCTGTCGTTTGTCGGCGGCTTTATTTTTTTACGCAAAAAGATAAAAAAGTTTTTCAAAGGTGTCAGTAGGTGAAACCTTTGAGTATTAAACTGAAGGCAAATAAACGGGGAGGGGAAGTGATGCGAAGCACGGCAGAGCGCCGGATGGCGATTCTGGAATACATGTGCGAACGCAGGCATGAGACATTGGAAAATCTCATGTTTGAGTTTGACGTGTCCAGAAGCACGATCATCCGCGATCTGGATCGGACGGCAGCACGACCGCTACCGTGACCTGCAAGCAGGCGTTTACGGGTACCATTCTCGTCATAGCGACGACGCGGGAGAGCGGGTATCAGGCGAGCTGTATTCTTACGTTTATCGGTATCCCTACGGATATCATCGTCAGCGGTTCCGTTTCGCTTACGGGCGGGGCGTATAAGCTCGGCATCGGGCAGGACTATGTGTTCGATGTGGAGCTTACAAACCCGTTCGATTCCGTGGGAGCGGAGTTCAGCGACTTTGATTGCCGCGTGTACGGCGTCGGTTCGGTCGTGCTCGGGTATTTGGAGAGAATATCCGGGGTGGAGAAGTGGTACGATACGAGTAACAAGACGGTGACGCTGGATTCCCTGAAAGACAACTTCATCTCGGCAAGTTACGCAGACGGGAAACTGACCGTTACGACGAAGAAGTCTGTTGAGAGCTATTACGGCAGAATGCAGAAGGGAGACGGCGGAAGGACGACGTTCTACTGGGATAAGTTCCGTTCCTATGCGGACGACTGCTATTTTAAAGTCCGTATCGAAGAAAGGACGTCGGGGATCAGCAAGGAATTGGAGATCCGGTTCGACGATACCATCGTAACGGGCGTGAACGTCAATCAGACGGAAATGCAATTTTAATTCGGAGGTGGAAAAATGTACGACGATTTTGACGAATATGAAGACTATGATTTTGAGGATATCGGGCTGTACGAGCATAAGCGCTCGGACAAGGTGAAGTGGATCATCTCGTTCCTGCTCATCTTTGTTCTTTTGGTAGGGCTTATCGGTGCGTGGGCGCTCCTTTTGGAGGAAAGATTTGCAGCAAAGGAAGAAGCGCCGCAGCAGGAAGAAGAGGTGATCGAGGAAAACAAAAAATCCTGAAAGCCCGTGAAAAAGCAAAAATCGCACTTTTTGCTACCGATGCAGGCAGTACGGAGGAAGTGAAGAGCGTTGCTTTGGCGATGAAAGCGGCGCCTGCGGCAAACGGCGGTGTGAGCAAAACGCTGACTGCCACGGTATACCCGTCGGACGCGCGGAACAAAGTCGTGGACTGGACGCTCGAATGGCTGGATACGGAAAAGCAGGACACGCTTTCGGACTATCTCACCCTCACGCCTGCTTCGGACGGTGCGAACACGGCAACGCTGACCTGCCTGCAAGCGCTTGAAGGCGAGGCGCTCGTTACGGTCACGACGCGCGAGGGGGGATATATCGACACCTGCCGCGTGGTATTTGTCGGCGATCCGACTTCCCTGACCGTTTCCTGCGACGCAAACGAGCTGGGCGTGAGGAACAGTTATACGTTGGACGATCTGAAAAGCGCCACGGTGAACGGGCAGCCGTTTAACCTTTCGGCATATCCTCGAAACCCGTTCGGTGCGCCGCAGGTGATCACCTTTGCGGAATACTGCTATTTCCAGTACGAGAACGGCAACGGAAATTATGCACTGTATATCTATGTATATAACCCCACACTCACGGAATTTTCTCTCATATCGCAGAGGAACAAGATCGAGATATCCTCAGACTTTTTCTATGCGGGCGAGGAAGGCGCCGTAGGGAGCGTAAAGGATTATACGAAGTTTCCGCTCAAATTCTGCAACGCAAGCACGGGTGATTACGAAAACAGGTTCTTGAAGTTTCGCATCGTGGACGAAAACAATGTTCTGTTAAATGCAGAGCGCGAACATGAGGAAGCGACGGGCAGCAGGTATTACCATATAGCAGGGATAGAGTTGTTTGCGATAGGCGGCGATGCGACGACGGCGCAGGATTACTGGATGAATCAATACTATCAGTTCAGCGGGTATGCGGAAGGGTACGGCGACAGCGAGAAGTTTCCCTTTCAATGCGATGCAACCGGCAATGCAGAAGCGGTACAGTTGGACGTGCAGCATACCTATTACCGCACGGAGTCGTCAAGCAACACTCTACCTTTGTTGAAATGTTTTTGCCGCGTTTGGATACATACAGGAAATCGTCAAGGTATTCTCCGTAATGTTCGCACAGGAACGCTGCCACGCTCTGTACGATATCGTAGTTGTCTGAAAGGGTATAATCGGGCATATCCTTGCAGAAAACGTCGGTACAGAGGGTTGCGTGCGCCCTTATCGCGTGTTGCCCCATAAATTTTACAAGCGTTTTCGTTTCCTTAATTGCCAGCAGCTCCGCCATGATCAGGACGTTATCGGGGGCAATCTTCTCCGCCAACACCTTAAAATCCCTTTTCTTTTCCGTTTGTGCCATTTTCTGTTTCCTCCGAATTTTGAATTTTGCCTTTTTCGGGCAAGAGGCGAAGGAAGCATAGGACGGGAGAAGGGGAGCGTTTTGCGGAACAGAATGCGCAAGTCAACGGGGAAAGCAAAATCGTTGCGTGGGTGGAGGACGGGAATATATAACTCTGACCCTATAAATTTGATTTGATAGATTTAAGCGACGATTTTGCGGACGTTGACTTGCGCGAGGAACTATGCTACCATAGCCGACCGAAAAAGGAAAAATTCGGAGGAACAGGGGAAAGGAAATAATGCCCTGAAAAACAAAAAAGCCGAGCAAGGAATAATGATATGCACCCCAAAAGTTAGACACTTTTGGAGGTGCATATTTTTTATGGCAAGAAGAAAGAAATTTAACACAAAGTACTCACCCGAATTCAAATTATCTGTTATACTAGATATGCGTGAACATGGACTTGGGTATGGAGAATTAGTCCGAAAGTATTGGGGAGTAGATACTTACAAGGAATCGGATAATCATCGTTCACAAGTTAGGCTGTGGGAACGCATATATTTGGAAGAAGGAGCGGCTGGACTTATGACCGAACGCCGAGGGAGAAAGAGTACAAGCAGACCGAGAAAAAAACTTTTGGATAGAGAGATAAAGAACGATTTAATTGCAGAAAACCAACGGCTCAAAGAACGGCTTGAATATCTTGAAATGGAGAACGAATACCTAAAAAAATTAGATGCCTTAGTTCGAGCGGAAGAGCAACAGAACAGCAAAAAGCGCAAGTAATTCTTGAACTAAGGCAAAGATTCAAATTAAAATGGTTGCTCTCTTATTCAAGGTTGCCGAGAAGCACTTTTTACTACTATTTGAAAGCAAGCAAAACGGACAAGTATTGTGCGGTAAGGCAAGCAATTTTTAAGTTGTATGAGCAGAATAAACAGCGTTACGGATATAGGCGAATAACGCTTGAACTACATAAAAAGGGCATAGTCATCAATCACAAAATGGTGTTGAAGTTAATGAAAAGCCTAGATATACGCGGAAAACAGTGCAAAAACGAGCAATATCATTCATACAAGGGCGAAGTAGGAAAGGTTGCGGACAATATCCTTGCTCGCGATTTTACTGCAAGCAAACCGTTTGAAAAGCTCACTACCGACATAACGCAATTCAAGGTATGTAACGACAAAGTTTATCTCTCTCCCGTAATGGATCTATATAACAGAGAGATCATAGCTTACTCTATTTCACTCAGTCCTGATCTTGCGCAGATAAGAGAAATGCTGCAAGAGCTTACAGACAAATTACCAAACGGAGCAACGCCAATCTTTCACTCAGACCAAGGCTGGCAGTACCAACATACTGAATACCAAAGGTATTTAAGAGAACACAACATGATTCAGAGTATGTCCAGAAAGGGAAACTGTATGGATAATGGAGCGATGGAAAACTTCTTCGGGCGGCTTAAGGTTGAAATGTTCTACGGTGAAAAGTTTGAAACGGTGGACGAATACGTCCACCGCCTGCGAGAATATATTGACTATTGGAACAATGAGAGAATCTCTCTCAAACTAAAAGGAATGAGCCCGGTTGGGTACCGAACTCACTACCAAGCATTTTAATTAAATTTTTTGTCCAAACTTTGGGGTTCACTTCATAATCTTGCCCGGCTTTGATAAAATTGTTTCCGTGCTACAATCGTTACATCGGAAACAAAAAAATTGATTGACATTAAATATTTTGTTAATTATAATAATAGAAGCGATAAAAGGAAAAGCGTGCGAAAAGGATTTTGCACGCTTTTTTCATGGGGCGGGAAAATGGAAAGAAATGGTAAATCCGTAAAAAGTTGGGGATTTATGCGGAAAAGAATATGTTATGATAATGTCGAATTTACGGGAATGAGAAATTATTATGACGAGAGCGGACGTGGAAGAAATAGTGAAGCGGTACCCGTTCGTAATAGAGGCAGTAAAGGAAGGCAAGAAGACGGCGGTATTTTATATCGGGAACAGGAAACAAGTCTTTGAAATAACGGAAGGCGTAAAGACGGTATATGCGATACTGGAAGAGATAGAAGAGAATGAAACGGATAAAGATGTACTCTGTATGATAGACGGAATAAAAAAGGGACGAAGCGATGTTGCGATCATAGATGATGTGAACTGGCAGAGAAATGCGTATTATGAGAGGAAAGACCGGTTGATAGACTAAATATTTGAATGCTGTATTTATCGCCGTCTTGTAGAATACGAAGAGATCATGGGGAGGAATATCGCGTAAATGGGAGCGAAGGAAGTTTTGGAGTACATGGCAGGGATATTATTGGAATATTTGGAAGAAATAAAAGATACCAAGCCGAACGACAGCGATTGTTTCGGGTACGGAGAAAGAACGGCATCCACGGAATGTCTGGAAATGATACAGCTATGGAAGAATGCAAAACAAGTCGGTTTGGATTTTGAAATAGAAAAGAAATTCCCGCTATAAAAAGCAAGAGCCTCGTCCGTTAAGAACGAGGCTCTTGCTTAATGGGAACCGCAATTTGAAGTTCATTTACGGTTAAGTAAGCTGAACGGTTCAAACTGTTACGGTCTGGTGCCGCTGGTCGGACTCGAACCGACACGGTATCGCTACCACTGGATTTTGAGTCCAGCGCGTCTGCCAATTTCACCACAGCGGCGTCAACATTACAATTATAATATAATCTTCGTTTTTTTGCAAGCGATTTTTATTCTCTTTTTCTCTCATGTTGAAAAATTGCTTTTCAAAGACAGGCGCGGACATTTGAAAGAGTGGCAAACGGAAAGAACCTTCTCAGATTTTTTTCTCAACCGATTTACAAATCGGCGCGGATTCTATATAATATTGAAAAGAGGTGTCGTTATGGGCGTTACAAAGACAGATTATATGCGCGGGATGCAGTGCCCGAAAATGCTTTGGCTGGACAGGCATAAGCCCGAGGAAAAGGTGATCCCGCCCGAAGTGCAGGAGCTTTTGGATAAGGGGAACGAGTTCGGAGACCGAGCAATGGGAATGTTCGGCGAATATGTCGAGATGACCGCATACAGGGAGGACGGAAGGCTGGATTTTTCCGCCATGCTGCAAAGGACGCAGGAGCATCTTCTGGACGGAACAAAGGTTTTGTGCGAAGCGGCGTTCCGCTATTACGGAAACTATTGCGCCGTCGATATTTTGCGGCGCACGGAAAGCGGGTACGAAATGTATGAAGTCAAAAACAGCGACGGCGTAAAAGATCAGTTTGTGCGCGACATCGGATTTCAGTTATACATTCTCTTGCGCTGTCATGTCAAAGTGGAAAAGTGTTTCGTGGTGTATCGCGGAGAGGGGGAGGAAGAGTTTTCCGTTGCCGATGTCACGCCGCAGGCGAAGGCATATTCCAGGACGGTCAACGACAATATCTGGCGGCTTGGCAAAGTAAAAGTGCAGAAAGAGGAAGTGGAAATGCAGACGGGGGAACAATGCGAACAGCCGTACAGATGCTGGTATTGGGACTACTGTCATGCAGGGGAAAAGAAATAGCATTTACCGCCGAACAAAGGCAATTTAATTGCAAAAAGCGGCGTTTTCGTATATAATAGAAAGGAACAAAATCAGCCGCGAAAGGGCGCGGCACGGAGAGATCGCAGATGGCAAAGCCGAGCAAGTTTATCAGGAATTTTTGTATTATAGCGCACATCGATCATGGGAAGAGCACGATCGCGGACAGGCTCATGGAATTGACGGACACAGTATCCAGCAGGGATATGGAGGAACAGCTCCTCGATTCGATGGATCTCGAACGCGAGCGCGGCATCACCATCAAGCTGACTCCCGTGCGTATGTACTATAAGGCAGATGACGGCAACGAATACGAATTCAACCTCATTGACACGCCGGGCCACGTCGACTTTACGTACGAAGTTTCCCGTTCGCTGGCAGCGTGCGAGGGCGCCATTCTCGTGGTGGACGCCACCCAGGGCATTGAGGCGCAGACGCTTGCCAACGTGTACCTGGCTCTGGAAAACGATCTGGAGATCATCCCCGTCATCAATAAAATCGACCTTCCCTCGGCGGACATAGAGGGGACGCGCAAGGAAATAGAGGAGGTCATCGGTCTGGATGCTTCCTATGCGCCCTGTGTTTCCGCCAAGGAAGGAACGAACATAAAAGACGTTTTAGAGAAAATTGTTCAGTATATTCCCGCGCCCGACGGCGACACGGAAGCCCCGCTGAAGGCGCTGATCTTTGACAGCTATTACGACAATTATAAAGGGGTCATCCTCTTTGTCCGCGTCAAGGACGGCGAAGTGAAGGTGGGCGATCTCATCAAAACTTTCCGTTCGGACAAGCAATACGACGTGACGGAAGTGGGGGCGTTCAATCCCAAGCTTACCCCCAAGGATATTCTGCGCGCGGGAGAAGTCGGGTACATCGCCGCAAGCATTAAGAGCATTCAGGACGTTGCCGTCGGCGATACGGTGACGAGCGCGCTCAACCCCGCCGCGGAACCTCTCCCCGGCTATAAAAAGGTGCAATCCGTCGTTTTCTGCGGAATCTATCCGCTGGACGGGAGCAAGTTCAACGATCTGAAAGACGCCCTTTTGAAATTGCAGCTCAACGACGCTTCCCTGTTGTTTGAACCCGATACGTCCGTTGCGCTCGGGTTCGGATTCCGCTGCGGGTTTTTGGGACTTCTGCACATGGAGATCATTCAGGAACGCATCGAAAGGGAATTCAATCTGGACATCATAACGACGGCGCCCAGCGTTTCCTATCTCGTCCACAAGACGGACGGGGAACAGCTGTTTGTGGACAATCCCTCCCATCTGCCCGATCCTTCGGACATCGACTACATGGAGGAGCCTATCGTCAAAGTGGAACTGTATTCCCCGCCCGAATATATCGGCTCGATCATGGATCTTTGCCAGGACAAGCGCGGGGTATTCAAGGATATGACTTACCTGGACGAAAAGCGCGTCAAACTTCTCTATACGCTGCCGCTCAATGAAATTATTTACGACTTTTTCGATCAGATCAAATCGCGCACGAGGGGATATGCGAGTTTCGATTACGAACTGATCGGCTACGAAAAAAGCGATCTGGTCAAACTTGACATTCTGCTGAACGGTGACGTCTGCGATGCGCTGTCCATGATCGTGCATAAAGACAGGGCCTATCCGCGCGGCAGGGAACTTGCGGAAAATCTGAAAGACGCCATTCCGAGACAGCTGTTTGAAATTCCCATTCAAGCGGCTGTGGGCGGAAAGATCATTGCGCGCGAAACGGTGAAGGCGGTCAGAAAAGACGTCCTTGCCAAATGCTACGGGGGCGACATCACCCGCAAAAAGAAGCTTTTGGAAAAGCAGAAAGAGGGCAAAAAGAGGATGCGCAGCATCGGATCTGTCGAAGTCCCCAGCGAAGTGTTTATGTCTATCTTAAAGACGAACAAATAAAATTCCTTAGTAACCCCATTAAAACACACAATATTTTTGGATTTATCAGGTACTTTGTCTGACATAGATCGTAGAAAGAGAGGCGGAACGAGAGATGAAAGCAGTATTGCTTGATTTTTACGGAACAGTAGTCCATGAAGCTTACGAGCTGTTGGATCACATCGCTGAAGTATTTCAGCGGGCAGGGGCGCAGGTCACGGCGCAGGAGGTCGGCGATCAATGGTGGCAGAATTTTTCGCGGGAGTGCGACCTCGCCTGCGGAAAAAGTTTCCGCCTGCAAAAAGAATTGTACGCGTCCGTTTTGGAAAAGCTTCAACAAAAGTTTGGCGTCCGAGTGGATGCGCCTGCCCTTGTCAAAGAGATCGTGGAGTTTTCCGTGTCTTCCAAGCCGTTTGAGGATTCTCTGCGGTTTATAGAGGAGTGTCCGATTCCCTGTTACATTCTTTCCAACATTGATACGGCGGAACTTGTGACGATGATCGGAAAGATCGGAATTGCTCCCAAGGACTTTTACACCAGCGAAATGGCGCGGGCGTATAAACCTGCTCCCGAAATATTTTTAGAGGGGCTGTCTTATTTCGGATTGAACGCCGCAGACGTCGTATATGCAGGGGATTCCCTTCGCAACGATTATTGGGGCGCGCGCGGTGCGGGAATAAAAAGCGTCTGGCTGAACAGGCTCGGCCAACCCGTCCCGCAGGGAGTCGTCGCGTTGCCTGATCTTTACTCTCTGCTTGCAAAACTATCCGATCTGTAATTATGGAAGAGAAAAATTTTTTTGACAAAGTTTATGAGATCGTGCGCATGATCCCGCAGGGCAAGGTTGCTACCTACGGTCAGATCGCGAGGATGTGTTTTGCTCCGCGCTCTTCCAGGGCAGTGGGGTATGCGCTGCACGTCAATCCCATGCCGGGGATCATTCCGTGTCATCGCGTCGTCAACAGAGAGGGCAGGCTTGCGCCTGCTTTTGCTTTCGGAGGACCTGAAATTCAGGCAGATCTTCTCGAAAAAGAGGGTGTACCCGTTTTTCGCAAAGAGGACGGAATGCTGTACGTCGATTTGGATAAATGCCTCTGGAACCCGCAATAAACCACATTTTGCGTAGTACTATGTCAGACATAAACAGATAAAAACAAGGAATTTCGGACAATATGGCAGGAATCTACATTCACATTCCCTTTTGTAAATCGAAGTGCCGCTATTGCGACTTTACTTCTTATCCCGGGAAAATAGGACTTGCGGACGCATACATGGCCTGCGTTTACAAGGAGATGAAATTGCGCGCGCAGGAACTGAAAAACAAGACGTTCGATACGGTCTATATCGGCGGGGGAACCCCGTCCGTCATCGATCCGCTTTCCATTGCGGGGTGTCTAAACATGATCCGTTCGGAATACGATCTGCGCAAGGATGCCGAGATCACCATCGAACTGAATCCCGGAACCATCGACAAGCAAAAGGTATCGGTGTATAGAAAGGTCGGGATCAATCGGTTTTCTATCGGTCTGCAATCTGCCAATGACGCCATTCTGGCCGATCTGGGGCGGGTGCATACCGCGGCGGATTTTACGGCGGCCTGCAAACTTCTCGGCAACGTCAACAAGAGTGCGGATATCATGATCGGTCTGAAAAACCAGACGGTGCAGGATATTTTTGACGCGATCGACCTTGCCAAGGCGGGCGGGGCAAAGCACATTTCCATGTATGCGCTGACGCCCGAGGACGGAACGCCCATTTATTCGGACTATCTCAACGGCGAACTTCCCGACAGCGACGAAGTCGCAGACCAGTACGAAAAAGCGCGTGAGTATCTCTCTTCGTTGGGGTATATGAGATACGAGGTCTCCAATTTTTCCCTGCCCGGGTACGAGTCCCGCCACAACCTCAATTACTGGCGGAGGGGAGAATACATCGGCTTCGGCGTTTCGGCCAGCTCTTTTATGTGCGGCAGGCGATTCACCAATACGGCCGATCTGGACGACTATATCAAATGTATCATGACCAATTACTACCCCGTCGTGGACGATGAAAAAATAGAGGGGGAGGACGCCAAGTTTGAAATGGTGATGCTGGCGCTGCGCACGACGGAAGGGCTCAGTCTTGCCAAATACAAGAACGCTTTCGGAACGGATTTTCCCGTCGATTTCTTTGAACCGCTGAAAAAAAACGTCCGTTATCTTTCTTACGATAACGGACGCGTCAGAATCAAGGACGAATATTTATACGTACAAAATCAGATTTTAATGGATTTTTTGCACTGATACACAGTACTATGCGTGACATAAACCGATCAAAAGTTGCCTTTATTGCTGTTGTTCCTTGGTTGCGATGACTTCGCCGTTTTCTGCGTCGCACAGCATGGAAAAGGTTTTTCCGTTTCTGTCTGTCAGGCCTATGTAATAGAAGCAATCGTCCGCTTCACTCAACAGGCGGACATACAGCTCGCCTAAGAAAGTGTGCTCGGAAGTGAGCGCGGAAAAACGTTCGCTCTCCTGCGCGGAGACGGTTTCCAGCAATTTCCCCAAGGGGAGGACGTTTTCCGTTTTCACACTTGCGGCGCGGACGGTGACGGGCTCGCTCTCTTCTTCCTCGCAAGTGATCGTAAAATCGATCTCCTTTTCGGTCGGGGCGGGCAGGCTTTCCGACCAGGTATGCACCATCATCACGCTGTCAAAGGAAAGTTCCGCCTGTTTGGACACATTCCCGTAAGAAAAGCCGATGCTGTATGTCTTCGTATTGTCTGGGACGCTCAGCGTCACTTCAAACAGTTGCTGCGTTTCGCCCGCATTTCCGTCCGCAACGTAGGGGTATTCGCGGAAGGACACGGAAGCAAAGACGGAGTAATCTCCTTCCGTTCCCATGTAAATGTCGCTTCTGTATTCGGACACATAGTCGGTAAGGTCGACTTTTTTGGAACAGCCCGCGGCGGGAACGAGCGCCGCAAGGCAGAGCAGGGCGCATCCTGCAAGGAATGCTTTTTTCATGGAACACCTCTGAACTTGTCTTTGCAATAAGTGTATTCGGCGCCGCGGCGAAAAATTCTGTTTGCATAAAATTTTTTTGTCATTATGTTGCTTTTTTCCGTTTTGTGTGGTAGAATAAATAAAATATAATCTGCAGGGGGCGTTTTGCAGGAGCTTCGCCTCCCTTTTCCCTTTTAAAAAATCCCCGAAGGAGGGCTGCTGCAGGAGCTATGGGAAAACTTATCGCTAAAACGGCGGCCATAACGCTTGCCTGTATCATAGCCGTTCTGCTGTTGCTTTTCGGTATTTTCTCTCTCTTCGTCCCGTCCGTGATGGTTTCCGTCACCGACGCGCTGGGGATGGAAGGGCCGTGCGCGTCGTACTCCGTATCCGTCTACAAAAAGACGGGCAAAACGGAAGATCTTGCGCCTGCGGTGGAACGTAGTTACCTGGCAGGGCACTATGCGGATGCGGCGGAATTCGGCCTTAAACTGCTTGCGGCGGAAGATTTTTCTTCTTATTGCCTTGCGGAGGACGAGAGTGCGGGCACGGCTTCCCAGGTTCTGCGCGGGACGTCTCTGCAGTATTATACGGGGATCACGGCTGTTTCTCTGTACTTTGTTTCGGACGAACGGTCCGTCGATACCGCGTTCGGCGCGGTGGAGGGCTCTTTCCCCGAAGTGAACGCAGTAATTTATCTTGCCGCGGCGGGAATGGAGCGGGAAGATACGGAATTTTGCCGCCTGATCTTAGACAGGCTGGAAGAGGCAAGGCCGACGGGGGACGCTGCGGCCTTCGACGAGTTTGAAAGCGCTCTGCGCGAATTCTGTTCCTGATCAAATTGTCTTATTTTACACATGATTCTATACAAAGAAAGGAGATGCTTATGAACAAGATTGTGCAAGAAGGTTTGACTTTTGACGACGTATTGCTGATCCCTGCCGCATCCGATGTTGTACCTTCCCAGGTGAAGATCAACACGAAGCTGACGGACGACATTGCGCTGAATATCCCACTGATGAGTTCTGCGATGGACACCGTGACGGAGAGCAGGCTGGCCATTGCATTGGCGAGGGAGGGAGGCATAGGCATTATCCACAAGAACATGACCATTGAAGAACAGGCAAGCCAGGTCGATAAAGTCAAGCGCAGCGAGCATGGCGTTATCACCGATCCTTTCTTTCTTTCTCCCGAAAACAGCGTCCGCGAAGCGGTCGCTCTGATGGAGCGCTATAAGATCAGCGGCGTTCCCATCACTAAAAACGGGAAACTGGTCGGCATTCTCACAAACCGCGATCTGCGTTTTGAAAACAATTACGATCAGCCGATCGACAACATCATGACGAAGGAAAACCTCGTCACGGCGCCCGTCGGGACGTCTTTGGAAGAGGCGCAGAAGATCCTCGGCAAACACAGGATCGAAAAACTGCCCA